>JACCDH010767492.1_pt1 | contig 18964 bp, 15 predicted proteins | sample 7442481 | NCBI WGS metagenome assembly JACCDH01 (sample SAMN15323433, study PRJNA562643) | freshwater metagenome | isolation source: river surface water | place: USA:Blue River Watershed | collected 2017-08-15 | reverse complement strand
TTTTTTTCGCATTGGTGGCCTTGTCGGCGCCTTCCGCATGCTCCTTGAGCTGCCACATGACGATGTGCTTGATCATGAAACGTTCGACTTGTTATCTGAAACTAACGAATTGAGTGTGATTTTTCAGCATATCACAGCACAAATTCGGCAAGATCGAACCCCCTATCGGGCGGCGCCGTTTTCTCCAGCCTTCCAGCTGGGCGCGCAGGCGTTCGAAGCACGACAAGATATCGTCGACCATGGCCCTGCCGTTCTCCGGAGCGTTCAAGCCGGAAGAAAAACTTGCGCCAGACTCGCGGACCACCTGCAGAATCCTTTCCTTCAGCTTTCCGGCTCCGGCCAGCATCAATTCGATCGCTTCCAGCGACTGACGGCTTTTGCCATGTTGACGTTTTCAGCGCCTTCCGATGGCGACCTGAATCAATCGCGAGCTCGTGGCTTGCTACCGCAAGGACGCTCATCATTGGGTCGTAAGTTTTTGTAAGCTTCAGCAAGCAAGCCGTAAGTTTCGCTTCATACACTCGGCCCCATTGTGACGATTATCCGTCCAATAATTAGTAAATAACTAAGGAGACAGCATGGCCACAACCCAGGCCCCCGATCACGTGATCACGCCCGAGGAGCGCAAAGTCATTTTCGCTTCCTCGCTTGGTACCGTCTTTGAGTGGTACGACTTCTATCTGTACGGCTCGCTTGCAGCGATCATCGCGAAACAGTTCTTCGCCGGCACTGATCCGAACACCGCGTTCATCTTCGCGCTGCTCGCGTTTGCTGCGGGCTTCCTGGTCCGTCCTTTCGGCGCGATCGTGTTTGGCCGCCTCGGCGACATGGTCGGCCGCAAGTACACCTTCCTGGTGACCATCCTGCTGATGGGCGCGTCGACCTTCATCGTCGGCCTGCTGCCGAACTATGCAAGCATCGGTATCGCAGCGCCGGTCATCCTGATCACGCTGCGTATCCTGCAGGGCCTCGCGCTGGGCGGCGAATACGGCGGCGCGGCGACCTATGTCGCCGAACATGCACCGGACCACAAGCGCGGTGCGTTCACTGCCTGGATCCAGACGACCGCGACGCTGGGCCTGTTCCTGTCGCTGCTGGTGATCCTCGCAACCCGTACCGCCATCGGCGAAGAGCAATTCGCCGAGTGGGGCTGGCGCATTCCGTTCCTGGTGTCGGTCTTCCTGCTTGGCATCTCGGTCTGGATCCGCCTGTCGATGAATGAATCGCCGGCCTTCAAGAAGATGAAGGAAGAAGGCAAGGTCTCGAAGGCTCCGATCTCCGAAGCATTCGGCCAGTGGAAGAACCTGAAGATCGTCATCCTCGCACTCGTCGGCCTGACCGCTGGCCAGGCAGTCGTGTGGTACACGGGCCAGTTCTACGCCCTGTTCTTCCTGACGCAGACGCTGAAGGTCGATGGCGCGACCGCGAACATCCTGATCGCTGCCTCGCTGCTGATCGGCACGCCGTTCTTCATCGTGTTCGGCTCGTTGTCCGACAAGATCGGCCGCAAGAAGATCATCATGCTCGGCTGCCTGCTCGCAGCGCTGACCTACTTCCCGATCTTCAAGGCACTGACTCACTACGCGAACCCGGCCCTCGAAGCGGCGCAGAACAGCGCACCGGTGGTGGTGGTGGCTGATCCGGCCGAGTGCCAGTTCCAGTTCAACCCGACTGGCACGAAGAAGTTCACGTCGTCGTGCGACATCGCGAAAGCGAAACTGGCGGCAGCTTCGGTCAACTACAAGAACGAAGTCGCCCCGGCCGGCACTCCTGCAGTGATCAAGGTCGGCGACACGTCGCTCGAGGTGTACAGCGCCGCCGGCCTGTCGAAAGAAGACGCGGCTGCGAAGGACAAGGAGTTCACCGAGCAGCTCAAGGCGCTGACCTCTGAGGCGGGCTACCCGGCCAAGGCCGATCCGGCCGGCATCAACAAGCCGATGGTCCTGCTGCTGCTGTTCGTGCTGGTGCTGTACGTGACCATGGTCTACGGCCCGATCGCGGCGATGCTGGTCGAGATGTTCCCGACCCGTATCCGCTACACGTCGATGTCGCTGCCGTATCACATCGGTAACGGATGGTTCGGCGGCCTGCTGCCGACGACCTCGTTCGCGCTCGTCGCGTTCAAGGGCGACATTTACTACGGTCTCTGGTATCCGATCATCATCGCACTGGCCACCGTCGTGATCGGCACGCTGTTCGTGCGCGAAACCAAGGATAACGACATCAACGCTATGTAAGCGTCTTAGTCGATCTCCGAAAACCGCCGGCTTGCCGGCGGTTTTTTTTCGAGGATTCGATGCCTCGGCAGCCGTCGGAATCCCTGCGCTGCGCCATATCCTTCACCTTAAAAGGATGCAATTTCCGGAGAAACGTTGTTTTCTTGTGACGCTTTTTCTGGAATTGACGCTTTTTCGCCGCAGGTTACGTGCGCTAGGCGACCCATCATTCGACCTGACGGGAACTTCTTGAATTACATTCACGCCTATCCGATGTTATCATTTCGATAACTCTCCGGCGCGCAAGCGTCCCCGCCTGAAATCCCGGATTGGAGCGGCAATGGACATTGAATGGCTTGAAGACTTCCTTGTGCTGTCGGATCTGTCGAGCTTCACCCGCGCAGCCCAGGCGCGCAATGTCACGCAATCCGCCTTCAGCCGCCGTATCCGATCATTGGAAGACTGGATCGGCATTTCCCTGATCGACCGCGATACGGTTCCTCCGCGATTGACGATGGCCGGACATTTGTTCCGGGACGCAGCTCGGGAGATGGTTCGGCAGCTGCACGACACGCGGCTCGCGCTCGGCCATCGCAGCAAAGTTTTCTCCGGCATAAAGCTGTTCGTCGCACATTCGCTCGTCCAGCATACGTTGCCGATCTGGATGCGCCAGATCAACGAGCAGATCAGCGGCTTGAAATTCGATCTCTGCGCCGGTGAAACCTATGAAGGCATGATCACACTATCGAGCGGGCGCTGCGACCTGCTGATGGTCTATTACAGCCCACTAGTGCCGATGTCCGTCGACGAGCGCTCCTCGCCCTCCGTCACTCTGGGCAATGACCGGTTGATCCCGGTCAGCAAGGCCGATGAATTCGGCGCTCCGCTGTATCGCCTTACCGAGGCGAAGCTGCGCCAGCTGCCCTTGCTGTCCTATCCGCCCGAGTCGTTCTTCGGCCGAATCTGCAACGGACTGATCCGGTTTCGACCGACAGATCCGAACTTCAATGTCATCGGCCAAAGCGTACACGCCCGGATCCTCCAGGCACTGGCGCTTGAGGGGATGGGCATCGCATGGCTGCCGGAGCGCTGCGTGAAAGACGATCTTGCCTCCGGCCGGCTTGCACTGTGCGGCGACGAGGAATGGAGCGCCCCGGTCGAAATACGGCTGTATGCATCGCATGAAAGGTCGCGCCTGCTGCATGCAAACCTGTGGGAAAACATTCGCGAAATACAGCACCAGAACCTCGCGGTCGGCTAAAGCCGCTACTGCAGCTGGCTTGACCACGCGCTCCAAGCGCCCGATATGGCGACCAAGGTGGAATACAGGTGAAAATCTTCCTGAAAATCCTGGGGCAACGATTGTTCGAGCGCGTCGCTCGCGAAGTGGCCGCGCTGGATTCGGCATTCCCGCGTCGCCTCGGGCATGCCAAGCTGTTGAGTTGGCATCTCGAAAGACTGGACGCGCCCCTCAGAGCCGACCATGTCGAGCCGTCTGCCGATTGCATCTCGGTGCTGCTGATCGAGATCCGCGACCCGTCGGAAGTGGAGGCTCTGTGGGACATCGGCAGCCGAAGCCACCCGACCCTGCTCGGCGCCACGGGTTCCGGTACGTACCCTGCCCCGGTCATTCTGGTTTTTGACGAAGAAACAGCCGATTCAAGATTTAACGACATCCCGCCGATCGTCGATGACTGGATTCACGGCCTGAATGCCATGCATGAACTGGCACGACGAGTGATTACGAGCCTGCGCCGCCGCAAATACCTGCAGGAAGAGCTGGGCAGCGGGCATCTGACCCTCAACCTCGAATCCCGGCAACTGGCTTACCACAACGATGCAGTCCAATTGTCGCCAGCCGAGATGCCGCTGGCTGAGCTGTTCATGTGCCACATCGGCAGCGTGATTCCGATCGATGAGATACAGCTGATGTTCAAGCTGGCAGGCAGATCGATCACCGGCAGTAATATCCGTGTCACCATTTACCAGCTGCGTTTCAAGATCGAGCTCCTGACCCGCAATCATTTCACCCTGGTCTGCGCCTATGGTGAAGGCTATGCGTTACGTCCCGGCAGAGCAGCAGACGGCCCGCGCACACGGCCGCTGGAAGCGCGCCAAAACCGCGCCGCCTACAACGTCTGAAGCAAAGCGGCCGCCGGGTCGTCAAGCGACAACCGCGCAGGCAGGTCGGTCTCGCGCAGCCTCGCTACCCACCAATCCAGCGCTGCGCCCTTCTCGCCGCTGCGCCATGCCATCCAGATCTTTTCAGCGGGGCGAGCGTCCTCCACCGTCTTGACGATAAGCCTTCCGGACGAAATCGCCGATCGGGCGAGCGGCTCGGGCAGGAAGCCGGCGCCGAGGCCGGCAAGCTGGAATGCGAGCTTTTCGGCCAGCGTTGGCACGGTCAGCGTGTCCTGACCGATCAGCAAGCCGACCGTCCGGGGCGGCAGGCGCCGCGCGGAATCGGCGACCGAAACCATGCGGTGCGCGATCAGGTCGGCCCGGTTCAGCGGGCGCTCGATCGCCGCCAGCGGATGCTGTGGTGAGACTGCAAACACGAAGTCCAGCGAGCCGAGCGGCTCACGCACATAGCCACCGCCAGCCGGCCCCTCGCCGGACGCGCCAATGATCAGGTCAACCCGTCGGTCCAGCAAGGCTTCCCAGGTGCCCGACAAAGCCTCGTTCGAGAAGCGCAGCCGCGTGCTGTCAGCGATCGCGTAAAACTGCCGTACTTCATCGGCCAGCAGCGACGGCGAAAAAAGCACATCCAGCGCCATCGAGAATTCCGTCTCCCAGCCCCGAGCGACGCGCCTCGCCTTGTGCTCGAGGTGCTGCGCGGCCAGCAGCAATTCCCGGCCATCCTCAAGCAGCGCTCGGCCTGCCGCCGTCAGCGCAATTCGCGGGCCGACACGGTCGAACACCCGAATACCGAGGTCTTCCTCCAGCTTCGCGACCGCATAGGAAATGGTCGACGGCACCCTGAAAAGCTCCTTGGCCGCCGCCGCAAACGAGCCGCAGCGGTCGATCGCATCGACGATCTGCAGCGCTTCCAGGCTTAATTTCAACATTCGAAATTTTCGATGAATCGTCAGAAAATAATTCGCTTTAACTTATCCTGCTGCACACCACATACTCCGCATTCGCCTTATACCGGCTAAAAATTTATAATTTCGCCGGATAAGCCAGTGTAAAGACATTCAAAATTATTGCACAAAGCCCATGATCGAAATCCGGAAAAGCGAGGATCGCGGCATCGCCAACTTCGGCTGGCTGTATTCGCGACATACGTTCTCGTTCGGCAGCTATTATGACCCCCGGCATACCGGCTTCGGCCCGTTGCTGGTGATTAACGATGATCAGGTCCAGCCCGGGCGCGGCTTCGACACCCACGGGCACCGCGACATGGAGATCATCTCCTACGTGCTGGAGGGAGAGCTGGCCCACAAGGACAGCATGGGCAACGGCTCCGCGATCCGTCCCGGCGACGTACAGCGCATGAGCGCCGGCACCGGCGTCCTGCACAGCGAGTTCAATCACTCGTCGACGCAGAAAGTCCATTTCCTGCAGATCTGGATCGCGCCGTCGGTACAGGGCATCGCGCCGGGCTACGAGGAGAAGCATTTCGACGCAGCGTCCAAACGCGGGCAGTTGCGCCTGATCGCTTCTCCGGACGGCAGCGATGGCTCGGTCACGATCCACCAGGACGCCCGCGTGTACGCCGGCCTGCTGGACGGCTCCGAACAGGCCACGCATGCGCTGTCCCCGCAGCGCCGCGCGTATGTGCATGTCGCACGCGGCGCGGTGACTGTGAACGGACACCGGCTCTCAACCGGCGACGCGATCAAGCTCGAACAGGAAACCGCGGTCGCGCTGGCCGATGGCGAGGCGGCCGAAGTGCTGCTGTTCGATCTGCCCTGATTTACTCCGAGACTTCATCCCCACAAATTACAAGGAAAGCAACATGACCACGATCCTCTACCTGAACAGCAGCGTACGCAGCACCGATTCCATCTCGCGCCAGCTGACCGCCGAATTCGTCGACAAGCTGAAGTCGGCACACCCGGGCGCGCACGTCATCGAGCGCGACCTCGCGAAAGACCCGGTGCCGCACCTGTCCGAGCAGATGATGGGCGCATATTTCACCCCGGCCGAGCAGCGCAGCGAAGAACAGAAGCGCACCGTGAAGCTGTCGGACGACCTCGTGGCCGAGCTGCAGTCCGCGGACATCGTCGTCATCGGCGCGCCGATGTACAACTTCTCGGTCAGCTCGACGCTCAAGGCATGGATCGACCACGTCGCGCGCGCCGGCATCACCTTCAAGTACAACGAGCAGGGCGTGCCGGTCGGCCTCCTGTCCGGCAAGAAGGTCTACATTTTCACCGCACGCGGCGGCGTCTATAGCAGCGGCCCGGCGAAGGCGCTGGACTTCCACGAGACCTACCTGCGCGGCGTGCTGGGCTTCCTGGGCCTCACCGATGTCAGCTTCATCAACACCGAAGGCGTGGCCATGGGCGAGGAAGCGGCCAACAAAGCGATCGCCGGTTCACGCAGCGCGATGGCGGCGCTGATCGCCGCCTGATGGCATAATCCACCCTGACCTCCGGAATGCGGCGGGCGCGAGCGATCGCGACGCCGCATTTGCATTTGAACGCCGGTTTGACAAACTTTCCATATGCAGCAAAGCACCGCCACCCCAGCCCGCCCCAGCCTCAGCTACCAGGCCAGCTGTGCGCTGCCCACGCCGTGGGCCACCTTCCAGCTGCACGCCTTCCTCGAGGCGGGCACGGGCAAGGAGCATCTGGCGCTGACGCTGGGCGACGTGGGCGACGGCCAGCCGGTACTGGCTCGCCTGCACTCGGAGTGCCTGACCGGCGACACGCTGTTCAGCCAGCGCTGCGACTGCGGCGCGCAACTTGAAAACGCTTTGAAGCGCATCGCGGCCGAAGGACGCGGCATCCTGCTCTACCTGCGCCAGGAAGGTCGCGGCATCGGACTGGTCAACAAGATCCGCGCGTACGCACTGCAGGAGCAAGGCGCCGATACAGTCGAGGCCAACCACCAGCTCGGCTTTGCCGATGACCTGCGCAACTACGAGATCTGCGCTCCGATGTTCCGCCATTTCGGCATCAGTTCCCTGCGCCTGATGACGAACAATCCTCGCAAGCTGGACGCGCTGAAAAACCTCGATATAGCCATCGAACGCGTCGAGCACGTGGCCAGCAGCACCAGTCACAATACCCGCTACCTGCAGACCAAGGCCAGCAAGCTCGGCCATCTGCTGCCGAAAGCGCCCGCGCATTCCGGTTCCGACTAGCCGCGCCAGGCGCTCTCCGATGCGGCTTGCGTCGCGTCAGTGCGCCATGCCGGATTGCGCACGATCACTCCGTCCTTTGCGGCAAGTCAAATGACAAATGGCAAGTCGTCGTATTCTGTGCCCGAGGGACTTGCTGCAGTCTCCTCGAACTTGCCTAAATCCCCTTTTAGGTTTGCGCTCTCCCAACGGGAGAGCCTTTTTTTTGCACGTTCGAAAAAAATATTTTTTGGCGCTGCTTTGCTGCGTCGCAGTTAAACGCGCAGCAAATCAGGCTTGGATTCCCGGCGCCTCCGGAGCGATCGCCCGTTTTCGCATCGCATCAGCACTGCCTGAGTTCGCCGCCCGAGCAGCAACCCGCTACTACCCAAAACCCCTTCATGCAGGAAATAATCTCGGCAGTGCCGATCCATGACGCAGCGAACGTCCATGGCCAGAAACAGGCATGAACAAGCAAGGCAATACACCCAAAACGATAGAGGAGACACTGATGGCATTCACCAAACACAAGGCCCTGCTGCTCGCCACGGCGCTGACGCTGGGTTCAGCCGCCATGTCGGCGCAGGCCGCCAGCGGCGAAGAGCTGTTCAAGCAGCAATGCGCTGCCTGCCATGCGCTCCAGAAAGACGCGCCGATGGGCATGGGCCCCAACCTGTCGGGTATTGTCGGGCGCGCTGCCGGCGCGGTGCAGGGCTTCCCGCATTCGAACGAATTCAAGGCCGCGCTGAACGGCAAGAGCTGGAGCCCTGAGCTGCTCGACAAATGGCTCGAGAATCCGCAGCAAGTCGCCAAGGGCACCTACATGATGTATCAGCAGCAGGATCCGGCGGTACGCGCAGCCATCATCGAATACCTGAAGACTATCAAGTAAGCCATTGATTTTCCGGGGGTGCCGCCAGTCACGGCGCACCCTCGCGACCATTATTGCCCCTTGAGCAGCCAAGCTGTCCGCACTAGAGTTGTTCCTTTTGTGCAATCAACCAGGATGGACATGACTTCCCCGCTGCTGTTCACGCCGATCGCGATCGGCCCCGTCACGCTCCCTAACCGCATCATGGTCTCGCCGATGTGCCAGTACTCGGCGCAGGACGGGATCGCCAACGCATGGCACAGCGCCCACCTTGGCACGCTCGCATTGTCCGGCGCCGGACTGCTGTGTATCGAGGCGACCGCGGTCAGCCCCGAGGGCCGGATCACGCCCGGCTGCCTCGGGCTGTACAGCGATGAAAGCGCAGCAGCGATGAAGCAACTGGTCGACACGCTGCGTGCCGCGTCGGGCGTGAAGCTGATGCTGCAGATCGGCCATGCAGGCCGCAAGGCATCGAGCGCGGCCCCGTGGAACGGCGGCGCGCTGCTGTCGCCGGCCGAGGGCGGCTGGGCCACCATCGCGCCCTCGGCGAAGCCGCACAAGCCGGGGGAGACGCCGCCGCGGGCGATGACGCAGGCAGACATCGAACGCGTGACAGCAGACTTTGTCAGCGCGGCAAGGCGTGCAAAAGCGATCGGCTTCGACGCGATCGAAGTGCACGCCGCACACGGCTACCTGCTGCATGAATTCCTGTCGCCGCTGGCCAATGCGCGCGACGACGCCTACGGCGGCTCGCTTGAGAACCGCATGCGCCTGGTGCTGCAGGTGTTCGCAGCCGTGCGCGACGCGGTCGGCCCCGGCATCGCGCTTGGCGCCCGTGTCACCGGCAGCGACTGGGTCGATGGCGGCTGGGAGATTGCCGACTGCGTCGAGCTGTGCAGGCAGCTCGAGGCCGCAGGCGCGGATTTCGTCGACGTGTCTTCCGGTGGCGTGTCGCCGCTGCAGAAAATCGCCATCGGCCCGGGCTATCAGGTCGGCTTCGCCGAGCAGGTCAAGCACGCGGTGGGCATTCCCGTGAATACGGTGGGCCTCATCACCGAAGCGCAGCAGGCCGAGGATATCCTGCAGGCCGGCCGCGCCGACATGGTGGCGCTGGCTCGCGCGCTGATCCTCGATCCGCGCTGGCCGTGGCGTGCGGCAGCCGCCCTCGGAGGCCGTATTGACGGCCATCCGCAGTACTACCGCAGCATGCCGGCGAGCTTCCCGAAGATTTTCGGGGACGCGTTGACGAACCAGCGCTGACGGGCTTTGACAGGCGGGAGGATTGCGCGCCTTGCCTGTCCAATTCTCGTTACCTGTTTTGACAAGCAAAAATTTTTCAGAAACCGTTAAAAAAGTTTTCACCGACATGCCCCGAAATCTCCTTGAAACCCAAGGGAAAACGCGTGGACAAGGTTTCTGGCGTTCAATATGATGCTGGCTCCATTACATAACCCTTAACAAGACGCGGGGAGATACATATGTGGTCACAAGTTTATGACCCATTCAACAACGTCTGGCTGTCAACGCTGGCTGCGGCAATTCCTGTCGTGGTCATGCTCGCGGCACTGGCCTTCTTTCATATCAAGGCGCACATTGCCGCGCTGATGGGCCTCGTCGCTGCGCTGGTGGTCGCGATCGTCGGCTTCACCATGCCGGCCAACATCGCCGTTTCCTCGGCGCTGTACGGCGCGGCCTACGGCCTGTTCCCGATTGGCTGGATCATCGTCAACGTGATCTTCCTGTACCAGCTGACTGACCGCAAAGGCCAGTTCAAGGTGCTACGCGAGAGCATCGCCGGCATCTCGGGCGACCGTCGCCTGCAGCTGCTGCTGATCGCGTTCTCGTTCGGCGCGTTCTTCGAGGGCGCGGGCGGCTTCGGCACGCCGGTGGCCGTCACCGGGGCAATGCTGATCGGCCTCGGCTTCGCGCCGCTGGCTGCATCGGGCCTGTCGCTGATCGCGAACACCGCACCTGTGGCTTATGGCGCACTCGGTACGCCGATCATCGCGCTGGCTGGCGTGACCGGCCTCGAGATCATGGACCTGTCCGGCATGGTTGGCCGTCAGCTGCCGCTGTTCTCGCTGATCGTTCCGTTCTGGCTGGTCTGGGCGTTCTGCGGCTTCCGCGGCATGCTCGCCATCTGGCCGGCGGTGCTGGTTGCCGGCGCAGCCTTCGCGATCCCGCAATACCTGATCTCCAACTTCCACGGCCCGTGGCTGGTCGACGTCGGCGCTGCCGTGTCGTCGATGGTCTGCCTGGCGCTGTTCCTGAAGGTCTGGCATCCGAAAGAGATCATGACCTCGGCCTCCGGCAAGTTCGAAGGCGGCGACCAGGAAGGTACGTCCGTCGGCGGTGGTCATGCGTACTCGACGAAGGAAGTGATGACCGCGTGGACTCCGTGGCTGATCCTGTCGGTGGTCGTCCTGCTGTGGGGCATCCCCGAGTGGAAGAAGATGCTGGACAGCTTCTCCATCGTGAAGATCGAGTGGGCGAACCTGCACAACCTGGTGCAGAAGATGCCGCCGGTCGCAGCGACCCCGAAGATCGAAGAAGCGATCTTCAAGCTGAACTGGCTGTCGGCCACCGGCACCGGCATCTTCATCGCGTCGGTGATCTCGGCCTTCCTGATGGGCTATCGCCTCAAAGAGATGCTGGCCGTGTACTGGGACACGCTGAAGCTGCTGAAGTATTCGCTGCTGACCATCGCCGCGATGCTCGCGCTGGGCTACACGACCCGCTACTCCGGCGTCGATTCGACGCTCGGCCTCGCATTCGCGAACACCGGCGTGCTGTACCCGTTCTTCGGTACCCTGCTCGGCTGGCTCGGCGTGGCACTGACCGGTTCGGACACCGCATCGAACGTGCTGTTCGGCGGCCTGCAGAAGACCTCGGCGGAGCAGCTGGGCCTGAGCCCGGTGCTGATGGCTGCGGCCAACTCGTCGGGCGGCGTGATGGGCAAGATGATCGACGCGCAATCGATCGTGGTCGCGTCGACCGCGACCAAGTGGTACGGACACGAAGGCGAAATCCTGCGGTACGTGTTCTTCCACTCGATCGCGCTGGCGGCACTGGTCGGCATCCTTGTGACCTTGCAAGCTTACGTGCATCCGTTCACGCTGCTGGTCCACTAAACCAGCCTGCGTCAAAGAAAACCGTGCAGCGCCGACAGGCCTGCACGGTTTTTTTATGTGCCTGTGATTCACAAATCATTCGAACATCGAACGCTGAGTGAGAGTTCGCAAGCGCTGTGCCGATCGATTTGCATTCGCAGCGCGCAGCCGAAAAGATGTCGGCTCCTCTCACCACAGGAGCAGACATGAATGGCTTTTCGCAAATGGGCGGTTACGGCGGCCAGCAGCAATACGGACCGCAAGGACTTTTCGGCAGCTTGCTCGGCGGCCCCGTCGGCGGCCTGATCGGTCGCGGCATCGGCGGCCTGTTCGGCAATCCCGGACTCGGCAACCAGATCGGCCAGCTCGCCGGCGGCATTGGTGGTGGCATCCTGCCCTTCGCCGCCGACCCCTTGCAGGCTTATGCGCAGCAGCTCGCGCAACAGCAGCAGATCCAGCAGATGCAGCAGCTGTCGCCGCAAGGTTGGCTGGGCAACCTGATCGGGCAAGTGGGGCAGCCGCTGGGCGGCGCGATCGGTGGCATCTTCGGCCAACCGAATATCGGCAGCCAGATCGGCGGCATCGCCGGCCAGCTCGGCCGCATGCTGCCCTTCTCCGCTGATCCCATGCAGCAGGCGTACGGTCAGCAACAGCAGCTCGGGCCGCAAGGCTTCCTCGGCAACCTGATCGGCCAGCTCGGCCAGCCCTTCGCCAACAGCATCGCCACCACGGTGGGCTATCCGCAATTGGGCGCGCCGCTCGGCAACATCGCCAGCCAGCTCGGCCGCATGCTGCCCTTCTCCGCCGATCCCCTGCAGCAGATGCAGCAGGGCTATTCGCCGCAAGGCTGGATTGGCAACCTGATCGGCCAGGTCGGCCAGCCGCTAGGCGGCGCGATAGGCGGTCTGTTTGGCCAGTCCGGACTCGGCAACCAGATCGGTGGCATCGCCAGCCAGCTCGGGCGCATGCTGCCCTTCTCTGCCGATCCCATGCAGCAGATGCAGCAGTACTCGCCGCAAGGGTGGATCGGCAACCTGATCGGCCAAGTCGGCCAGCCGCTAGGCGGCGCGATAGGCGGTCTGTTTGGCCAGTCCGGGCTCGGCGGGCAGATCGGCGGCATCGCCGGCCAGCTTGGCCGCATGCTGCCTTTCCAGTCCGATCCGATGCAGCAGATGCTGGCCCAGCAGCAGCTGGCGCAACAACTGCAACAGCTGCAGCAGCTCCAGCAACTGGCGCAACAGCAGCAGCAGCAACAGCCGCCGTATGCGTCGCAAGGACAGCAGAACTATTCATCGGGACAGACGCTGCACTGATCGGCGCCTCGCACCGTAAAGCGCCGGCCTCGCGGCCGGCGCGCGACCACAACAACATTTCACAGGAACGCCGAATGCCAGTGATCCAAGGCGGCCCCGGACGCGGGCGCTATCTCGTCAGCTGCAACGACAGCGGCAAGCTGAGCAATTTCGTCTCCGGCGCCAGTAGCAACCCCGACCTGCGCCTGCTCGACACTGTCGGCCCGCCGGGCGCGCCACACACTGCGGTATTCGACATGAGCCATGACAAGGCAGCAGAACTGCAGAGACATTTCGCCGCCGGCGGCGACATGAAGATCGAACCCGACCAGCCGTTGTCGATGTTCGGCGATACGCCACCCGGCAACTGAACCCGCATTTTTCGAAAGGATATCGATGGCCACCAAACCAGAATCCGGCGCGGGCGCGTCGCCGGCAAGTACGCCAGCTCCATCAGCCGACGCAAAGCCCGCATCGCGCGACGTCAGGCAGCGCAAGGGACAATTCCTTATCGCACCGCGCCGCAACCTCGGCATGCAGATGATGGGCATCGCGCCGCTCAGTTTCTCCGTCGTCGAGCAGGCGCTGAAGGACTCGCCCGACATACAGATCATCGACCGCGTCGGCCCCAAACAGGTCGTCGGCGCGCTGGGCACCGGCATGCAGGAAGGCGGCGTACTGGTCGCGCTGATGCATGAGGACAAGGCGCAGGCGCTCGCACAGCAGGGGCAAGGACAGCTGATCGTCGAGCGCGACCAGCCGTTGCAACTGCATGACGTCAGCTACCCGCAGCAGCCGCCGCTGGCCAACTGCAACCTGCCGATGTCCGGCTCGGCCTTCACTGCGGAATTCGTTGTGATGGGCAAAGATCAACCGGTGGCCGGCGCCGACGTCTACCTGTTTGGCAGCCTGCTGCCCGCGCACGGCGTCAGCGATGCGAACGGCCGCGTGAAGCTCACGCTGTTCGGCGAGAGCGCGGCCAGCATCCGCAGGCTGTACGTGAAGCCACGCGCGGATTACTGGAGCTTTTTCCAGCTGCAGCCGGACGTCAGCGACAGCGATCTGAACCTGATCGGGCTGCGCCCGCTGTCAGAGTGGCCGAGCCTGAAGAACTTCCCGCAGCAACAGCAACTGAGCTGGGGGCAAAAAGCGATGCGGCTGGACCAGCTGCCGAACACCTATCGCGGCCAGGGCGTGAAGATCGCGGTCATCGATTCCGGCTGCGCGAACGGCCACCAGGACCTGACCCAGGTCTCGCATGGCTACGACATCGTGAACAAGGCGACCAATACCGCGACCTGGAACGTCGACACCATCTCGCACGGCTCGCACTGCACCGGCGTGATCGCCGGCCTGGACTCGGCGAGTGGCATACGCGGCTTCGCACCGGACGCCGAGGTCCATGCGTGCAAGCTGTTCCCCGGCGGGCAGGTCAGCCAGCTGATCGACGCGCTCGAGTACTGCATCGAGCACCAGATCGACGTGGTCAACATGTCGCTCGGCGGCGCGGATTACTCCGAGGCGCTGGAGCAGCAGATCATCCGCGCGAAACAGGCCGGCATCGCGTGCATCGTCGCCGCCGGCAATTCGGGCGGGCCGGTGCAATACCCGGGCTCGTCGCCGAACGTGCTGACGGTGGCTGCGATCGGCCGCATCAATGAATTCCCGAACGACAGCTATCACACGCAGACGATGACGGCGATGGTCGATGCGAACGGTTTCTTCTCGGCCAGCTTCAGCTGCTTCGGCCCCGAAGTCGCCGTATGCGGCCCGGGTGTCGCGATCACTTCTTCGGTGCCCGACAATAACTTCGCAGCGTGGGATGGCACGTCGATGGCCACGCCGCACATCACCGGGCTGGCTGCGCTGGTGCTTGCGCATCATCCGGAGTTTCGCGGCACCGGACAGATGCGCAGCGCGGCACGCGTCGAGCGCTTGTTCCAGATCATCAAACAGGCATGCCAGCCGCTGATGCTCGGCGACCAGCGCCGCACCGGCTTCGGCCTGCCTGACGTGCTGCGCGCAGTCGGGCTCTCGCCGTCGCAGGGAATGGCGGCGACCGGCGCGGTATTCGGCAACGCGCTCGGCAATGCGGGCATCGGCTCCCTGCTCGGTTCGCCGGCCATGCATGCGATGAACCTCGGCTATCGCGACCTTCCTGCGCTGCAGGCGCAGAACGCTGCGCTCGGGATGGGGCTGGGATCGCTGGCGCCGATGAGCGGGTACGGTACGCGCCTCAACCCGGCCTTCCTCGGCGCGTTCTGGTGAGGCTTCAGGCGCTTCACGCTGCGGCGACGGCTTCCCCGTCGCCGCTTTTTTTCAAGGAGGCGATTGTGGGCGAAAAATGCAATTCGGCGATGTTTGGACGGAACTTGTTGCTGGCAGAGCAGTCATGTCGTTTACGCAAGCGGGCATTCGGCCCGCCGCTGCCAAATTCACTAGCCGAGGAGCATCATGGAACACCACCACCGACACCAGCAGCAACCGCATGGATTGTCATCGCAGGAGAGCTATAACCCGAACCGCCTGCTCGATACGCTGCGCGAGCGGATGAAACTGAAGAATGACGCTGCGCTGTCGCGCGCACTGGAGGTCGCGCCGCCCGTCATCAGCAAGATCCGTCACCGCACGCTGCCGGTCGGCGCATCGCTGCTGATCCGCATGCATGAAGTCACCGAGATGAGCATTCGTGAACTGCGGGACCTGATGGGCGACCGGCGCAACAAGTACCGGCTGTCCGATGCCCAGGGCAAACCGAAGCCGGCCATGGATCAGCATCCGGGGGCGGAAGAAAGGCCGTCGCATAGCCAGCATCATTGATGATGAAGCTGGCGCCATGCGACGAAAGACGCTGGATTCCCCTGCGGGCCACGGTTCGGCTTGCGAGCCGAACCGCTTCGGAAGGCGCAACGCATGCGTTGCGAAACCCCTTCCTCACCCTGCGCCGGAATGACTTGTTTACGGCTGGCGCCCTTTGATTCGTCATCCCGGCGCAAGCCGGGATCCAGCGTCTTTGAATGGACGACGAAACGGCCGATCAGCCGAACATCGGGAAGGTCTTGAACTCTCCGCCCAGCAGCGCCTTGCTGTCGTGCTTCAGCCAGCCCTCGATCATGCTCGCATACACGCGCCTGAAGTCGGTCGTGAACTTCAGGTTGCCGCCTTCGTCGAGATCGGTCAGCGACGGCGCATCGCCGTAGTGACCGCCCTTGACCGGCTTGCCGATCACGTACATGTGGTTCGCGGTGCCGTGGTCGGTGCCCAGGCTGGTGTTCTCGGCGGCGCGGCGGCCGAATTCGGAGAATACCAACACGGTCACGTCATCGGCGCGGCCGATGCGCTCCATGTCCTTCATGAAGCCGGCGATCGCATCCGACGCATACGACAGCAGGCGGCCGTGCTGCTCGTTCTGCTGCACGTGCGTGTCGAACGCATTGTGGCGGAAGGCCACATGGAACAGGCGGCTCGGCAGGCCGGCATGGATCATCGCGGCGACCTTGTTCAGGTCGAGCGAGCGAATGCCGTAATCGACCGGCGTCTTGTAGTTGTCCCATGCGGCGCGCACCAGCTGCGACGCTTCGCGCGCGCTCCTGGCGACATCGTCGAGGTACTTGCGCGACGCATTGGCGGCATCGCCGGCGGCCGGATTGTCGAGCAGCGGGCGGCTCTGCAGCAGGCCCTTGCGGGCGAAGCGCTCGGGATCGTCGAACACCACCGGCACGTGGTTCTTCGACTGCACCGCCAGCGACTGGCGCTCGTCGATGTTGACCAGGAAGTTCGGCGTGAGCTGAGGATCGATCGCATCGGCGACCCGGCCGAGCCAGCCGAAGTGCTCGCCGCCGTTCGGCACGGCGGTGTGCCAGTAGGCCATCGACTGGAAATGCGACAGCGACTGCTGCGGATAGCCGCAGCCGTGCACGATCGCCATCTTCCCGTCCTTGTACAGGCGCTCGAAGCCGAGCATGCCGGGGTTGAAGCCGTAGTGGTCGTCGATCTTGCGCAGCTTGTCGGCGGCAAGGCCGATGCGCGGGCGAAGGCGGTAGTACGCATCGTCGGCGTAAGGCACCAGCGTGTTCAGGCCGTCGTTCGCGCCGGACATTTCGACCACGACGAGGATGCGCTTGTCGTCGTTGCTGGCAGCCATTGCAGGCGACAGCGGCAGGCCGGCGCTCAGGCCGAGGGCGCCGAGCGCCTTGAGCAGGTCGCGGCGCGCGGAATTGATGTGCGAGTGTTCCATGTTCATTATCCCAGCTGGTAGGCAGGCAGCGACAGGATCACGTGCAGCGTATTGCGCAGCGCATCTTCCATGTAGGTGTCCGCAAGTTTCAGGTCGGCGGTGCCGAGGTCGGATTCGAGCAGCGCGGCGATCTTCGTGCGCGTCTGTGCATCGACCGGCACCGATAGGAAGCGCGCCAGCAGGTAGTCGGCGGCCTGCTGCGTGGTGCCGCAACCGGCGTCGCGCACCATCTTCGACAAATCGATGCGCGCCGGCATGCGCGGGATCGCCTTCACCTTCTCGATCGCCTTGCGCCACGCGTGATAGCTGGCAAGACGGGTGTTGAAGTCTTCGTCGCGGTCATTCTGCATCGACATCGACGTCACTTCCTTGTAGTCCGGCTTGGTCGCGGTCGTCACGTCCTTGCCCATCGCGAGCTTCTCGGCCACCGGCACAATGCCGTAGCGGTCGTCTGCCACGCGGTCCGGCGCGACGAAATCGACCGGCGGGAACACGGTGTCGTAGACGAAGTTGCCGCGCACGAGCAACAGGCCCGGCGTGATCCAGCTCTTGCCGCTGGTCCAGCCAGCCACGTTAGGCGGATTCAGCAGCTTCTGGCCCATGGCCTCGGTCACGACGTTGAAGTCCGGGATGCCCGGCACTTCAGTCAGGCCCATCTTGCGATAGGTCGACACCGTCAGCTCGACCGGCCCCTTGATGCGGGTGCCGACCGATGCGTCGCTGTAAAAGTCCTGCGACTCGAACACCGCCTCGAGGAAAGGCGCGATCTCGAACTTCTTGTCGCGCAGCAGCTTGCCGAGCTTCACGCGCATCTCGGGCGTCACCTCTTCGCGCACGAAGTAGCGGTACAGCTTCGACGCGATGTACTCCGAAGTCACCGGCCTGGCCAGGATGATGTCGATCACCTGCACGCCATCGAAATTGCCGCTCTTGCCGAGCACGGTCTTGATGCCATCGTCATGCTGCTGCGGGTTCACGACGAAGTCGAGACCCTTGAAGTTCCAGCCCGTGAATGCGCGGGCAGCTTCCTGGATGTCCTTCTCCGAGTAATTGCCGACGCCCATCGTGAACAGCTCCATGATCTCGCGAGCGAAGTTCTCGTTAGGCGCGCCCTTCACGTTCACGCCGGCGTCCAGCGATGCGAGCATCGCCGGGTCCTGCGACACCGCGATCAGCAGGTCGCGGAAGTTGCCGGTGGCCTTCGCGCGCAGCAGCTCGTTCTGCTTGAGCATCTTGCGATAGTCCTGCACCTTCTCGTCGCCGGTCGCGAAATGGCCGTGCCAGAACAGCGCCATCTTCTCTTCCAGCGGGCGCTTGGTCGCCACCATGCGGTTGGCCCACCAGTAGCCGAGGCGCTCGGTCTCGAGCTTGGTCACGCGCTTCCAGTACAGGAAGCGATCGGCCACCTGCTGCAGCTTGCGGTTGCCGGCCGGCTTGGCCTTCACGCCAAGCGCCTCGCCGGTCTTCTTCGCGAGGTCGGTCGCCGCCGGGCGCGAAGGCGCGAACGGGTCGAGGCCCGGGTCGAATGCGCCCGAGTCGTCGAAAGGCGGCAGCGTATTGCGTATGGACTGGTAATACACCAGCGAACGGACGGCCTGCTTCGGCGACATGGCCGCCAGCCGGTCGACCTCGGCAGGCGTGCCGCCAAAGCCGGCGCGCTCAAGCAGGTGCGCGGCACGCTCGCGGTTCCATTCGGCCGCTGGCAGCGGCTGCAGATTGTCTTGCCATGCGGCGGGCGCCGCATGCGCGACGAGGCCCATGCCCGCAAGCAGCACGGTAATGGCCAGTTTAGGGAGTGTCTTCATGATGGGGACGCCAGCCGGTTCGCGGCTGCGCCTGGATACCTTGTCTCTTCCGGCAGCCCGAGGGTGCCCGGGCTGGGAATCTTTGTTAAAAAAATTGTTGCACTGCGAGCATAGGGCGGCCATGCCATCGTGGCAATACGGCA
>JACCDH010235615.1_pt1 | contig 18971 bp, 10 predicted proteins | sample 7442481 | NCBI WGS metagenome assembly JACCDH01 (sample SAMN15323433, study PRJNA562643) | freshwater metagenome | isolation source: river surface water | place: USA:Blue River Watershed | collected 2017-08-15 | reverse complement strand
CTTCACACGATTCAGAGCCTAAGTCAGAAGCCAAACCAAAGAAGGGAAAAAAGAAGTCAGAAAAAGCCGAAAAAGCAGAGGCTCCTGCTGTAGAAGCCCAAAATGCACACGAAGCAATTCGACCCACACATCCAGAAGTCCAGAGTCTTCCTGAAGTAGAACATAGTCAACAGGTTGTATACAAACTGATTTGGCGCAGGGCGATGCAATCCCAGATGGCCGCTGCAAAAACGCATGTTCGGTCGGCACAGTTCAAAATGACCGCTTTGCCCTCTTTGACCTGGTCTGGAGAACAGACCAAACCGGCATTTGATGGTTGGCGAATTCTGGACAAATCCGACAAAGCCAAAGAAATCGACGCAGCGGAAGAAGCGGCGTGGTCATTCTGGACTCCTCACATGGTTTCTGATAAAATAGTGCACTGGTCGTCACTTCAGGCAGATGAGGTCTTTACGAAACCACCTGGTCGGTATACAGAGGCAACACTGATTCGTGAACTGGAAAAGCGCGGCATTGGGCGTCCTTCTACATTTGCCTCACTCGTTACCACACTCTTTGACCGTAACTATGTGGAGAAAACGAATAAGGAAGGCCAAGTGTATGAAACGCGACACCTTTCTCTAGCATCGAAGACCGCAAAAGCCAAAGAAACCAAAGAATCTCACAAAGCCGGTGCCGAAAAGAATAAAATTGCCGCAACCAGTCTCGGTATCAGTGTCGTAGAATATCTGAATCAGGATTTCAGTGACCTGTTTGCATACGACTTTACAGCACACATGGAAGGTACACTTGACCAGATTGCCAAAGGAGACAAAGCCTGGAAGGAAATTCTACAGGAAACCTGGGATACTTACAAGGTACGCTACGATGCCATTCAGGCAGAGAAAGGAAATGCCAAATCCAAACAGATTTCATCAACAGGGGAAGACGAAGAGGTTGGTGTGAAACTGATTCAAACAAAACTCGGCCCTCGTTTGGTACGACCCAAAGCCGATGGGTCCGGCGATGAATTTGCGCCGCTTCCTGAGGGAATTACATTTGCCAATGCGGAGAAGAAACTGACGGAAGCACTTATTGAGGCGGCGTTTGAGACAGCGAAAGCCGCTAGAGAGGGGGAAGAAGTTGGTGTTTGGATAACACATCCTATTCTGAAAAAGCGTGGACCTTTCGGATTCTATGTCGAAGCCGATGGAATCAAAATTCCTTGGAAACCAGAAGATACCGAGGAAACCCTGGTTGCGAAGTTGGAATCCAAAAAAGAAGCCTTTGAGCGAAAAGTGGGAGAATGGACAATCAAACAGGGTCCCTATGGATACTATTTCTACAAGCCAAATCCCAAGGGAAAGAAAGGACCGCCTAAATTCCATAAACTTCCTGCGGATGCCAATCCTGAAACAGTGCTAGTCGATGTGTTAGATGCCGCTGCCGCAGCACCGAAACCTCCTGCACGTCGGCCTCCTCCTAAGAAGAAGGATTAACAAGATTCTTAAAAAAATACATAATAGACATGCCTAGATCAAGAAAATCCAAACCCTCCGGTATAAAAACCAGAAGACGCAGTCGCAACAGACAACGAGGAGGCGAACTTACACCAATGAGCAAATACGCATATAACGAAGATGCATTTGATGCAATCAAACAAGACTTTCTTGACTTAATTGTAATAGATGTAGAATATCTGAACAAGGATGCATTTTTTGATAAGATTAAGACGAAGATAAAAAGTTTATCCACAGACAATGCGTTTTTAACAGAACTTGATACCCTTATGAATCTTGATGGTAATAATAACAATAATGGTGATGCAGAATATGAAGTGATGGATCATATAGCGATGCATTCTGGGGAGACCATGATAGAATTGGCGGATATAGTCTTATTGGGTGATACCAAAGACAGCGATCGTTTGTATAGAAAAGATTCTGATGTAAGAGGCATTGTTTTCAATTACTTTTTTGAATTGCCCGAATTTAATCAGCGTCGCGCACAACAAAGACAAAATGCCTTTGTAGGTCTTCAAGGTAAAGATGGTTTGAATCGGAATACGGCTAGAGAAGTGGCATCTTATATATAGATTACATTTAAACCCAAAAAATTGAAACAGTTCGAAATCAACACTCTCTTCCTGCGGTCTTTTTTCCTTTTCTTGCCAACAAAATGTCCCTTACCCGCTTTTCTTCCATCAAGACTCTTCTTTCCACTAAAAAACTAACACTCACTGCCATCAAGGGCGACGGAAACTGTTTCTATCGGGCTATTGCTACCGCATACTACAAAGATCCAGATATGCATTTTCCGCTTCGTCGATCACTGATGGATCATATGCTAGCAGAAGCCGAGGAGTATTCCTTATATTTTGAGGATACTAGTCGATTTACACGGGTTCTTCGCGCCAATAAACGAAAGGGTGTTTGGAATTCTGATCTATGCGACCTAGTTCCTATGGCTGTTTCCAAATTACTGAATATACGTGTTGAAGTCTATTCAGTAATTGACAATGAAATCATTCGATACGTGTTTGGAGAGAAGAATCCCAACACACTCCGTCTCCTGCATCAAGACAATCACTACGATTTGTTAGTCAAGAGTTAGATGTCCCTAAAACTCAGACAAGAGTTGTTCCGCCGATTCTAAAGCACCTTCGATCCACCCCTGCTGAAAACTGACAGATTCTCCTACTACCCATAAATTCTTTGCAGGATGCATGGCATCCTTCTGTACTTTTTTCAGGTCGTAGGCTCGTTCAGAATCAGGAACCCAATAGGTGCATCCAGATGGCCAATCATGCAACTTCAAATACGTGGGTTCAGGAATACTTCGGTCAGGAAACAGACGCCGCAATTCCTTCTGAATTTGTTTCTGCAGTTCTTTTTCACCAAGACCTCTCCAAAACCCAGTATCCTTGGGACCATCCGTATATGAAATCATAATCAGACCCGTTTTTGGGTCAATAGGGATAATAAATCGCAAAGGAGAATCTGTTACTAGTTTGGGTAAACCAGACCACCATGTTTTTGGGTACGCAGCATAGATGCGAATAAGAGGCGATGTTTGGAGTTGTTTGAGTAGCGGTTTTCCTTGAAGTGCCGAAAACGTCCCCAGAGAACACCGACATGTTGCAATCACGACTTTGGCAGCCTGAATTGTAAAAGGAAGTGAGTCAGCCTTCTTTCCAAAAGTTCCTACAATCTCCCAATCCCTTCCTTGCCTTCTCACATCCTCCACGCGATACCGAGTCAGTATTTGCCCCCCTGCCTTCAAAACTGCTTCCCTCAACTTCGTAGTTAAGGCATCAATTCCTTCTTGAATACCCACATACCCCTTATAAGTCCCCATAACTTCGCCTTTCTCAAAAAGAGGCAGAGCTAAATCAGCGCGCATCATATGAAGTTCGGCCCAATACGGATAATGAAGTAAAAATTCCTTGAAGTTAGAGGGAAGAAGTTGACCTAGTGTGTGAGTTGCCAGAGTTCGTTTGGGAAGTTTCTGAAGTTCCTTACAGATTTCACTGAAGTCTCGCATAAATTGGTTTGGTTCCACGCGTTTTTCTTTTACTGAAATCCAACCAACCTCTTCTGAAATGGGATAAGTATGAAGACCGAACCGCCGAATAAGAGCGTGAACATGTTTGTGGCTATGAAAAATACGACCGGCGCCAATTTCATACTGATACGGGTCACGATTCGTCACAATACGTCCTCCCACATTCGGGTATCTTTCGAGTACCACTACGGCATGACCTTTCTTTAAAAGACCTTCTGCGACTGTAAGACCCGCAATACCCGCACCAATGATTACAATCGGTGATATTGGATTCATTGTTGTTCTTTAAAGAGGTTGTCGATTTTATCCAGTTCACAGGGGCTTGCCATACCTAGGGGTTTAAAGACCCTACGAACAATAGGTGGAACTACCCGTGAACACTCGTAATCATCCGTCTTCAGAAAGTAATATACCTCATTATTGTCGCGTTTTGAAATAGACAATTGAATATTCTCTTCAAATGTATATTTCAGACTATTTGTGGATTCTTCAAAATGCTGAAGAAGTTTTGGAGGTGCATTGTTTACACTTATACATTGATTATGAAACGGATGCAGAGGATCTGCCGCATGATTCGATATTCCGATTCGTACTGTTTTTTCAGCAGTACCGTCAATAATTCGTTCTATAATAATGTTCCTAACGGATTTAGAGTGTACAGGCAAACTTTGAATAGAACCCATTTTATACAAATACTAGAGTTTTGCACATAAAATCTCAATTTTTAACATTCTAAAGAGACAATTGTATGTAATATAAAATCTGTCCCCAGTGAAGATTTTGTATACCGTTTGACCCAATGAAAAAAGAGAGATATACAAGTGCGGTTTTAAGTTTCGCGTAATAACTAATCTTTGTATATGCGCTATCATCCTGTGATAGTATTGATTCACACAACTGGTCTTTCGTGGGATACGAAGAATCAGGAAAAAATAGAACCTGTATGAAACAGGCAAGAGAACATATATGGTTAAGCGAACAATATTGATATAAGATAGGATATAACATATAAATTGTCGATAGAATAGGGGATTCTTCGCGTGTTTGGAGTACTTTTTTATAAATCTCGCGATGAAAATCAGTCAAGGAAATAAGTTTTTCCTTCAACTGCTCTTCTGTGTCACTTTGCAAAGCAAATACAGTACGTAACCGCCTGTATAAGTCTAATACACTCGAAGTTTGCCGAATGAGTTTATAAAGCATTTGCGGTGGCAAGGAACTCTGATTCTGAAGCCATGCTGAAAATAGTAACCAGGAAATCCATGATTTATTTTCTGTTGCCAGTTCAGGTAATGCAGCCAGGAAAGAGTCAGAACAAGACTGATAATTTGTCTGCTGAAAAGTGATTGCCTGAAAATAATTTGCCTGGTATTTTACAAATAACATCTGATTATTTTTGTATTTTTGAGTGTGTATAAAGGAAGTTACTGATTTTGCTGAATTAATAAAATCACCAACATATTTATTGCATTCTAATTCAGATAGATGTTTATGCTGTGCATCTGTATCCAGTAAGACCTTTCCAAATCGTCGTTCTCTTGCTGCAAGACAGGACAATGCTGAATCTAAGTCTGCAGATGTAAAATCCGGCCAAAATTTTTCTAAAATCAGATATTCAGAATAGGAACCCTGCCAAAGAAGAAAATTACTAACACGAAATTCACCGGATGTTCGAATAATTAAGTCTGGGTCAGGAATCTGTTCGGGATTCAAAATTGCCTCAAACTGTTCTTGTGTCATAGGTTCTTTTCCAGGAGTTTGGCGAATTTTCTCTGCCGCTTCTACAATTTCCTCACGTCCCCCATAACTTAATGCCAATGTTAAAACAAGCCCTGTATTTGTTTGTGTTGATTGAATTGCAGTTTCAATTATTTTCTGAACTTCAATTGGATACAAATCCAACGACCCTTTTACTTGTAACCGAATGTTTGCTTTCTGAAATATTTCAATTTCTGAAAAATACTGCTTTGCTAAGGCAAAGAGACCCCTAATTTCTGATACAGGTCTTGACCAATTTTGAACCGAAAACGCATACACAGTTAGATGAGATATCGGTAGATTAGAGGATGCATAAAGTGCAATTTTACGAAAGGTTTGAAGTCCTGCTTCATGTCCTTCGAGTCGGGACTTTCCTTTTTCTTTGGCCCACCGACCATTTCCATCCATAATTATCGCAATATGCACCATTTATGAATGTAAGTGTTTATTATGATTTATTTATACCGCTTTTTACACCTTTTTTATTATTTTACATAAGTGTATACATCCATTGTGCAACTTCTTGTGTATTAGAACTTTGTAGACGTGAAATTTCTTTTCCAGGTGAGAAGCAGATAAATGTGGGAATGGAGCGAACTTGGCAATATCCAGGCGTATAGTCATTTTCATCTACATCACATTTCCATAGAGGAATACCTGTCTTTTTTACAACATCGTTTAATGTAGCTATATCTAGACGTTTGCAGGGTCCGCACCAGGAAGCCCCAAAATATACAATCCATGTGCGGTCTGATGAACGGGTACCTGGCAATGCAGGTAGGGCCGGATCTTTATGGAACCACAATGATTCAAACACTTCCTGCGAAGCTAAATCGAGAGGCATGATTTACTATGTGTATTATGTGTTTGTTTTAGACCTTTGGTATTTTAGGAATTTGGGGAATCTGTGGCATCTGCAGAATCTGCGGCATCTGCGGAATCTGAGGAATTTGCGGAATCTGTGGCAGTAAACCCTGACTCTGTGCATGTTCCTTAGCCATTTTTTGAAGTTGCCCAATATCAGTAAATTTATTAACTTCTTCTATGACATTTTCAACTAATGCAGGAGCAGTAGCTAAAGTAGAAGTAGCGAGAGAAGTTCCAATTTTACCAATTTCCATAGCTGTATTTGCATGTTTTATTATACCACACGCGGAAGGTCCTACAAGAGGTTGAACAACGTCTTGTGCAACTGTTTTTGCAACTTCTGGAACAAATCCGCCGATCTTTCTAATAAAGGATATTATAGGTATATAATCCCAAATAGAAAAGGGCTTCTTTTCCTCTTCTTTTTCTTCTTGAACCTCAAATAATTTTTTTGCTGGAATAGGTTCTTTAAAAATAAAACTGTAAGGTGGAGGTGTAAAAATACCTTTTTTCATAATAGAATCCGTCAAAAATAACGCATAAAATGCATCATATAGTACCCAGAAAATACCAAATACTGAAAAAATAACGCTGAACACTGATATAATTTTTACAATACCCTGCCATGAATATCCAAGATAAAATTTATCTGCACCAAACATTCCAAGAACTACTGCTAAAATTGTAAAAATCATATAGGATTTAGGGGCACTAAATTTTGGTTTCTCTTCATCCTCTTTCTTTTTCGGTGGTGCAAACATTCCTCTTCCAATTCCTTGAATCCAATCTAAAGGAGAAGAAAGACCTTCTGCTTTTATTTTTTTACCTTCAGTCAAAATTTGAATAATATCATAAAAGTACCAGAATCCAAAAAATATCACATTTACAAGAAGTTTTTTAATTGCTGTTTCATTGCTTCGTAAATAAAAATGGTCAAGTCCTATAAATCCTGTAAAAATAGAAAGCGCGACATATACCCAAAAACTTCTATCTGAATGTTTCCATGTTCCAACATCACTAATGTGTACAAATTTACCACCGTCCTGAGGTGCATTAATAATTAGATTTACAGGAGGAGCCGAAGGTGTCGGTGTTTGATTGTTTACGTTTGAAGAATGTAGTTGTTGATTGTGATTGTTTACATTTGAAGAATGTGGTTGTTGATTGTGATTGTTTACATTTGAAGAATGTGGTTGTTGATTGTGATTGTTTGCGTTTGAAGAATGTGGTTGTTGTGGTTGTTGATTGTTTGCATTTGAAGATTGTGGTTGTTGTTGATTATTATTATTATGTGTATTTGTATTATTCGCTAACTGTGGCTCTGGTTGTGACTGTGGTTGTGGTTGCGGCTGATGAGCATTACCTGAGTAATTTGTCGCATGTTCTGTTGATATTGTTTTTATGTCCTGAGACATCTTCTATTATAAATAGAATATGTTTAGAATATCATTAAACGCTTACACCTAAACTGTAAATAATAGTCCACCCAAACCGGATACAATTCGTAGAACATTGTAGTTTGTTGCATACACTGTTACACCAGACGGTACACTATTTACACTTGAATTCATTTCGATTGCAAGAACGATTGAGTCAAGACGACTTGCATTACAACTACCCTGTGGTTGCGATGCCTCCGGGGCTAAACTGAATGAATATACATAAATAAAATCATTCGGTATTGCAGTATGTCTCTGCCAAGGTTGAACGAGACGAAAGTATTCAGCACTTTGACGTTCAAACCTGTCATAACCATCAAATTGCAAAACCGCCGATGAAATTAAATCCAAATTAGGGATACCAAATTCATTTAACATACGACTTCCATAGTTAAACCATTCATGACCCGTTAGCATACGGTCTTGTTGGACAACCCAAATAATTTCTTTCATTGGGTGATTAAAATTCAAAGGTACGCTAATATTTGTGGCATTCTGTGGAATCGGATATCGTTTTTGAACCTGAACCTGCTCAATTAAATATTCATGACGACTACTGGTAAATCGGCGTCGTTCTTCATTATCGAGATAAATGAAATCACCCCATAGTGTCATATCCTTAATAGTTGGTGGTGTAGGTAATTCCCCACACGGGTCATCCATCAAAGTGGATGTAAATACCATATCATTGCCGTTTCGTAGTTTTATATATACACGTATGGGTGTACTTTGTAATGCAATTAGGGGCAATGCCATACCAACATTATTGCAAAACCAAAATCGTAACGGTACAAAGAGTTTTAATGGTCCCATTTGCGATGCATCATTGTATGTATCCAATTGACCAATCATATTATTTACACCTGCACGTTTAGACCCCGGTGTTGATAGTTGAGTCCAAATATGCAAGAATTCACCATATTGTCTATCAATTTCCTGTTGACCAATTTGAATACTGATATAGTCAATCATTGCATGACCGATTCCATTTACCCAAGAATATTGTGGCGTTGTATCAGTATAATCAAATGGAGTAACTGTTTGAACCCCCGAACATCCAGTAGAAGTTACAGGACCTTGTGGTGTTAGTTTCGGGAGGCGAATTTCCAAAACCATTTGACTTAACAAATCACCACTTCTCGGTATTGTGGTTGTTATAAGTTTACTAAAATCCACAGCAGTATCAAATGGAATACGTTGTGTTTCTATACTGAAATTTGTATATCGCCGATACACCTGTTTAAAAAAAGTAGTTTGTGGATTCCCAGACAGGTAAATATCCTGTCTTCCAGTACTGACTAATTGTAACAATCCTCCTGATCGTGACATTCCTTATTTACTCTTGGATTTTATAATTCAAATGAGGTAACGCATAGACTATTTTGCCTTGTCTAACGGTAGAAATGGCTTTTCCAACAACACAATCAATTGATGCGGTACTTCTGAACAATCTTCTGTTCAGAAATACCGTAAATACTCCTATATCATCATACTATACTTTGTATGCTAATGGTAAAGGTCAAACTTTTTGGGCGTCCGCGGTTCAACCTGCAGATATTTCAAGTCTAAGTTCTTCGATAGCCCCTCCTTATTCAACTTTGACAAACGAACTGTATGGACTTCAATCATCATTTACATTATTTTCCACGAATACGTATACATCGTCAATATCGTCACTTAACGGACAGTTACTATCGTCATTCAATAAACTTAATTCAAATTATGATGTATTATCTATTCAGTTTAATACTTTATCTAACAATGCAAATATTAATTACATAAATTTAAGTAATACTTTAACAAATAACGTAAATTTAACGACTTCCACAACGATTGGTGTTGTTACAAGTACCGTCGGTGGAATTCCCAGTATACCTACTTTTATAGAAGGGTTACGATCGACACAGGAACTAATTGCATCCGCCGCATCCACCTTAAGTACCGCAATTTACGTACAAGGCGTGAATACTACAAGTACCATATCGAGTATTGTAAATACGAAGGCAGCACAGACATTAAGTTCATCATATGCATATACTGATGTTAGTTTCTCCATACTATCCTCTTCTTTGGTAACAAGTACTATGATTAATACATTAAGCACCCAACAAAATCTAGCTCTTTTAGGGTACACGTCAACCATTCTTTCGACAATAAGTACTGGAACTGGGTCATTGTCCTCCCAAATTTATTCACTTGAACGTTCCACTATATCAACACAAACATGGATAGTTAGTACATTGACAGGAATTAATGGAAGTTTAGGACCACTGTTTACACTAAGTAGTCAGATTTCCTCGATTATTTATAATCAAATTGTTTCTTACACGGCTCCCCTATTTCAACAACAGGATATTAAATTTTCCCACTATACAAGTACATTGCTTAACCAATTTTCCTCTATATCAACCTTGACATCTCAAAATCGCGCCGAAATTCTGTATATTTCATCCTATACATATCAATCAATTAGTTCAATTGAGGCAACAAATGATGTTATTTTTGGATTAATAAGTACACTCGATCGTGAATTTTCTATTATTACAACCAGCTCAATTCTCGTAGATATCTATGATTCCTTTTATGAACTATCCACATATACATCTTTGCTCATACAAAGTACTGCAAATACGATAATTCCATTCAAAAGCTCCATATTTTATTCAACAAGCGTACAAAATATGTCTTCAGGAGTAGGGTATTATAACGCCTTTTTAAGTTCTGTCTATTTGTCGACACTGAGTACAACAGTCCCTACAGCATCAACGTTTGTATCCTCATTAATAACCAATCTGTATAGTACTGGTTCAGTTGCATTACTTTCTTCCATTGACTCAACAATTGTTGGTAAGTCTGCTGAATTTCAATCAACAAACAGTTCTCTTACAAATGCTCTAGTTGTTTCATCCGTTAGCCAATTTAATTCCAGCATACTTGGATATTTGTCAACGCCGGCAGGTAATCAACTCAGTGCTTTTTCCACAGCGGGTTCTGTTGCTATAAGTACATACCAGGGTCAGGGATTATCTACCCTACGAGCCCAAAGTACTTTGTTCGGTCAAACATTCGTATTAAATCAGGCTGCATTTAGTACACAGAATTCAATTGGAAATAGGATAGTTAGCACAATGTCAACATCATTTATACAATATTCTTCCACATTTACTGGTTTATTTCAATCCATACAACAATCCTCCATCTCACAACTTACGACACAAAATACACAATTTATTTCCTCCATGAATTCTTACCAGTCTCAGTTCACAAATGCGCTAACCTCTACCAATACCGCATTGCTGGTTCAAACAACGTCAACTGCAACAAGGGTACTCAACAATATAACGGCGTCGACAAATACTGCATATAATTCATTTATTACATCATTAAATTCAGTTTCATCAGTTGGATTATCGACACTTTTTACAAATCAAACAATTACCTTATCTGGTACAAACTTTCAGGGGACTTTGGATTTTGCAGGATTTACCAACTTTACAGTAAATGTTCAAGCACCATTGATAAGCGGCTCTTCGAATTACCGAATTACCTACAACTCGAATCAAATTGGCAATTTAAATTATCGTCGTGGATTTATAACTGTAGATGTAAGTACGGTGACGACTGGATATTCGAATAACAATGGACGCCTATGTTTGGATACGTATCGCTGGGGTCTTCCAACAACTGTATATAACGAATTTTATCCTCTCATAAGTAGCTCGGACTATACGACAGTATATTCATATACAATTATACATAATATTGTCTATACCAACTTGCTGAATGTATTTCCTCGTTTGCGTGTCAATGCTCTAACAATCGCAACACCCACAAATACTGGTGTTAGTAATTCATATTGGCGAGGAACACAATTGGCGGTTTCATGGAGCAATTACAGTTTTTTTCCTATCAATGCAATAGGTGCTCCCGCATTTTCCGGTGAGATATTGGTGGATGTTTTACTTAGCAATTCGGTTGTTGGAAGATATGGACCTTATTCACTGAATGTAAGTACTGCAACAATTGCGTTACCGTATGTTACTGGAATTACATCAAATATACAATCCTCAATGATTCGTTCATATATTGTGGGAAAACCATTAGAAGCACAGGAAGTCTCTCTCAATGTAATTCTTCCTCAACTCTATTCTGTGGAAATTACGGCACCATCCGGTAAATTTTTGGCGTTGAATGAAGTGTCTGCATTCTCTGATGCAGGTTCAAATACATTTTCCGGTTTATCACAATTATTTTCGTATGATGGCACGGGATCATCAAATGCATATTTTGGAACTTACTACAGAAATTTTAATGCCGGTTCATATATAACCGTAAATAACAATTCAGACTTCAACTTACCTGGTAACTTTACAATTGAATGGTTTCAATATATGACGGTGGATACAGATGCTATACCATTTATTTATATTTTTGAGATGCTTTCAATATATGCATTAAGTTTTTCTTGGACAGATAGTATAGATGTAAATACACCAACCTTACGTGTTGGATCGACATATTATTATGGTAATCCTAAATATTCATCAATTATGAATAAATGGACACATGTTGCAATCTCTAGACAAGGGTCTTCAATTCGTTTATTTATTGATGGTATTCTGGATTCAACATTTACAGACAGTTCCTCAATTACAGCGAATACACTTAATATTGCAGGTTCTAGTCCTAGTTATATAGGACGACTTACAAATTTCCGATGGATAACAGGTTCAGCCCTATATAGTTCAAATTTCACTGTCCCTAATACGCATCTATCTGTAGTACCAAATACTGTGTTATTGCTCGACCCCGTAGGTTCCACACTAAACGATGTAAGTGGTAGAGGACAAATTGTAACAAATTATGGAACAACTGCGGTTCTAACAAGTAATCTATTCACAGGATATTCTAAAAGCAGTCTTATCGATGGAAATCCAAGTACATTCTTTGCGAGTGCAACTCGGCAAGATTTACCAGGTACCTTTAATCAACTTGTATTTCAACCTCTGCTTGGTTCCTCTAATATAAGTATAAGCTCTATTGTAGTTCAAAATATTAACTCTGTAAGTAGTTTCCTACGAACATATAATCCAGCCATAAATGATTCTCAAGAATTGGAAGGAGCAACCATGACATTAAAAACATTAATAGGTCCCACATTCTACCAAAGCACAATTACATTACGCTCAAGTATAACACAAATATTTTCAATCTAACCCGAACATTGTATACGTCGTCATTTGACTAAAATAGTAAATTCAAAATACCTACTCACTAAACTTCTCCAAACGTATGGGTTAGAATATTGTGTTATTTACATCCATATTTTCTATATGTTATAAAAGTAGAATGGCGTTTGCTACAACCCAAACAACAAATTCAGCATTATTTCGGAATCTTTTTTTTCGAAATAATGACAATTCCCCCATTTCGTCATTGTATATTTTAAAAACAAATGGGCGAGGAGGAACCTTTTGGACACCTACTGTAACACCTACAGATATTTCTTCGTTTTATTCTTCATTTCAAAGTACAATTGCAGTTGTATTAAATGACAAATCTGCATTGCAATCGTCATTCACTTTATTTTCAACACAAACATTTCCTCTTGGTATTTCAACCGTACAAGGGAATTATTTATCCACATTTGACTATTGTTATGCACTTAACTCATCTATTGCACTTTCGTTTATTGGATTTAGCAATCAACAAATTCAACAATCCAATGCTCTTACAAGTGCTCTGGCGATTCAGACGAATCAAGTATATATATCGTCGCTTCAAATTGCACAAAGCACGTATGATTCTTTACGAGATCTAAATACCTATACAAATGCAATTTCAACTGTAGGCGGTGTTGGTTCCGAAGCAATGTCTTCGATTAGTACTGCAATAACTGTATCAAATCAGAATTTATATTTAACGTTATCTTCCCTCGTTACAAATGCATTCAATTCGACTTTATATTCATCGTATCTTTATACTGACCGATACTATTCAACGTATTCATCCATATTAATTACAACATCCAAATATGCTCAATACAGTACACAATATTCACAATATCAGAATTCATTATTCTCATCGCTAAATATATTTTATTCAACGTCTATTGCAAATCAGAGTAATGAATATTCTACTATTTCAACCTCCTATCAATCAACACTAACAAATGAAGTATCTTCGGTAAGAGGACTAAATTCTGCAGTTATAACTCTATACAATTTTAGTACATCTATACAGTCAAGTATTTATGAACAAACCAGTTCATTAACCACAGGTGTTTTTGCTGCAGAGGATGCTAAACTGTCAGCGTATTTTAGTACAATCACAAATGAAATAAGTACCATTTCTTCTATAGCAGCAGATAATTCAAACATTGTTTCGTCTCTCTCCTCCTATGTTGCTACATCAATAAGTTCCATTAGCAGTATAAATTCAACATTTTATACACAGATACTTGGTTTAGCCTCAACCTACTCTACAATTAATGTAAGTACAATATTAGGTTCGGTATATGATATTTTTTCACTATTTGAAATATTTTGCAATGATTTGGTAATTAGCACAATTACAAGTGTAAATTATATACAAAGTACTGTTTATTATTCAACCATTTTAGAAAATAATTCAACAACAAATAATTACTTTTCATCCCTATTTCAAGCACCGTTTGTACAGTCCACAATCGACGCAACAAGTACACTCGTTAATCAGTCCATTTCTTCGTATATTTCATCCTTGTATTTTAGTAATCCTTTTATTCAATCGTCCATTCAATCCACAATAAATGGAAAAACACGAGAATATAATTCTACATCGCTTGGTATTTATACTTCTCAACTATCTACTGCTGCATCTGTAAATCAATCTTCTATACTAAATTCATTATCGACGCCAACAAATCAATTGCTTTCAACCGTGTCTTCTTTGATTTTAATTACGCTAAGTACATTTTCTGGTCTCGGAATTTCAAGTATTAATGGACAGAATGCCCTCTATTCTACACAATCTGAATTATTTCAGCAACTTCCTAGTACTTTGTTGGGTAATCAGATTTCGACAAATTCATCATTTCAGTCTACCTTTTTACTCTATTCAACGCTATACACAGGCCTTTTTTCTACTGTACGTACATCGTCTATCCTACAGAATTCCCTAATACAAACACAATTCTTATCTTCTCTGCTGAGTTATGGTTCTATTTTTGGCACACTTCTGCCCTCTACTACCGTAAATAATTATGCAAATCAGACCTTTGTTGCAAATTCACAACTTACAACGCTACAAACATCTACTGTGACTACTTACACAAATTTAGTATCTTCTCTAACAGCAACATTATCTACCGCGGCATTTTCAACCTTATATACAGAACAAAATATTACTCTCGGAAATACAGCATTTTCTGGAGCACTCGACTTCCGAAATTTTACGAACTTTTATATTCGCGTTCGTGATCCTCTTCTTTCTGGAACAACGTCGAGTTATGCGCTCACCTATGATTATACCAGTGTGAGTTCACTATCTAATAAAACAGGAATAATAACGATTGATGTTAGTACGCCGACATCTGTATATACAAACAATGGTAGCAAATTACTTATTCCTACTTATAAGTCAGGATTGCCTACAACGATTTGGACCGAAATTCTTCCAAGTATAAGTTCAGCAAACTATATTGCAATGTACGAATACACCATTCAAAACAGTATAGTCTACACAAATTTAATGAACATTTATCCAAAACTCACACATTCGGCGTTAGCGATTCAAACATCCACAAACACAGGTGTTGTTAATTCCTACTGGCGAGGAAGTCAAATAACTTTGTCTTGGAGTAACTATTCTTATCTTCCCATAAACGCAATTGGATTACCCGCGTATAATGTTGAAATCGGTATTGATGTTTTAGTAAATAATACGGTTATAAGTAATGCAGGACCATTTGCGTTTGGAATAAATACCACGACATTAAATTTACCCTATCTAACAGGTTCCTATGTTAATCCTGTACCCACAAAAATAAGAAGTTATATTGTTGGAGCAACTGATGCACCACAAGAATTATCCCTTTTTACAATTCTTCCGCAGTTTTCAAATGTATCCATAACACCTCAAGCAGGGAATTTTCTAGCAATCGCTGAACTCTCAGCCTTTACCGATTCAGGCACAAATGCAATAACGTCGACAAATACTACATTGTTAGATGGTACAGGGACTACGAACGCTCAGTTTCAGATTCAGGCTATGAATTTTTCTGGAAGTAATTCCTATTTAACGATACCAAATTCAGTGGATTTTCGATTCGGTACAGGTGATTTTACAATTGAATGTTTCTTATATATTCGACCCAAAGGAAATGCATCCCCCTATATATTTACATTTGGTTCACAGGCATCGGCAACATTTTCTCTACGATTCGATACATCCGGTACATCCTATATAAATCGACCTGCACTAAATTTAGGCGGAACAACGTATATTGATTCTTTTATAAATGATTATTCGTATTTAGATAATTCGTGGCATCATATTGCAGTTTGTCGTGGAAGCGGTACATTACGTGTATTCTTAGACGGTATCGCCAGAATAACGGTTGTAACATCTTATAATTTTGTAGATTCAGTAAATTCATTAACTATAGGTACAGACCCCATCTTAACGAGCGGATATTTTTTGAATGGATATATTACAAGTTTTCGATGGATAACCGGTACGGCTCTTTACACAAATGATTTTTATCCACCAACAAATATCCTACAACCCATTACAAATACAAAATTACTCCTGCAAGCCTCTTCTGCTGCAACTGTAACCGCTGATACAAGTGGTACTGGAAAAATAGTGACAAACACGAATGTAACCTATCCAACATTTCCAAAAAGCAATGCAGTGGATGGTAATCCGTCCACCTATACAATTGGTCCATCCACGCTAGGTGTTTCTGCATCCGCTACACAATTTCTTGCAAATACACAACTTCAAACATCTCTCACATCGATAAGTACAATTCGCATTATTAATATAGATCCCACACAATATATAACATTTGGTAGTAGTTCAGATGCAGACCAATTACTAAATGCATCGTTGCAAGTAAATACGTGGGCTGGGTCTTCCAATTACATTAGTACAATTCAGTTGACCAATTCCTCTGTACAAACTTTCCGCTTTTAGATTGTTGGTCTAAGAGGAAGAAGTTGGTGTATAATCAAATGTTAGCACATCATCCAATTACGGGGCAGCCAATTCGTATTTTACGAACCGACGCTCAGATTTCACGCGAAAAACGAACACTTGTTTGGGTGAAATCCACATTTCAGAAAAGTCATAAATGGGGGTCTAGATGGTCGGCAATTCTTTCTGAACCTGGCGCGTTTGAATGTTTGGATGGAGAAATTCCTATTGCTGTAGTAATTTCAGATTGTACTTCTGAATGGATGAAAGTTCTAAAAATTCTGAATGAAAAAAACGCAGAAGTTTTATTAATCACAAGTGAATTTGCCGCAAAGCAACTTGAGTCAAAAGGAATTACTTGGCCTCAACATCTACAATTCAATGACCTATATGATATGTATCCGTATATATGTACAAAAATCAATGACGATGATTGTCTGGAAAAAGTAATTATTAGTATGGCGCATATTCTTCGTTTCAATCAAATTGCTTGGAATATAAATCCAACAACGCTGGATTCTCTTCCTATTAAATATCAATTGCGCTCCTGGAAATCACAATTTAATGGAACTCTTATTGATTTATCAGAAAACGCATCTGCCGATGATGTAATTCCTCAAACATGGCTCATTCAGCAATATTTCAAACATCCTCTTCCTCGTCGCGCTCGTGAAATATGGTCTTGTCTGGAAAAGAATATAGCCTGTAAATACATTGATAAGATACTTCTTTTGAATGAGAACGAAGGTCTCGAACTTCCCACATCAGAAAAACTGATTGTTCGCTGTTTGGGGACGCGAATGACGTATGCCGATGTTCTGCGGGCAATTCAGACGGATGTTTCAGAAAATGCATTTGCTATCTTCAGTAATTCGGATATTTATTTCGACGATACACTTCGCCTTCTCTGGTCAATATCTCTTGAAGAGCGAAATCTTTTTCTAGCTCTTCTGCGGTGGGAAGAAAATGGTGCGATTTTTGGCCCTCGTGCGGATTCGCAAGATACCTGGATAGTTGCCAAAAACTGCATTACATTCGACGTTACGGATGATGAATTTGGGTTTCCATTTGGCAAACCAGGATGCGATAATGCAATCGGTTTAGCGATGTTGCGTAAAAAATTTGCGGTGGTTAATCCCGCCTATTCTATTAAAACGCACCATGTTCATGCATCCCAAGTACGCAATTATGACCCACGCGATGTGTTATACAAACCCATGTTTCTCTATATTGAACCGAGTGCCATTCAAATTGCATCCATTCAGAAAGATTTAAAAAAACACAAGGAGTCAATTCCTGATTTTATTGAAACTACCTGGAAAGCAGAGACCCTAGTAAAGGAGTCATTTCCGTGTATGATTAAGGAAATTAAAGAGGGACAGGTAAAAACTATTTGCACTATGATAAATCGCAATGAGCATGAATCATACGACCCTTATGGGAAGAATATGTATACTCCGCCACCTGAATCCACTCAATTGTACAGATTTTTTCAATCCATGCTGGTTTCAAACACCGGTCTCCTTTCTGATATGCAATCAATTTATATAGGAAACCATAAAGAGTGGGCTTCTGCCTGGGAAACCGCTGAAGTTAGTTCACTAACGCCAGCCATTCATGTCCCCCTTTTGATTACAGTTCCTACACCCAATCCAACCTGTTGGACAGATATGTCAGAATGGATACTTCAGTATTTTGCAAAGGTCTTCAGAATTCGAACCGCAATCAAGAATTCTGGTCGTCAGATTCTACCAGATTTCATCGTTCCATCGCTTCCGCAAGTTTCCGATTTCCTGCACGATTGTGTTTGGAATGAATCTAAAATATCCACCGCGCCTTGGCTAGAAAATACGCAATATTACTGTAATGAAGTATGGACCTTGGCGCCCTCAAACGCAAAACTGTCCAAAGAAGAAATTACTTGTTTGCGAAAAATCCTGGCTCCATCAATTCTTCGCAGAAAGAGAAAACCTGTTTGTGTTTTCTGCATTGGCGATGACTCCTCTATTATAACGAAAGGATGGGTAGAAGAAACTCTTCTGAATATTTTCCGAGAAGGCCAACGCGAAAAGTGGGATTTCCGAATTCTAAATCAGAATACGGAATTTTCCGTTTTACGGCAAGCCATGCAGGATGCGGATTGGATTGTGGGAGAAAGTCGAAACACTCTTCTGAACTGGATGT
>JACCDH010264315.1_pt1 | contig 18984 bp, 19 predicted proteins | sample 7442481 | NCBI WGS metagenome assembly JACCDH01 (sample SAMN15323433, study PRJNA562643) | freshwater metagenome | isolation source: river surface water | place: USA:Blue River Watershed | collected 2017-08-15 | reverse complement strand
GAAATCACACCGCACACGCCATATTGCCATTCAAACCGGACCCAGATATACACCATTATCGCCAAAAGCGACCAGACGATGGCATGAATTCCGTTATTCAAAAGATCCTGACTGACCTTGGGACCTACGGTTTCCACTTTCCGGTATTCGACATTGGGACCCAAAAAAGCCTTGACCTTATCCAGCGCCTGGATTTGTTCGTTGTCACCACCGGGCTGACGCTCAATGCGAATAAGAACATCGCTTGCGGATCCAAATTCCTGCAAGGCCACCTCGCCATGAACAATGCCGGACAAATCGGAACGAAGTTGCGCAAGATCAAAGGGCATTGAGGTTGAGCGCACTTCCATCACCAAACCGCCTTTAAAATCAATGCCGTAATTCAGTCCCTTGACCAAAAAAGCCACGATACTGGCGATGATCATGAACGCTGTGACGCTATACGCCCAATAGCGCTTGGACATAAAGTTAATTTTTGTATTGTGCGGAATAAAGTTAATTGCCACGGTCAACCTCGATCATATTGAAAGTTTTGTGGGACGACGCCACTTCAGCCATTTGGCCACAACCAGTTTCGTGACCGATACCGCTGTGAACATGGAAATCAAAATACCCATGGAAATGGTCACCGCAAATCCGCGGATGGGTCCGCTTCCAAATTGGTATAAAATGGCAGTTCCAATGAGAGTCGTGAGGTTCGAGTCAATAATGGTAGCCATGGCCCGACTGTATCCGGAATCAATGGCACCCACCAATTTGCGACCCAAACGCAGCTCTTCCTTGATGCGTTCGTTAATCAAAACGTTGGCATCTACGGCCATACCGATTGCAAGGGCAATACCCGCAATACCCGGCAAGGTCAAAGTGGCCTGGGTAACTGACATGGCAGCCATCAACAAGATCAGGTTCAAAAGAACCGCCAGGTTTGCGATAAATCCAAAGAAAGAATAGGCCAGGAACATGAAGACCACCACCAGCAGGATGGAAAGAATGGTCCCGTGAATTCCGGATTCAATGGAATCTTGTCCCAGTCCCGGGCCCACCGTACGCTCCTCAATAACTTTCAAAGGCGCGGGCAATGCACCGGCGCGTAACAATAATGCCAGATCTTGCGTTTCCTGAACGGAGAAGTTGCCAGAAATCTGTGCCGACCCACCGGGGATGGGGCCGTTAATGCGCGGGGCAACCAAAACCTTGCCATCGAGAATGATGGCAAACGGTTTGCCCACGTTTTCTTTCGTCACATCCGCAAATTTTTTGGCACCCAATGAATCGAGCGTAAAGCTGACCACGGGACGGTTGTATTCATCAAATCCGGGACGCGCATCGACCAGATTTTCGCCACTCACCTTCACCTGTTTTTGAATCAGGTAATAAGTTTTGGGACTGCCATCCGGATTCTTTTCATAATCGGGCAAGACTTCCGATCCGGGAGGAATATGACTTTTTAAAGCTTCCTCCAAAGATCCTGAAATATCAACAAGGCGCAGCTGAAGTTTTGCCGTTTGACCCAGCAGATTCTTAATGCGAGTTGGATCTTGCACACCGGGCATTTGTACCAGAATGCGGTCATCTCCCTGCTGTTGAATCATGGGCTCAGAAGTGCCTGTTTCATCCACACGACGGCGCACGATTTCAATGGATTGCTCAAGGGCACGACGCTTGCGTTGTTCGATGGCTTGTGCCGACATTGACAATGTCAAAAGCCCGTTATCCCCTTGAGAAACCGCAAGTTCATGATCAGTTTGCCGAATGATTTTACGCGCCTTTTCAGTATCTTGCGGATCACGCAGCGTTAAAACAATGCTGTCCCCTTGAGTCTTCAGGCCCGTATATCCGATACGTTCCTTTCGCAAACTGCCACGCACCGAATCAATCAGATTCGTCATTTGCTCTTTTTGAACGGTTGCCAGATCAACTTCCAGAAGAAGATGCGCTCCCCCGCGCAGGTCCAGACCCAAAACCACCTGCTTTTTTGGCATCCATGCAGGCCAGCTCTCAACCATTTCCTTTGAGAAAAAGTTGGGAATTGAAAACCACACGCCAATCAGGCAAACGGCAAGGATCAGAAATTCCTTCCAGCGGGGGATGTAAATCATTCAAGTCTCTCCTGAAGCAGGCTTATTTTTTATTCGCTGGCGCTTTCTCTTTTGCCTTGACGGCTGCTTTTTTAGGCGCCGCAGTTTTGACCTTTGCTTTTGGCTTGGCAGCGGCTTTTGTCACGCGCGCCTCAACGCTTTCCTTCTTTTCAGAAGGATCTGCTTTTTCTGCAACCGGATGGCTTTTTGAAACAACATTCACCACCATTGCACGCGCAACTTTCACTTTCACACCGTCTGCAATTTCAACTTCAATTTCCTGATCGTTCACAACTTTTGAAATGGACCCAATCAATCCACCGGCAGTCACAATGCTGTCACCACGACGCAAAGAATTGACCATATCTTTTTGGTGCTGAGCCTTCTTTTGTTGCGGACGAATCAAAAAGAAATAAAAGACAACAAAGATAGCCACCAATGGCAGCAAGGACATAAAATCAAAGCCTGCGGCAGCTGCAGGAGCGCTTTGAGCGTAAGCATCAGAAATGAGTGACAAGGACATTTTTATTCTCCGTTTTTAAAATATAATTTCTCTTATGACATAAAATACGCTTCAGGACAACAGGGAGACTTCATCACTTTGGGAAATGGTAGCGGAGAAGGGACTCGAACCCCCGACACGCGGATTATGATAGCACACTTTCCAATATTATCTTTGTTTTTCAATAACTTATTGGCGAAAAAAATGGTGTGCTAAAAGGTGTGTTGCCTGTCGCTTCGCAGCTTGGAGCAAAGGTGTGCTACGCTCAAGCTCTAAACGAAAACGGGGACGAGAGCACTCGCTCCCCTCCCCGTCTGCTCATCGAGCATGTTTGAAGCGAGTTCATCGCTTCATGAGCGCCGCGATTGCCCCATCGAGTTCGCCAGCACTCGCAGCAGTGTGAAACGCTTCCAGCACAGGCTTCACGTCAGCAATCTGCTTCACGAAAACAGCGTTGCCGTCTTTGCTCAATGGCAATGCCTTCGAACCGTATTTGCATTGCACGTAGACGCCGCCGTCACGTTCGAAGAACCACGAGCGCACTACCTTCTGCCGCTGAACACGCACCCGTTCACCAGCTTCATTCTTCGTCCAGCGCGGTGCCGTGACAGCATATTGCTCGCCACGCATCGCAGCATCAGCAACATCCATCTGCTCGTTGATGCCAGCAAGCAGCTTGTTTCGACGTGCTTCAGCAGGGCTGAGCTGGTTTTGACGTGTGACAGTCTTGATCGTCAGCTTCGAGAGGGCCAGCATATTCACATTCTCCTATTTAGAGAATGTGATTCTGAATCCTTCGCATTGATATTCCTACCAAATATTTGCCAATGAGCGCGGAGGATATTCAGAGAGTTTGGTTGGCGGTTCTGTGCTAATTTGCAGCAGAACTTTACTATCAGGGACAGCAGGCAAGATCATGGGGAATGGGATATTCGCTAAAAGCAACACGCTAAGTCATTTCATCGCTTTGGCTTTGGTGTTCTCTGTCGCATTTATCTTCGCTGGCAACTTTCTCAGCTTGGCAATCTTTGCCGTCTTCGAAGTTTTGGGAAATCCCATTGAACAAAGTGCATACTTTGTAACAATACCAATTGCTTGTGCGGTTATCTCAGCAGGCTTCGTTGTCAAAGAGAGGCGAGACGCCGAGCGGGAAGCGAATGAAAAAGTCTTTTTAATGATGCGCTTGCTCAAGTCTTACGAGAAGCTCTCGGATGAGGAAATTGAAGCGTTCTACGAAGGCATGCGAAGCGTAACTCCGAACGAGGAGCGTTATGGAACCCAAGGCTACGGTCGAGGATACGGAGACTGAACTGCTTAACTTTAAACTTTAAAGTTCGCCTCTCAGCACCTGTTGCAACATCGATCACGCATGGTAGCGTGAGCTACATAACGGGGGCGTTGGATGGCTACTGAGCAGGAACTAAACGACAGACTGCAAAAGATTCAGGATGATGCTCAAGAGCAGCATCGACTGCACATGGGGGCAAGGAACCTTCTGCATCGGAACCTTGCGGACGCATATGTCTGGTGGCGAGATGCGATTCAGCAGCCCACGAGCTATCTCGATGCCATCTACAAAGCGAATGCCATCGAAACCCGCGCAACATCCAACGATGTGAACTTCAACCCGATCGTTCGCCTGATCTTCAAGATGCAAGCAGCGAATGCAGGCACAGCGAGCCAGTGGTCAGCTGCGCTTCGCGCCGTGCATCAGTATTACGAAACGAATGAAAATCACCTGCGCAGGGTCGGCGACCTTCAAGGGGAGATAGCTGCATTCATCAGGAAGAATGGCGGCGTCAGTGGTCTGCGCTTAATCTACAATCAGTTTTTCGATGCCGACGATCCGAATGCGATCAATGCACCTGTGACTGTCACGCCGAAGCACAAATCCTCGAAAGCCGAGAAATATCGCCTCAACACAGAAGCTAAGATATTCAAATCAAAGAAGGACACGCTGAAGCAGTCAAAGAGTCTCGGCGCCGTCGATATCTCTGACATTGCCACCAACGATGATGACCTGATCGTTGTCCTTGCAAAACGTAATCCCAAAACGGGCAAGCTCGAAGCCGTTGGCACGACAAATGACGATGACGTGATCCGACAAGCTATCATGGAAAGCGTTGATACGGACGTTCGCAAGCTTGCCCCGAATGTGCGTCTTATTGTTGAATGCCTGCGCCCACACATTGTCCCGCACAAGTTGCAGAAACTGAATGCACGGCAGGCATTCTTCACCGCGCAGGAAATGGGGACAGGCGATAACGGCAAAAAGATATTCTACAGCGAGTATGTGCGTCTTGTCCTCGCAAAATCAGGCGCAATCATTGCCAGTAAATCGCCCACCACCGCGAGCCTTACGACTATCTCGCAGCCTAACGTCCCGTTTGAGCTAGAAAGAGATATCTTTCTTCGCGGCAACGATCGGCACTGGCTCGAAACAGAGCTTTTGAATGACGGTCAGATGCCGTTGTTCAAGGTCACAACAGAGCATGGGTTGCTTGATGCGCTTGCACCACTGACAGCTTCAAAGATGCTCGTTCTAAAAAATCGACAGTCGACGGAAGAGCGCAGAATCTACTTCTACGACTATGGGATACTGAATGCTGAAAAGAGCTATCAGCCCGTCCCTGTCGATCAGATCAGCTACGACTGGCAGATCGATGCAGACAAAAGGTTCGTAACACGATTCTATCGCAAGCAGCTCGACCAATGGCTTGTGAAGGTCAAAAAGAACATACACCTTGCCAGCAACAAGATGATAAAGCTCGTGCTTGCTGATCGCTATCTTGAAGCACGATCACATTTCGTGAAAGATCAGCCTGGCGTGAATGAGGAAGGCTATGCTCGTTTCGCTGACGACTACTTCACGCTTTATGGGAGAGATGCGAAGGTAGAGCGTTTGACCGACGCCCTGCCCGAGATCACCGTCTCACCGCTCGATATAGCAGAACTTTTTGCAACGCTGGCGAATGTGCCGACGAAGGGACGCATCATGATCAGGGGTAACACCCACATCATGAATATCTCATACGAGACTGCGACAGCGAAGCATGAAGCCTTCATTCCCGCATGTGACCATGATGGTCAGCGGGATGCGACATACTTCAAACGGTATGTCGCCAATGCCTGAGATTGATCGCAAAGCGCATGGTCCCGATTTAAAGAAGGTCTACGACAAGCGGGACTACGCAATCTATCTGCCCTCGCTGCAATCGCCCTATGCTTCGTTTGCGACAAAGCATGAAAGCGAAGTGCGTGACGGGGTGCTTCCTAGAGATTTCCGCATCAAGGACCTCGACTTTTTCAACCCAAATAACCGACTATGGAGCTGTGGCTATGCGCTCTACAGCGCAGGGCAGTTCACGGACTCACAGCTTCGATCAGATATCATCGCATATCGTGATCGTAGCAAATCAGTGGTGATCGGAGACAGTGGCGGGTTTCAGCTCGGCACTGGCAAGATCAGCAATGTGAACGAAAAAGCTGCACTCAATCGCTATGCGAATGATCCTGCTCAGCAAGTTGCAAACTGGCACGCAACGGGCTTTCGAGAGCGCACTTTGGAGTTTCTCGACCTTTACTGCGACTACTCGATGACCCTCGATATGCCACTCTGGGCGCGAAACAAGAACAGCAGTCAGCTTCGCAATCTCGAAGTCGAGCAACTAATCCAGCTAAGTGTCGAGAATCTGAGCTTCTTCGCTGACAATCGTGGACGCAATCGTGGCAAAGGCACGAAGTTTCTCAGCGTCTTGCAGGACAACGGCAACGGCTCAGGTCTTCGTTGGTATGATGCGGTGAAGGAGTTTGAGTTCGAAGGCTGGGCATTCGCTGGCGACATAGCTCGATTACCGCAAACGATGATCTGGCTTCGAAAGCTGCTGGACGAAAAAAAGCTCGATAAGACGGAATGGGTTCACGTCTTGCAGAACTCTCCACCGATCATGACTGCGCTCTACACAGCGATTCAGCGATCACTGAGCAAAGCAGCGGGTCACTGGATCACGTTGAGTTGCGACAGCAGTTCACCGCATCAAGCCGCTGGCAAAAACCGTGCCCTTTATCGCCGTCCGACATACACGAGCAAACTTAGCTCTTGGCGCATGAGCTTGGACGTTATTCCCCAGAACATTCAGGTCGCAAAAGGTCGAGTAAAAGTGCCGATGCCTTCGGACTCACCGCTCGCAAAGTTCTTTACGATCAACGATCTGGTTCATCATGACGATGCCTATCAGCACAGCTTCGTGGACCCATTCGCCGAGCATCTGATCGTCAATCACAACATCTATACGTTCCATACGACAGCGCAGGAATCTTGTGATCTGATCTTCGATAAGAAAAAGCGTGATCTTTCAGTGGTGCCAACGGCGATACAGGAGTTTATCGGCTTTGCTGAAAGCTACTTCACGACTGACAAGCCAGACGAGCTGCACCAGCAGTTCGAGCCGATCATGAAAAAGCTCTGCCGCAAGAAAAAGCCGAAACCGACCCCGACGACTTAACCGATCAGTTCAAGCTCTACCGCTTCTTCGTTAACCAGCTGGTGGCACTTCTCGCTTAGTTCGAGAAAGCGATGACCGACATGAGCGTGGCGTGGCGATGCAACAATCTGCTCTCCTGCTTTCTGAAGACGACTCCCCACGATGGCAACAACACCGATGCTCGGCTCAGTCTTTTTGAACCGAAGACCGCGATAATAGCTGCTGCATTGCCCAAGCCATCCTTCTGAAAACTCGCCCTCATTCTCGACAACTCCACGCTGTCTCAAAAAATCAAATATCTCCAAAATCACCGTGTTTTTATTCATTTATCATTCCCTGTTATAAATACACTTGTCGATAGGCAACGACGAGAGGAATGCTGTCTATTTATCTGTGCTTGTTTCGTAGTGTTGTTTTGATGCTACGAAACGCTACATCGCAGTCTGCATTGTGCGAAGGAGTCTGCCAGCTTTTGCTGTAGCCGATAGAAGTGTCGCCGCAGTTCAATCAGCATCACATTGAAGCTGATCAGCCTTGCACAGAGGCTTAAGTCATAAAGAGCTTAGATGCGTCTCTCCGCATACGAAGCACGAGCAGGATAGAGGTCGTGAAAACGATACCCTGCGTTCATTACGGTGGTGATCGATTGGCTGCCGATAATGATGCGCTGCGTTAACTCATCGCATGTTCGAGGCGACAGCGTAGCCGCGCCTCCCTTGATCTAAGACTTGGGCTTAGACGGGTGCATGTTCAATCGGTGGCTCAGACCCATGCGAATGCTGGTCAGCTGCACTGAGGCGCAAGCCTCATTGTGGCTAAACCAATCGAATGGGGTCTAAAGAAACAAGACCAAATCAATGAAAAATAAGCGATGAGGGTTGCGGAGAAACCCGAAATCGCATGAGTTCGCAGAACTCATTATCATGCAGGCTTATTCAGATTGAATGATGCTCAGACTAAGGCTTGAGATAACTCCATCAAGCAACGGAATCAGAAAACGGAGGGCAGTATGGGCAAAGACGGCAACTTCGACAAGCTGGTGCGACCTTTTGAGCTTCTGGATCGGAATATCATTTCAGCCAGCTGTCACATGCACATCTATAAGCGAATCAATGAGCTCTCAGACCAGATGCGGGTCGTTGGAAAGGACGCAGATGCAATCATCGCGGTCAGAGCTGGCTCGATCACATCTGCTCTGGTCTCATTGATGGCATGTCTCGACAAGCATTACCCGCAGTATCCAGATCGAGCCAGCATCGGCGGCTTGCTCCACAGGCTGAAGGCAGAAGAGTATCGAGACTATTTCGTGCCCTACCATGGCAGCGATGCCGCATACGAAGCGGCGCATGAGGCATTGAGTGAGGCATTCGATCAGTTCAGATCGAGTGACGATTTCTCGAATGCAAACAAGCTAAGAAACAATGATGTTGCTCACATTCTCGACTTAGACGACACGCCGACGGTCACATACGACTGCCTCGATAGCGTTTTCCATAACGTTCGGGATATGTGCGACTTGGCATTCGCCGCTCTTGGATGCGGGAAACCGACTAACATGAGCTATGAAGCTCGCCACGCAGCCACAGCAGACTGGTTTATCAAGACCTACGTCAAAGGGATGCGGTCATAGCCCTCTGTCAGCTCAACACAGCAGAAACCGTATTCGGGCTGACTTTCACTTCCTTGCAGATAGCTCGGATTGATGCCCCATTGCGCTTCATCCATTGTATCTTTGCAATCTGCGCTTCCGTCGTGGGCTTGCGACCAAAACGCACACCGCGCTCTTTCGCTTTCCTGATCCCGACAATCTGACGCTCTTTTCGGATTGTGTTCTCGAACTCGGAGAAGATCCCCAAAAACTGAAAGAACATCGCCCCCATCGCGGTTGAGGTGTCGATTGCCTGCTTGTAGCTGAAGATATCGATCTTGCTGTCTTTCAGCTCGGTCAGCACCAGGACGAGATTTCGCATCGATCTGCCCAAGCGATCAACGGACCAGACAACGACTTTCTCGAACTTCCGCAGCTTCGCATCGTGCATCATGCGCTTCAGCTCTGGACGCTCTTCAGTCTCCTTCGTCCCGCTGATCTTCTCGCTGTAAACCTCGACGACTTCCCAGCCCGATCGTTCAGCAAGTGCGTGAAGCTCTTCGAGCTGCCCCTCGTAGTTCTGATCGACAGTTGACACACGAGCGTAGATCGCAACCTTCATCTCTCAAACCTCGTTATCTGGTCTTTACAAAAAAGAACGTATAGCCAACCACATAGGACCGAAAGCCTTGCGTCGCCTCAGGTCTAGATTTCGGAGTTTTTTGGGGGAACTAAAAGATAACGGTGGATTGCGCTTCGCTCTGAGAACGGCATACTGTTTTGGAACAGGGGGTAGGCGATGCAGTGGACACCAATCTACGACATGATGATGGAGCTGATGCAGCTCGAGCCTGTAACTGGGCAAGTTCGAAGCACGCGGTCGGATGCGAAATATCGTCGCCAGCTTAGCAAATGGCTCAGCGATCACCAGCTAGATGCAATCTTCTCACCAACTGACGAACTGGCACACGCAACTCTTCTACGCTCTCATCTCGCCCCTTTGATGAAGAGTGATCAAGCCAACATCGGCATCGCGGTTAGCAAATGGATTGTGAAAGAATGGGGCGGCATTCAGAGCGGAACCGATGCGATCACCCTCTGGTACAAGAAGTGTAACCAGTATGGTCGAGGAGAGGTGAACGATTTCGCCAGTCAAATGGGATCAGATCGTATCGCTTCATGGAGTAAGATTCTCTCTTTCGTTTATCCGCAGGAATATCCGATCTACGATGCACGGATCGGGGCGGCGTTAAACTCAGTGCTTTGGCAGGTGGGAGCGAGACGTTACTTCCCGAAAATCGGCACTCAGAACGGGAGAGCAAATCTTGCATTCGATATAATGCACAAAAACCAATCTCTCTGGCGTCCATACTCATTAAACTACCACGATTACAAATCGCTGATCTACCACATCGCACACACTCGTTTCAGCGGCGACCTGCTTCACACGGAGCTATCGATCTTCAATGCATCACTGCGTATCCTCGATGACTTCATGGATGCATACGAAGCTCACCGCCGAGAAGGGTCAGCTCGTAGACGCAATGGAGGACGCTTCCTTGTTTCGTTCTCGAACGTTGAAGAGATAAGGCAGTTCAACTCAACGCCGAAGGCAGAGCGAGAGAGAAAAAGCGATAATCAGCAGAACGATTTACCACTCTAATCGAGGATTCCCCGTACAATCGAACGGCTGTATCAAACTTTAAAGTTTAAAGGTTCGGACATCTTCGATGACGCAAGCAAGGCAATGGTGGGTTCTGGTTCGCTACAAGGATGAAGCTGGCTCTGGGTTCGGGCGTCAGTATGTGACTGCAACGAACGCTTATGAAGCGATTCAGATGGCAAAGGCTTTGTATGGAAAGCTGCTTATCTCTGAGAGTGCAGCCCTCGCATGATAGCTTAGTTCGCTTTGCGAATGCGGATCGCTTCTTCGACAGCGTCCGACAGATATCTCTTGATCCAATCATATCGCTCAACGCTTGTTGCGCCCGATGGAGTGTAGCACTTTGCTATAGTCGAGAGCTTCTTTCCGCTTGCGCCATGTGTGATGCATTCAAACGGGTTCGAGCCTATGGACGCCGTGTTGCCAGTAGCATCTTTGAGTCCATGAATCCTGACAGCCACGACGCCCATGCCTGCATCCCATGACTCTACAATCTCATGGTTAATCCATTTACGACCTGCGGTCGCGGCTCCCACGAGAACGACAGTGCATGAGCGACCATACATCTGACCTGCGATCCATTTCTTGATCGCTGCATCCCCACCGCGCTTCACTGTTTCCCAGTCGTTGTCCCGCGCAGGCACGTTGCCCTCGATTACGCCAATGTTGCGAACCTGAGCTGCGCGCCAGTTATCTGGTTCATAATGGAAGCTGTAGAAAACTCTGCGGGTTGCCATGTCATTTCACCTAAGTGCGTAAGTCACGGTCAGTGCCGAAAAAGCCAATGCGCCGTGAAATAGCAGGACTGTCTTCGAGAAGACTGCGCTCCACCACGACAACCCTTTCCCACCTTTTACTTTCTCAGTGCTCATACAGAAATCAGCCTGCTCCTCAGGCAATAGGCGCACGTGTCTATACAACGCACGGTAAAGCCGCTCTTGCCACAGGCAGTAGCCATCAAGTCCCCAAAAAATCAGGATCGGGACAAAAACAAGCAGCAGAAATCGGGTGTCAGCGTCTTTTGCTGCCAGTGCGAAGAGAGCAGCGACCAGTCCCACACTCCAGCCTTTCAGCAAGAACGAGTTGGTCGATAGCCTGTTTACGACCCCCTGAATGAACTCAAGATGTTTCCGTTTATTCTCTCGCATTCAGCCCCTCATGAGCCTCAATCCTTAGCCACTACCGTGTCGTAAAGCCCGTAGTGCGTCAGCCCCTTGTGACTGTCGATGCCCGTGTAGCGCAGTGATGCATCTTCATATCGGCGGAATGCGAAAACTGCATGGTTCATGCGCTCTGTGTTGAAAACCTTTAGACGGACCAGCAGATGAAAGTCGTTCACCGTCAAGCCTGTGACAGCGAGAAAAAGGTCAGGCTCCAGCTTCGTGATAACGTCTTGAAGCGTGTTTTCGCGGTAGTCCGTCAGATACATGAAGGCGGGAATGCGGGTCGCAAACTTGATCAGCTTTTCCTGAACGAGCTTACGCTTCGACTTATATTCCTTCTCCTCGTCGGTCAGCTCTTTCTTCTCCTTCGGTGTTAGCCCTTCCCCCTTCGCCTTGCCCTTCAAATCTTTGATCTTTTCACCCTTGTTGATGATCGTCTCAATGATGTTGTCACCAAGTGCGCGCCAACCCTCGATACGCTCAACTGCTGCCATCGCTTCTGGATTATCGAGAACGCGGCGGAGAGTGTCATTATCTACATTGACCAGCAGCGCAGATTCCCACTTGCGAGCCAGCAACGTGCCTGACGTGCCTGCCATCGCAATGTCGAGAATGCCGCCTGCATCGATCTGCGTCATGTTCGCGCCATCGTAAGCCAGCACGGGCAAGAAGGAGACAAGCTCCTTCACGGCGTTTTCAGGGTTCGTCTCACCTGGCGAAAGCCCGATACCGTAGTCAGAGAGCTGACGCAGTGCCCTTGTCGGTGCAAAGTCGAACACGAAGCAAATGGGCTTCAGAATCTCTTCTTCATTCGGGTTGTCACCATTCGGATTCTTGATCGACCAAGGTGATTGCACACGAAACGCAGCTTGGAAGTAGGTTTCAGGCGACTTCAGATTGCGAAGCATCAAGATCGAAGACCACTGCGGAATCGTGACTCCAGTCGTCAGCTTTCCGCAAGAGAGCGTGATCGTTTTCGTCTCAAAACCATTTCCGATTGCGCGGCGAACGGGGGGGACAGCATCGAGACCGATGCCTGCTTGCGTTCCAGCAGCAAGGATGACCTTGTAGCCGTGCCAAAAAGTGTTGTGCTTCTCTTCAAGCAGATTTGCCATCGCATGACAGGCGGCAACATTCGGTAGGAACCAGAATGAATGCTGGAGATAGGGTAGCAGTCGTGAATCTGAGTAAGGAAACGGCGGTCGCGTTCCAGTCTTCAAGCTATCGACCGTCTGCGGGACGTATGACCCGCGAATAATCTCAAGCCACTTTTGAACGTCAGACTTGTGTTTAAACGCTGCTTTTGCACCGTTGCCCGTTGCGGCGAAAAACTCGTTTAGATCAAACTCGTCAAACTCACCCGCGCTGGCAATCGCAAGCAGTTCATCGGGCATCTGATATGTCAGCAAACGCATCTGTGGCAGAGCGGCATATGGGTTGCGTTTGTCAGGATGCTTGGCGGCAAACTCCGCTTTTGCTCGTTGCTCGTCCGTGTAGGTCCAGTTGAAGATTTGCTCTTCGATGAACTCGCCCGTCGCAAGCGCCTTGAACGGTGTCCCAGAAAGATAGAGATATGCGCGGGTCGTGATCGGCAGGAATATAGCTTCGTTTGCAGATAGATCGCTGAGGTCTTCGTTCACCTCATCGAGACCAGCATCATATTCGAGCTTCTCTTCACGCTTTGCGTCTTCTTCACCTTCAAAAAGCTCTTTCGCTGTGTCTCGCCATGCCCCGAAGTGATATTCATCAAACACGACCAGATCCCAGTTGATCGTATGCAGCCATTCGTTGCGCGGTTTGATCGCGCCAGTGGCTTTGTCACGTCCGAGCAAGTCTTGAAACGAGCCGAAGAAAACTACGGGCTTGTCTTTGTCGATCTGCCTTGGGTCGCTCTCTGACTTGCGAGAGAGATACTGCCACCCCTCGAAGTCAACATGAGAATCAAGATCAGTCTGCCACGCATCCTCAACAGCAGGTTTGAATGTTACGACCAGAACACGCTTAGCGCCCAGCTTCTTGGCGAGCTGATATGAGGTGAACGTTTTGCCGAAACGCATCTTCGCATTCCAAAGGAAGCGCGGAACCGCATTTGCATCTTCGTTCCATATCGACTGGAAGTAAGAAGCAGTCTTCTCGACAGCTTCAGCTTGTTCTTGACGCGGAGGAAAGGTTTCGCTGCGGTTCTCGGACAGCTTTTTGCCAGTTTGCAGCTCGGTCAGCACTGTCTGAACATCAGAAACAGTGCATTTCATCCACTCTAACTGGGGGTTATCGAAACCTTTTTTTTTGAGAGCGGTCCTGACAGCGTGATCAGTTATCGTTGAGCCGTCATCCCGCGCAGCACTCTCATCGAGTTCGATCTTGAAGTCGATGGCAGCAGTTTTGACCTGCTCCGCGATCCGCTGCTTAACGTCACGTGTCGTCTGCCCGATCTTTAGCAACCCGACATGGGAGTTGCTGTCGATCGAATATGCGTAGATGCGAGGATTAGCTTCTGGCTTTGGCGCTAGAATCTCATCGATGGGCTTATTCATCGCCTGCGCTCATAGGGCGGATCGTGCGTTCAATCAGGGCGATTTCGCCCTCATCGAGACCATACTTATCGTAGAGATCAGCGTCGGTCCAAGGCTTCGAGAAATCTTGTAAGGGCACGAATGAGTATGCGCTTCGAGGCAAATCTTGTGCTGATGCTCTTGTGGCAACAAGAAAGCGAAAAAACTTCGTTGCCGCATATGAAAAGCAATGCCGAGCCTCTTCCTCCGAATCATATGCTCCTAACAAGACATAAGTTTCAGTGACAACCGAAGCTGGAGGGAGAACGCCAGAAAGAGAAAGCACCTTTCTCATACCGTTTTTGTCAACTTGCCCTGCGTGCTCTGACGAAGATTTAGAGGTGAAAACCTTCCACTTATCTATGAGATCGGCGCCGTCTTGAATCTCTGACCTGCGCGCCCAAGCTCGCCCTCCGCTTTGCAATACCATAACATCGTCGGCATTCTTTTTAGCTGCGCTACCGCGATAGAATGTTCTTAGTCCAAACGGCTTCTGACCACTCACTTGGCGATCAAACCGACGGTCAGGAGGCAGTGTGACAGATAATACCCCAGTCTCCTTGAGTGCAATCTTCTTCAGTATGCCGATACTTTCGTTGTTTCTGATGAAGATATCAGCACCAGGCTCAAGAAGTGGGCGGGTGCTGCTTGTTTCGACCCCGCCGAAGCTGTGACTAATAACTTCACAGTCGCCTTCTTCATCACGGCTCCAAAGAAAATAGCAGATTCCTCCTGCAACATCGACAGAAGCAAAGCACTGCCTGCTATCAGGAAAATCAACAAGACTCCTGATGCGACGGTCTTCGAGCATTGACTTTCGAAACCCGTCTAAACCTCGCCCTCCAAAGAACCAGCGTGCAGGTATCACCATTGAGAGAAATCGCGGTTCAAGTGCTTTTGCCTGTTCCACGAACTTGTTATAGATCGGAACTGCACTAGCGCCCTGCCCGCCATCAGATAGCTGATACGGCGGATTGCCGATGATCACATCGAACTGCATTGACCCTCCAAAAAACTCTTTGATTTCATTCTTTATTTCTGGGGAATGAATAAAGCCATATGCATGAGTTTCCAGTTCAACGCCCCGATCGAGTGCTCCCTTGCTAGCTCCGCAATAGATACACTTTTCGCCCTGCCAAGTATGTTCTAGTCTCTGATACCAGATATTCCCATCAGCTCTCTCGAACACCTTAGCAACAGAGTTACTACCCATCGCATGCTTAGAGCAGTATACACTCCGTCGCGCCAGTAAGCTGGTTAACTGAGTTATACCGATCCCAAATATTTGCTTCTCCAGAACATGATCTACTCGCTTTTGTAGATTGGGGATCTCATCAGCGAGTCCTTGGATTAGGCGAGATGCGATCTCTCGAAGGAATACACCCGATTTGGTGCACGGATCGAGAAAACGCACCGTGCTATTTGCCCAAAGGTTCTGACCTCCGTTTTGCGCAGCCCAAGCTTCAGCAATCGAGTCAAGCATGCGGTTGGCAAGCTCAGGAGGTGTAAAAACTTCATCGTTTGACAGGTTTGCAATGCACGTCAGCACATCGGGGTTTCGCCCACGTAGCGCAAAACTTGCCTGATCGTTCATATCGCCCCTCAATCAGCTTGCGCGGCAGCCGCGCAAGCTAACTCACGCACAGTCATTGGAGGGTATACCGATATGGGAGTGAAAATCTCGTGTTTTCCGAGTTGTGCAAACAAAGAATCTTCAGCACTGAAACTAGACATACTCGTAAGCACATCTAGCCTAAAGTCTCTGCGCTGAAACTTCCCTTTGCCGAGATACCCCCATTCAACAACACTGATCGGCTGCGACGCCGTATCTTTCATCGTCATGGCATCGCCATGAACAAGATTGAGTGACAGCACGAATGATGCGGCTTGATAGAGTTCATCGCCTTCTTCCAGACTGAGGTACTCGGCGAAAACATCCAACATGTTTGCACGACATTCAGCAATGTTGTCGTCAAGAAGTTCAATACCGTAGCAGCACATGAGCGCCAGAAGTCCATAATGCCGCTTCTCAAAGTCGGATTTGCCGAACTTCAACTCGACAGCCGCAAGCTTCCTTTGGAGAATCGGCACGAGAAAGTTCCCGCTCCCGCATGCGGGTTCTAGAAAACGTGCATCTATGCGTTCAGCTTCACCTTTCACGAGATCGAGCATCTTCTCGACCACCCATGCTGGCGTGAAAACCTCTCCGTGATCGGCGACTCGTTTTTTGGATTTGATCAGGCTCATACGTGCGTAGGAGCATAGCGGATCGTTTCAGTTTAAGCTATCGGCGCGGCTAGGCGCGGTTGCTGATATCGCAGCCTTCAAGAACGCAAGATCGAAGTCCAATCGATCTCCGATCAGATCCGCACCATCGATGAAATCGAGGAAGTCTGCGAGTGCGACATGCATGGGGCGGCAATGTGCTAAACGATCATTCGTGGTGCCGATTATCCGCTCAGCTTCAAGCGACAATGGACGTGGAGGTTTGACCCATTCATCAAACTCATCGTCTGGATCGGAAAAACTCTCAGCACGAAAGCGAACAATATCCCCAGACTCAGGGGTCAGTGCGGAAGTTTCAAGATCGAGGATGAGGGTCCGTTTCATCTTGCTATCGCCTGCGCGGCTTTGCGAAACGCAACATCGTTGTTCTGTGCGCCGTAGACTTTGCCCCTCAAAGCTCGTTGCTGATCAGCAAGTGACGGATCGGCTTGTATGATACCCCGCTGGATTGCTGAAAGCTCCTTAGAGCGGTCCTCAGAGTCGCTCTCGGCACCTGCGCTATCTGTGCTGCTCTTACCCCCGTTTGCCTTCTGAGGACCGCTTGCAGGAGCGGATTTCGGGGGTTTAGACTTTCTGGAGCGGCACTGCTTTGCAAGTGCAGCGTTTCGTTCAGTTAGTTTTGTGACAAGCTGACCAGCTGCCCCATGCAATAGCATAATGTCAGCCGTGATCTGACCGCTATCGACCTCATCGCTGTTTTTAATCAACCACGCCACCAAGCGTGAAAACTCTTCTCGTGCCTCCATGTGACAAACTCCTGTCTGTCTATTTATCACAGGGGCACGGAAATGGCGGCGTTACGGAGAAACTTTAAAGTTTAAAGTTAGCGAACCCCGCCTGCGCTGCATCATGCAAGCTCTTGCTCTCTCGCTTCAACAACCCGATCCACAACGCCAGTCAGAGCTTTTGGACGCCGAATCCCCGCGAACATCTCCTTCTTCAAGCGCGGGGTCAGGTGGCTGTAATGACGCTCAATCATGAGAACGCTTGTCCCCATCTGCTTCGCAAGTGCGTGAATGTCAGCACCATTAAGTGTCAGCGCAAAAGTCGCATACGTGTGCCGCAAACTGTAGAGTGTGCGATCCTTGCCCGTTCGAGGGCATTCAAGCAGACCGCAGAACTTCAGAAACGCTTTGAACGTCTGCCTGAGATTCTTCGTCACAGTGCCGTCAGAAAGACTGAATACGGGCTTGTTGACCTTCGCCTTGAGCAACTGCTCGAATGTCATCTTGCTCAGCGTCTCGCTCCGTTCATGAATACGCTTGAGGTATGTCAGCGTGTTTGAGCGACAAATGATATCTCGTCTGCCTGTTTTGCCCCGCACTGACATTTCGATGAAAGTGTGCCCATTCTCCTGAAACATGCGAACATGCTTCCACATCAGGTTCGCAGTCTCGGTTCCCTCACGCATCCCCGTGTTTGCTAAGATCAGCACGTAGTCACGCATTAGCATACGCATCTCACGTGACTTGCCATCTCGACTGGCATCTACAAACGACTTCAGCTTGCGAATGAGAGTGCGATATTCTTCAATCGTGAAGTCAGGACGCCTTGTGCTGTCACGCTTCTTGTTGATCAGCTTTGGAGCCTGCGAGTGATTGATGAACCCGCGCTGCAATGCGGTTTGGAAGATACGACTGAGTGCAGCGTTGTGCGTGTTGATCGTGCTTGCATGAGGTTCGCGCCCCATCTCTTCAGCTCGCCACTTATCGAAAGCTACGATTGCTTCGTAGTCGATGCTCGTGATTGAACGCTTGCCGAAATATGGGATGAGATACTTGTTGGCGACGATGATATAATCGTTGAGCGATTTCGTGCCCCCTCCCCGCTTCAGCTCCTCCTGCATTTCTGCGATAGCCAGCTTCGCAACGCTTCCAAACGTCTTCGTCACGACTGGGATCTGCTTCTCAAGCATAATCTCATATTCAACGATCTTGCGCTTTGCTCGTGCCTTCGCCTCTTCGAGTTTGCGCTGGTCCGTCGAGATACGAACCCAACGATTGTCGATCTTGAACTTTGCCTGCCAGACCGAGCTGTTCCGACGCTTGTAGAGCTTGATATCGCCGTCGCTGATGACGACCGTGTCTGCACTGAGCTTAGCCATGACGCACCTCGCTCAAGAGATTGATCTGGCATGAAGGTAGAACAGCGTTTCTTAAGCACTCTCCCGCATTGTTATTGAAAAACGAATCAAACATTGTAATCTAAAAACTCCTTTCTTAGAGTTTCTTTATACAATAAAACAACACTTATTTCAACAAAATACCCCGTTTCTCTCAGTATTCGGGCAAATACATTTGCCCTAAAAACAATATTCCTTTTCGGTATTCGCAACCTTACATTCAGTGAAACTTTAAACTTTAAAGTAAGCAGCATCGCACACCGTAGCGATCAGCTACGATGGTGCTTCGAACTCGTTTTGTGACTGTGCTATCCGAACGCCAGATTTGTCCACCTGAGGTGTGCGATCGGTGTGCTATGGTTTTTTGCGCCAAGAGCGAGTTGCTCAAAGCGCCTAAGTGTCTGATTTTATTGATGTTTTTGGTAGCGGAGGAGGGACTCGAACCCCCGACACGCGGATTATGATTCCGCTGCTCTAACCGGCTGAGCTACTCCGCCCCGAACAGGCATTGGCACCACAAGGCGCCCCGGCAGGCGGGCCACTTAG
>JACCDH011375620.1_pt1 | contig 18992 bp, 14 predicted proteins | sample 7442481 | NCBI WGS metagenome assembly JACCDH01 (sample SAMN15323433, study PRJNA562643) | freshwater metagenome | isolation source: river surface water | place: USA:Blue River Watershed | collected 2017-08-15 | reverse complement strand
GGTTCAAACCCAATTGAGCAATGCCATGCCAATGGCTGCCATTGTACAAATGTATCTTGAAGACTCACTCACGGGCACGTTGTATGACAGTATTTTCGACCCTTATTTTATTATACCGGGAGCAACTGTTGACGCTAATGGAGCCATTGTTTCACCGACATCTGCTCTATCTACCACACATGTTAATGAGCAACGATTAGCCAATTTCAAACGCGCTAATCAATATCGTCTTCAAGTCACCTTGAAAACATCGGAGAATAACTCTACACAGCCGTTCGTTAAGTTCTTTGACGACCAAAAACTTAAAGCACGACTCGGACTGAAACTAAATGCCACCTATAAACAGTAACAACCATGAAAAGATTCGTTAAACTCTTAACTCTTTTTTGTTTTCCGGTTGTTGCCATGGCTCAACTCGAAACAACATTACCCAATTTGGAGCGCTTAAATCAAGCTACTTACATCAATCCGGGTATTCTTCCTGCGTATTCAGTTTCTGTAGGTACTCCCATCCTATCCGGGTTAGGTTTAACCTTAAACCTAAATGGAGTGAATGCTGATATGGCTATCAAAAGTCTTGATTCAAACCGCATAAATATGAACAAGCTTTATGATAAGTTGAATGAAAAAAATGTGGGAATTGGACTAGCACTCAACTACGAGATTTTTCACGTGCGATTCAAAAGCAAAAACTGGTTTTATGGAATAAACCTAAACAACAGACTCATTACAGAAGTAGGTATTTCAAAAGAATTAATCGGATTTGCAGCCTATGGCAACGATTACTTTGCAGGCAGAGATATGGATGCCTCGAGCACTCAAATAAGCAACATTGCATTTAACGAACTTGGATTTAGTATGTCTCGAAAACTGAATGCATTTACATTCGGGTTTAGAGCCAAGTTTTTGCAAGGTATAGCAGCTACACAATTTGAAAACTTTCAATTCAAATGGTCTCAACCACAAAATTCAACCGGTGAAGTTATTCTAACTACCGGAGGCACGCTAAATACGGCATCTCTTCCCTATTTGCAGGATAGCTTGAACGGCAAACCTTACGAATCGAAAATGAGTGCAAGCAACTTTTTTAGCTTTAAAAATAGTGGTTACGGCTTGGATATTGGAGGTACCTATGCAGTTAATGACAAGCTAACTATTGGTGCGTCTATTGTTGATTTTGGTTGGATTAAATGGAACAGCGAAGCCTATAATTATACCTCATCGGGTACACAAATTAAGTTTAGTGGGATGGGAACCGACCAAGCAACCACAGATAGCTTAATGGGACCTTACTTCGATAGTATTATCAAAAGAGCGGTTCCGGTTGCTTCTAATAATAGTTTCACCACCTTCCTACCGTGGCGTATGTTTATATCAGCAAGCTATAAAGTAGGTGCAAAAAATAAAGTGGGCGCCTTATTCCAAACACGTCACATCAATGGTGACTTACAAAAAGCTTATTCAATTTCGTTTACGCGAACTTGTGGCAAAAACTTGGATATCACCACTAACTACAGCATTATTGGTCAATCATACACCAACATTGGATTAGGATTAGCAGCTAAAACCGGTGCCTTCCAGTGGTATATTATGCAAGACAATTTGTTTGGATATTTCAAGCCATCAACGGCTCAAGTAGTATCCCTTCGGTTAGGGTTTAATTTGATTTGGGGTGATTTAAGTCGAACAGGCACTATAGTACCTAAAAAGTAAGGTAGGAGATTATATTTGCAGCGTTAAGAAATAGCACAGAGATTACAAGTAATGAAAAAGATATTAGTAGCCAATAGAGGCGAGATAGCCCTTCGTGTGATGCGCACAGCAAAAGAAATGGGCATAAAAACAGTAGCCGTTTATAGTGAAGCCGATAGAAATGCATTGCATGTTCGCTACGCTGATGAAGCCGTTTGCATTGGCCCTGCACCATCTGCACAGTCGTACCTAAAAATGGATACCATTTTAGAAGTATGCAAAAACTTAGGTGTTGACGCTATTCATCCCGGTTACGGTTTTTTGAGTGAGAATGCCACATTTGCCGATAAGGTAGCTGCTGCAGGAATTACATTTATTGGACCAACAGGAGATGCCATGCGCACCATGGGAAGTAAAATTGGTGCTAAACAGGCGGTGAGCAAGTTCAATGTACCAATGGTTCCCGGAACCAAAGAAGCATTACGAGACATAGAAGAAGGAAAGAAAATCGCAGCCGGAATTGGTTATCCGGTGTTGATTAAAGCATCGGCAGGTGGTGGCGGAAAAGGAATGCGTGTGGTGGAGAAAGAATCAGATTTTGAAGAGCAAATTAAACTCGCGCAGAGTGAGGCCATGTCGGCCTTTGGCGATGACGCTGTTTTTATTGAAAAATATGTAGGTTCACCTCGCCATATCGAAATCCAAATTTTGGGCGATACGCATGGTAACATTGTTTACTTATTCGAGCGTGAATGTAGCATTCAACGTAGACATCAAAAACTCGTAGAAGAAGCTCCATCAAGCTGTTTAACTCCCGAAATTAGAAAAGCCATGGGCGAAGCTGCGGTAAACGTGGCGAAAGCTTGTAATTACACGGGTGCAGGAACTGTAGAATTTTTGGTGGATGAACAACTAAACTTCTACTTCTTAGAAATGAATACACGCTTGCAAGTGGAGCATCCTGTTACAGAACAAATCGTAGGATTAGATTTAGTAAAAGAGCAAATACGAGTTGCACGTGGTGAAAAATTAGGATACGCACAAGAGGATTTAAAAATACATGGACACGCTATTGAGTTACGTGTGTGTGCTGAGGATCCATTAAACAATTTCTTACCGGATATTGGAAAGTTACATACCTATAAAACACCGCAAGGTTATGGTATTAGGGTTGATGACAGCTTTGAAGCGGGTATGGAAATTCCAATTCATTACGACCCGATGATTGCTAAGTTAATTACCTTTGGTAAAGACCGTGAAGAGGCTATGGCGAGAATGATAAGAGCGATTGATGATTACTACATCACAGGTATCGAAACCACCTTGCAATTCGGTAAATATGTAATGAAACACGAAGCTTTTAGAAGCGGAAACTTCGATACTAAATTTATCGAGAAACATTACAACCCTGCAGATTTAAAACCTACTTACGAGCACAGCGAAGCAGCTGCTTTAGCCGCAGGGATTTTATTTAATCAACAAGAACAAAAAACACAACAAGAAGCGACTCAACAGTCAGGTAACTCCAATTGGCTGAATAATAGAAAAGCATATTAAATAACTAAAAAAGGCTACCAATTTGGTAGCCTTTTTTGTGATATCCGTTTCCGAAAACGATTATTTCACTTCCTCGAAATCTACGTCTTGTACGTTTTCTGCACCGGCAGTAGAACCTTCAGCAGTGGCATTTTCTGCATTACCTGATTCTTGAGTTGCTTTGTACATATCTTCACTTGCAGCAGCCCAAGCAGCATTCAATGCCTCCATATGCGTATCGATACCTGCTAAATCTTTTGCTTCATGTGCTTTCTTTAATTCAGCAACAGCTTTCTCAATTGCCTCTTTCTTCTCTGCCGGAATTTTATCTCCGTACTCTTTCAACTGTTTCTCTGTTTGGAATACTAAGCTATCAGCCGCGTTTACTTTTTCAGCTTCTTCCTTCGCTTTTTTATCTGATTCCGCATTAGCTTCAGCCTCGCGCTTCATTTTCTCAATCTCTTCTTTGCTTAAGCCACTATTACTTTCAATGCGAATTTTTTGCTCTTTACCTGTACCTTTATCTTTAGCACTAACTTGAATGATACCGTTAGCATCAATATCAAATGTCACTTCAATTTGAGGCACACCGCGTGGTGCAGGTGGAATTCCATCTAAGTTAAACATACCAATAGTACGGTTATCTTTAGCCATCGGGCGCTCACCTTGTAGTACGTGTAATTGCACACTTGGTTGGTTATCGCTTGCAGTACTAAATGTTTCGCTACGTTTAGTTGGAATAGTAGTGTTTGCTTCAATTAATTTAGTGAACACACCACCCATGGTTTCAATACCTAAACTTAGTGGAGTAACATCTAACAACAACACATCTTTTACTTCACCTGTTAATACACCACCTTGAATAGCTGCTCCTAAAGCTACCACCTCATCAGGATTAACACCTTTTGATGGTGCTTTTCCGAAGAAACTTTCTACCGCTGCTTGAATAGCTGGTATACGAGTTGAACCACCTACTAAGATAATCTCATCAATATCACTTGCGCTCATACCTGCATTTTGTAATGCTGTTTTGCAAGGCTCAATAGTACGTTTAATTAAACTATCAGCTAATTGCTCAAACTTAGCACGAGTTAATGTTTTAACTAAGTGTTTAGGTCCGCTTGCAGTAGCCGTAATGTATGGTAGGTTAATTTCTGTTTGTGCTGAACTAGATAATTCAATTTTTGCTTTCTCAGCAGCTTCTTTCAAACGTTGCAATGCCATAGCATCACTACGTAAATCCATTCCCTCTTCAGCTTTAAACTCATCAGCTAACCAATCAATAATTACTTGGTCAAAATCATCACCACCTAGGTGAGTATCACCATCGGTTGATTTCACCTCGAAAGTACCTGTTCCATCCACATCATACATCTCTAAAACAGAAACGTCATGTGTTCCACCACCGCAATCAAACACCACAACTTTTAAATCTTTCTTCCCTGTTTTATCTAAACCGTAAGCTAACGCAGCAGCTGTTGGTTCGTTGATAATACGTCTAACGTTTAAACCAGCAATTTCACCTGCTTCTTTAGTGGCTTGACGTTGCGCATCGTTGAAGTATGCAGGAACAGTAATAACTGCTTCTTTAACTTCGGTTCCCAAATAGTCCTCAGCTGTTTTCTTCATTTTTTGAAGAATCATGGCAGAAAGTTCTTGTGGAGTATATAAACGACCATCGATGTTTACACGAGGCGTATTGTTGTCACCTTTCTCAACTGCGTATGGAACACGAGATACTTCTTTTTTCGACTCATCGAAGTTGGTTCCCATGAAACGCTTAATGGAATAAATGGTGTTTTTAGGATTAGTTACTGCCTGACGTTTAGCAGGATCACCAATTTTACGTTCACCATCTTTTAAAAATGCCACAATAGAAGGCGTTGTTCTGCGGCCCTCGCTGTTGGCAATAACAACCGGTTCGTTACCTTCCATAACGGCAACACACGAGTTGGTTGTTCCTAAGTCTATACCTATTACTTTGCTCATATTAAAAGTGTTTGCCACCTCTAATCAATCGCAATGCCAATCGTATTTTGGCAGAAAGAAGGGTTTAATTTGTCAGTTTTAAGGCTGCTCTGCTGCCTTACTGCTACTTTTTTGTCAGCAAAACTGCCGTTCTAAGGATTAAGTACAATGCCATTAAGCTCGTTTACAGAAGTGCTATTTAATGGTTGGGCACGCTCGGTTTGAGTTTTTGATGCAAATATGCCTATACCATTATTGATGTTGGTATACTCCCCAAACTTTGGAATAATACTACCACTTGGCGCATTGGTTACAAGCATATCGCGGTAATCGTTGTTGTAACCAATAACTACATAGTTAATCGACTTGAATGTCCTTTTTACAGAAGGATCTTTTTTGACGGTGCTCTTAATTTCACTCAAAAAGTCAGCTTTTTTTATTCCTTGAGAGAATGATGAAGAAGCGAATGATGAAAATGTAACTCCTTTTTTCACATAATAATCAATGTATTTTACCACTGTATCTTGAGTATTTGCCAAGCTAACTTCGTTGTAATACAACCTAACTATCATATCTACCAAAGCAGTATTAGATGAACCAATATTTTCAACGCGATAGGTAAACAATAGAAAAGTTGTACTTACTAAATCAATCGTTGCATAGGTATTAATCGTGGCCTTGCCAACCATATCCGTAATTCCTACGTAATCATTGCCTGTCTCAAAACTATGAATTTTCAACTGATACTTCGCTCCTGCTGTAAACCAATTTGGCATGTAAGCTCCCCAATAACTAGAATCCTTGTTACTAAAAAAGCCCGAGTCTTTACGAGGGGCTAAGCGCACCAAATCTTTAAATGCGTTTGGATTGGTGTTGCTTGTAATTCGTACAGAAATATTCTTCATGTACAACGAGTCGGCAATTTGAGCCACCTCATTGGTTGATCTTGAAATATCGTTTTGATAGGTTTTTTGAACGCGTATAACTTGACTATCCTGTCCCAAATCAATTACTGCAAAAACAACAGGAGTTTCTTTCCAAGGTGCATTAATATCCAATGTATTGTCGCAAGCCGAAAGACTTACAACAAGCAATAAAACGCCAAAAATCCAATTTTTCATCTCCTGCGAATATAGGTTTAAATGTATAATTTAAAGTGGTTAATACTAAGTACCTGATTTGACTTTGGAGGTTGCTTGTGTTTATTGCCATTCACAAATAAAGGCCTACATTTGACGCTCAATCCAAGAGTATGAGTACGTACAAAGAGGTAAAAAAAGTAACTACACACGTGTTACAAGAAATGAAAATGAGGGGCGAGAAAATTTCCATGTTAACAGCCTACGACTACAGCATGGCCCGAATTTTTGATGATGCCAAGATTGACGTGTTACTTGTTGGCGACTCTGCCAGTAACGTAATGCACGGACATGAAACAACTTTACCTATTACCCTTGATGAAATGATTTCGCATGCAGCCTCTGTAATAAGAGCTATAAATAGAAGTTTAGTGGTTGTTGATTTGCCTTTCGGTTCTTATCAAGGTAACTCAAAAGAAGCATTAAACTCAGCTATTCGAATCATGAAAGAAGCAGAAGCTCATGCCGTAAAATTGGAAGGCGGAGAAGATGTGGTCGACTCAGTTAAACGTATTCTTACTGCAGGTATTCCGGTTATGGGACACTTAGGTCTAACCCCTCAAAGCATCTATAAATTCGGCACTTACGAGGTAAGAGCGCGTGAAGAAGAAGAAGCAAACAAATTGATTGCGGATGCCAAGCTTTTAGAAGAAGCAGGTTGCTTCGCAATTGTTTTAGAGAAAATACCAAGCAAACTGGCCAAACAAGTTACTGAAAGTGTTAAAGTTCCAATTATTGGTATTGGTGCCGGCCCACATGTTGATGGACAAGTATTGGTATCGCATGACATGTTGGGCATAAATAAAGATTTCTCACCTAAGTTTTTAAGAAGATACTTGAACTTATATGATGAGATAAAAGGTGCCGTTGAACAATATGTAAAAGACGTGAAGAGTGTTGATTTCCCTAACGAAAAAGAACAATACTAAACTTGAGTTTACATATTTTATTCGAAGATAACCACCTCATTGCAGTGGTAAAAAAAGCCGGACAAACCGTTCAGCCCGAACCCGACAAACCAACTTCTTTAGAAGAAGAAGTAAAGCAATACATAAAAGAAAAGTACAATAAACCCGGAGATGTTTTTTTAGGGGTGATACACCGATTGGATATGCCGGTGAGTGGTATCGTGCTATTTGCAAGAACCAGCAAAGCATTAGCTCGTATGAATGAACTTTTCAAAAACCGAAAAATCAGTAAGATTTATGAGGCTAAAGTGGAAGGTAAACCTTTGCATACCTCCGACACGTTGACGCATTACTTAGTTAGAGACGAACGTAAGAATATCACCAAAGCATTTATTAAGCCGGTTGAAAAAGCAGAGAAGGCCATGCTTAAATTCTCTGTAAAGTACCAAAACAATAACAACTGTATTTTACGTATTGAATTACTTACCGGAAGAAAGCATCAAATACGCGCGCAACTGGGAGCAATAAACTGCCCCATTGTTGGGGATGTGAAATATGGGGCATCAAAAGCGAATGCTGACGGAAGTATCGCATTAACAGCAGTGGAACTTGGATTTGAACATCCGGTAACTAAACAACCCACTCTTATTACTTATCAAGCATAAAAAAAACCCCGATAAATCGGGGTTTTATATTTTTAGCTAAATTATCCTTGTGCTTGTTGTTGAAGGTATAACTTATAAGCAGCTCTGATGCGTTGGTGACGGTTTTTCACGCACGGTTTGGTGAATGATTGACGCTCACGCATTTCTTTTACTACACCTGTTTTCTCGAATTTCTTCTTGAACTTCTTAAGTGCTCTGTCTAAAGATTCGTTTTCTTTTACGTTTACAAATATCATGTTACTATACCTCCTTTCCTTTTAGTCTCTTTTTATCACTAAAAAGGACTGCAAATGTAGGCGATTTTATGTAATTACCAAACTAATTACCCTTTTAACACATTTCTAGCTATAACCAACTTTTGAATTTCGCTTGTTCCCTCACCAATCGTACAAAGTTTAGAATCACGATAAAACTTCTCTACCGGAAAATCTTTGGTGTAACCATAGCCTCCAAAAATCTGAACCGCTTCAGTAGCAGCCCAAACGCAAACCTCAGAAGCATAGTATTTAGCCATTGCACTCTCTGTGGTCATCGGCTTATGCTTCATTTTCAAATCGGCAGCTTGCAAGGTCAATAACTCTGCCGCTTCGATACGAGTAGCCATATCAGCCAACTTAAACGAAATAGCTTGGAAACTAGAGATTGGTTGACCAAACTGATGACGCTCTTTAGAATATTGAAGTGCGGCCTCGTAACTCCCTTTGGCAATACCCAAACTCAATGCAGCAATAGAGATGCGGCCACCATCAAGTACTTTCATCGCTTGCTTAAAGCCCTCGCCCACTTTACCTAATACATTTGCTTTAGGTACGCGGCAATCTTCAAATATCATTTCAGCCGTTTCGCTGGCACGCATACCTAATTTATTCTCTTTTTTACCACCTTTAAAACCGGGAGTTCCACGTTCAACAACAATGGCAGTAATTCCGTTGCTATCCAACAACTCGCCTGTTCTAACTAATACTACAGCAATATCCCCAGTAATACCATGTGTAATCCAGTTTTTAGCTCCGTTAATTACGTAGTAATCACCATCCTCTTTAGCTACGCATTGCATACGCATGGCGTCACTTCCTGTATTGGCTTCGGTTAATCCCCAAGCTCCAATCCATTCTCCGGTTGCTAATTTAGGTAACCATTTTTTCTTCTGCTCCTCACTACCAAACTGTAAAATATGTCCGGTGCATAATGAATTATGTGCAGCCATAGAAAGACCAACTGAACTGCACACTTTAGCTATCTCTTGAATGGCAGTGATGTATTCAAAATATCCTAATCCTGCTCCTCCGTATTCCTCAGGAACAAGTACTCCCAACAAACCAAGTTTCCCCATTTCTTGCATGGTTTCTTTCGGAAACGTTTGGCTTTCATCCCACTCCATTACATGTGGTCGAATATATTTTTCAGCAAAATCCTTAGCCATTTGGGCTACCATTTTCTGATTTTCTGTTTGCTCAAATCCTAGTCCTGAAGTATGTTCAATAGTCATAGCTGTTATTTTAAGTGGTGCAAATATATACATTTAGCAATGCCAACATCACGGAATTTGCATTACATAATGGTAACCAAAAAAGTGGCAATTAGTTTTATATTCGTAGCCATGAGTACCGTGCTTAGTATGGCTTATTTACCCAATGTTGCTTGGATGCGCCAACTGCTAACAAACCCTTGCGTTATAGATATTCACGAACACTTCACCAAACAAACCTACAGAAATAGAACAGTTATTTTAGCGGCAAATGGTCCTCTTCAACTCACTATTCCAATACAAAAAACGGCTCCAAAAATGATGATGAAGGACCTCATTCCCGATCATTCAATTAATTGGCAACGCCAACATTGGGAAAGCATCAAAACCGCTTATGGATCATCTCCATTTTTTATCCATTACGCACCTCATTTCGAAAAATTATTTACCCAACCTGTTAGTGACGTATTATCTTTTGAGATAGATTTACTACATCTTATCCTTAAACTTTTTAAGGTGAATCCCGATTTTACGATATCTGAAAATTATATTGAGCGTGATGAACACGTGAATGATTTGCGTGATGTGATTTCACCTAAAGTAATTAGTAACGAGGTATTCGCACCCTACTTACAAGTATTCACGGAAAAATTTCCGTTCCAAGCCAATTTAAGCTGCATTGATATACTTTTTAACCACGGCTCTTCCGGGTTACGTTATATTGTTTAGTTTTATTTCTTTTTAAAATCGCCACGCTTAACAGCCTTATAAAACTGGCTCCAAGCAAATGGATCGAACACCCTATTAGGCGGTACTTGACCGTTGTAGTAATATCTGTAAGCTTGCTGCTGCATCACATACTTCCCTGCCTCCGAACCATCCATTTGCATATTCATAGCTAATTGCTGCAAGGTTTTCTGCTTCAAATTTCTCGTAGCTCCTTGATAATAGGCATCAGGTATAGATGCTTTAACGAAATAATAATTAAACTCATCAGGAGTTGGATATGTTCTGATAACTGCCGTATTCAAATAAATAGTATCTTCTTTTAACACTTGAACGATACTGTATTTTATTCCTTTTACTACCGGAGGTAGAACAAATTCTGTGGTTTTGTAACCAATAAAACTAAAAACGATAGTATCCGTACGCTTCACAACCATGGAGAAATAACCACTTTCATCTGTTAATGTTCCTTTACTAGAATGCTTTATACCAATAGAAACCAAAGGCAATCCGGCCGAGCTATCTGCGTTTACCACAACCCCGGAGAGCTGTATTAATTCATTACGCATAGCCTGAGGATTATTATCATTTGCAGATTGAGCATACGATAACAAAACAAAACAAACGAGGAATAATGACAGTATTAATTTTCTCATGCTACTAAAACGCAATTCCGGCCAAAATGCATATAACAACAATTACCGGACTTGGTAATTTCGTTGTCAATAATAAAAATAAAGTTCCTAAAAGTACCAACATATTTGCCTCATTCACCTCCACCGGTTTAAAAAGAAGATAAGCGGATGCAATGACCAAGCCTGCGGATGTTGCGTTAATTCCTTCTATCGCATGCTTAATAGGTGAGTAGTTTTTTACTTGTGTCCAAATTGGATAAACAAAAAATATAAGTAAAATACCCGGCAGAAAAATCCCTATAGTTCCTATAATACCACCAAAAATTTGTCCTATTGTCCCAAACTCATTCAAAGCCATAGCACCTGCATAAGTACTGAAACTAAAAACCGGACCGGGTACTGCTTGAAGCACGCCTACCCCTGCAAGAAAAGTGTTGGGTGTTAAGTAGTGTTTAAATTCTACAAATTGATTAAACATCATCGGTATAAGAACATGCCCTCCACCGAATACAATACTTCCATAGCGATAAGTATTCTCAAATAATAACAATGCTTTATTCTTAGTTAACGCCCCCAGTAAAGCGGCTGTCAAAAACACACCAATGAACAAGAAAAAGTTACTCCAGTTTATATTCTTAATGGGTTTCACATCACTGTAATTGGCCTTATTAATTTGGGTTGACACAAACCCACCCAATAAAAGTAATACCGGAAAAATATATGGAGTTTGTACCATTATAGCGAGAATAGCGGCAATCCCCATTAATACCCAATGATGAATTCTTGTAATAAAAATATTTTTGATTTGGAGTGCTGCATAAAAAATAAAACCAACCGCCATAGGTTGTATATATTTTAGGAAGTCGAGCTTAGGATTGGAAATATCAAACAAGGTAAGGAGCACCGCAAAAGCAAGCATGATTAAACTTGCAGGAAGTACCCAAACGGCTAACGTAACAAATGCTAAAAAAGGCCCACCTATTCTATAGCCTATAGCAGTTATGGTTTGGGTTGATGTAGGCCCGGGAAGCATACTGCACAAAGAGTTCAACTCTTTTAGTTCATCCTCTGTTATATAATTTCGCTTAACAACTAATTGCTTATGAAATTGAGTGAAATGCATTTGAGGACCACCGAAAGCAGTTAAAGCCAACTTGAGCACATCAAGCAGGTAACGAATTAGCCGAATTTGTCTGAATTTTTCCTTTCGGTTCATACCTAAAAAAAAAGCATCAGTTAAACTGATGCTTTTTAATATTACGGCAATATAGTTACTGTTTAATGAATTTCACAACCTCTACTTTGCCTTGGCTTACCACTTGTAAGTAATAAATACCTGATTTCAAGCTTTTCAAATCTAATTTATCACCTTGCATAACAACAGGTATTTCCTCTCCATAAGCTGTATAGATCTTTACCTTAGAAATCTCTTTAGCTTCAACAGTTAATACACTCTCAACCGGATTTGGATAAATAGATATTGTTGATTTATCCATACAAGATGAGTTTACCAACTCACTTAAGGTTTGTGTTCCATCAAAATCAACACCAACCACTCTGTATGTTGCACATCCTTTTTCGCTATCTAAATACGAATAAAATGCGCCAAGTTTACTGTTAGTAGCGTTAACTCTGGCAATTTCTTTAAAATTACCTTCGTCTAAACGCTCAATCGAGAAGTAGTTCAAATTAATTTCTTGGGCAGTGCTCCAATTTAAGGTATTCATGCCATCCTCTGTAAGTACGTTTATTGAAGTAAACAAAACCGGCAATGGGTTTGAAGCCGTGCTTGTACCAACATAAAACGTATTAGCTAACTGAGCTGCACTCAATCCTAGTTTACCGGCAGTAGGCTGAGTTAATGTTCCTCCCCCATCTTCAGAAACCAAGCCAGGAGCAATTCCGTTGGCTAATGTTAAACGCATTTTGGTAACATCGGTAATGAAACCTGAAGAAGTATTAACGCGAGCACGCACATTGAAATTGCTACCTGTTAATCCATTTCCTGAACTAAGTGTCCATGAATGTCCGAAACGTGAGTTAACTGTTATGCTTCCGGTGGTAAGCGCTGAATCAGAGAAAGGAGATGAAAACGTAGTCACTCCCGAGTTTTCAGTGAAGTTAGATAAAGTTACGCTTCCGGCAGCAGTTGCCGTACCATACACCCAAATTGGATAAACACCACTTGTACCACCAACAGGGAATAAGCTAGAGTCGCCTGCTGTAGTGTTTGCAGCAGAATACCACTTTGTAAAACTACCTGAACCACGAACCGTTCCTGTTAACTGAGTTGCTCTACCATGAAATGAAGCAGAACCTAAATTAAGTGTATTACCATTTAAGTTTATGAAACCACTATCTAAGTCTAAAAAGGACGCATTTAAATCTAAGTTGCGCTGAAGAGTAACTCCTGAAGGGTTTTGAATTCGAATACGAGCAGCTGAATCTGCAGTCATGGAAATTCTGATTTCACCAGAACCTGATATGCTTTGAGGAGTTGTACCCCTGAAACAGAAATTTGCAGGAGAAGTCGTAAACTTACCCTGGAGTACTAGTTTACCTGAACCTGTGGCCGATACATTCCCGGTAAAACTAGTGCTTCCTGCAGTTTGATTTATGGCTAAAGCTCCGCCAGATATGATAACTGTGCCTATATTGTTAGTACCTGAAGAGTTTATATTAAACTGGCCTTGAAGCACTGTAAGTGTGTCAAAAGTTGCAGTTGAGTTTTGTGTTGCATTAACAGTTCCTGATGTATTGTACCTAAAGTTAGCCATTGTTCTGCCCGATACAGATGGTGTACTTGTTGAACTTTGAATATATGTGCTACCCGGAGCAAAATAAATCTTACTTGCAGGTGCGGTTAAAGCAAAAGGATTGGATCCAACTATGTAATCGTATGATGAACCAGATTGAAATAGGACAGTATTTTGCCCACCAACCTGAGTAAAGGCATTACCAACGAAGCTACTATCAGATCTTATCACTCCACCTGAATTGATAAGAAGTGAAGCAGAATCAAGTCCAACAAGTCGTTGTCTGGCATTAAGCATGCGAACCAATCCTCCAATTTGGCCCTTACTTCCTGAAAGAAGTCTTATAACTAAAGCAGTATCACTCATGGTAAGTGTTGACCCACTTGTGATATCTAATGCAGAAGTAGTTCCATCATTGAGATTCAAACTTGGTGCATAAAAATAGTTGACATTGGTTAACGTTCCTGTACTTGATGTGGTTAGCGATGTGGCTGAAGTTACAGATGCTACCTCACCATAGAAAGTAGTTCCATTCGTAATGATATCACCTACTTTTAAATCAGTTATAAAACTAGTACCTGTTCCGGTAACGGCAGTTGATGCCCTAGTAATTGTACCGGCACCTTGATATGGAGTTCTACCCATGAATCTAACATTGGCATTATTAATGATTCTTAATTTTCCAACGGTTTGTGTTGGAATACCTGTTGCGCAGGCATCCGGAGTTACGCTTCCGTTAAAAATAAGAATATCATTTGCAGCAGGAGCTGTGCGAGCAGGACTCCAACTCGAAGCTGTAGACCAGTCACCGCGGGCCACGTTCCAAGTGTATGTGGTTTGAGCATTAACTGCCAAAACAAATACAAACAGTAAATTAAATAATGTAGCTATTTTTCTCATAAGGTTTAATTTTAGGCAAATAACGAAATAGTAGAGGTAAAAAAAAATGATTAAAAATCACTTAATTTTTAATGCGACATTCGTTTGTTTAATTAGTATCGATTGTTAAATTTGCCTAGTATTAAACTTTTACCATTAAACTAATTATGAATCTTAAACATATACTATTATTTATTTCTCTGTCTTTTAGTGCACATTTGGCTCATTCACAAATTACTTGGACGAATGATGCGGGCAATGGAACAAACTCATGGGCAGATGATGGTAATTGGGATGCAGTAGCTGTTCCAACGAGTGCAGATGATGTGATATTCGATGGCGCATTCAACTATGATTGTACTATTGATGCAACTGCAGCAGAAGCACTTACAATAACAATCCAAAATGGTTATTCAGGAACGATAACAATTACCAACGGAGGCAGTTTAACAACAGGTACGTTTACCATTAACAGTTATTCGGGAACAATTACAATTGATGCTGGAACATCATTAACCGTAACCGGATTAGGAAGCACCTTTACCATCGCCAACGTTGTTGCCAATGCATCCATGTCGATGATCATAAATGGAGGATTTTATACTGGCGCTTTTACGGCCCCAAGGGGTACAATCAATGCATCTTTGGCTGAAGCTTTTGAGGTTGATGCAACCAACTATGGCCCAAGCACAGGAGCTTTTAATATCAATGGTTCTACATTCACAGCACCCGGTACAACACCATTACTCATCACACTAGGAAGTGGCTCATTTGCTTCAAGAACAACAGGAACTTTTAACGCAAACGGAGGTTCAATTGTAGTAGGTTTTAGTGCTAATAAATCTTTCCCTAGTGGTTTTACCTCACCAAATGGCTTCAATGATTTAACATTAAATTTAGGTGGTAATGCTGCGAGAACACTTACGCTTGGAGGTAATGTTGACATTGCGGGTAACTTAACTCTAATTTCAAGTTCTACGTTCAACTTAACCATAAATGGTTCTGCATCTCAGCAGTTAAATGTTTCAGGTGACTTAGACGTGAGTAGCTATAATGCAACAGGCGGGTCAGGTTCAAGCAGTACGAATTCAACACAAATAAGATTGGTTGGTAATTCTGCTCAAAATATAATCGGTAATAGCAGTTTAACAAGTTCAGCTGGTATACTTCCTACCTTAGTAATCAATCAAGCTTCAGGAGGTACAGTTGCTATTGATGGTAGAGTTAACTTGGGTAGAAATTTAGTAATCAATTCAAATGGAGCTATTTCCTTTAGCTCAACCTCCGTTATTGGTTTCTTGAATTCCTCAAACGCAGCCACCATCAGTGGTACAACAACTTTAACAAACATCGATTTCCAAGATTTAATTATCAACAAATCTGCATCGTCTGTAAGTTTATCTTCTTTTACACCAACTATTCGCATTAATGGTGTAATGACAGTAACTGCAGGTACATACACTACCAATGGACAGTTAACCTTCCGTTCTACAAGCTCTTCTAGCTCAGGCCAATTAGCAACAGTAGGTGGAACACTTTCTGGTAGCGCTACCGTAGAACGATTCATTCCGGGATCAACTGGCAGAAAATGGCGTTTCCTAGCGTCTCCGGTTACCACCTCAAATTTCATTAGCAACAACTGGCAACAACAAATTCATATTACAGGATCAGGTACAGGAGGAACAACTTGTCCTTCTCTTACAGCTAATTCAAATGGTTTTGATGCCACAACCCAAAATACACCTTCTTTCTATACCTACTCAGAATCGGGTAATGCTTGGTCTTCTATTGCAAGTACAAGTGGTGTAAATTTAACTCCCGGAATCGGTTATCGTGTGTTCATTAGAGGTAATCGTTCTCAAGGTTGTTCTCTATTAGATGGAACCAACCCTACACCTAATGATGTAACGTTAAGTGCAACAGGAACACTTGTAACAGGTACACAAACCATAAACGTAACAAATGGTGCCGGAAGTGGTTGGAATTTGGTTGGTAATCCATTCCAAGCAATTATCGATTGGGACAATATTGCACGCACTAGCGTTGGAGGTACTTATTACATCTTCAATCCTAATGCAGGATTAGGAGGAGCCGGTGCTTATGGTAACTACACTGCAGGAGGTTCTGGAACCAATGGCGCAACAAGATACATAGGACCAGGACACTCGTTCTGGGTACAAGCAAGCGGATCAGGTTCAATTGCTATTGAAGAAGCCGACAAAGCCGTAACTCAAACAGGATCAGCAACTACAGTATTTAAAACAGCAGCTCAAAATGGCATCTCCATTAAGATTTTAGACGCTCAGAACTATTCAGATGAGGTATTAGTAACATTTAACAGTTCGGCTTCAAAATGTGCAGATGCGTCATTAGATGCTGAGAAATTACAATTTAGTATTGGGGTTGGAAATATTGCCACATTCAATACTTGTTCTTCTACTCGTTATGCAATTAATTCTATTCCTGAGTATACTTCTGCAAGTCAAGACACAATCGGGATTCATATTAAGGTTCCAACAAATACTAGTGCTAATTACCGTTTAAGTTTTGATGGGTTAGCTGCCATACCAAGTAATTTAGATGTGTATTTGATTGATCAATATACAAGTACATACTATAACTTAAGAAGTAACTCCGTTTACAATTTCTCTACTATTGCTAATAATGCGGCCACCCAAGGATCGAATCGTTTTAGTATTGTTATAGGTACCGGATTAAGTGCTCTTCCTGTTAAGTTAATCAACTTTACTGCTGCTCGTGCAGGCAACAACGCTAAACTATCATGGAGCACTGCTTCTGAATTAAATAGTAAATTATTTATTGTGGAGAGAAGTCTAGATGCTTCAACCTTCGAAGAGATTGGTGTAGTGAATGCGAAAGGAAACTCATCTGTTTTAGTTTCGTATAATTTTAATGATTATACACCTGTTTTAGGGGCTAACAACTATTACCGTTTAAAGGCAGTTGACAAGGACGGCAAATTTGAATACAGCAATATTCAAATTGTAAGTTTTGATGAAAGTACAGAGAAGAACATTGCTATCGCGACTAATGTATATCCTATGCCAGCTGATGACCACGTTAACTTAACTATCGCTTCTGACGTTACCGGAGATATTAGCTATGTAGTTTATGATGTAGCAGGCAATGTGGTTTCAGAAGCAGTGAATATGCCAATTCAAAATAATGGTGAGTTGAAAATCAACCTGAATCCTTCCTTAATTGGTGGCTTCTACATCATTGAGTTAACCGATGATTTTGGCAACATGCAACGTATTAAGTTCGTAAAGAAATAGTTTCACTAATACTTATAAAAAAAGCTGCTAGAGCAATACTCTAGCAGCTTTTTTGTTTTATTGTTAATCAATAACTAACGCTTAAATCCTTGAAGTTTGATTTGAGTAAGTCTTCGCTTAGTATCTTCAGCAAAATCGCCATTCATCATCCAGTCGTAGTATCCATAGTCTGATTTAAACACCTCTTCAACCGGTTTACCTTTATGCTTTCCAAAGTTAAATACCGCTTGGCCTTGTGCGTTATATACCATGCGACCAGCCAAGTCTACATTCTTATCTTGCTTCGTGAAATTATGCAAGAAATCGATATCATTTTGCAATTCAGTGTAGTGATTTAATTGAGCCTTCAGCACTTCTAGCGTAGCTTTGGTATCGGCTTCTGCACTGTGCGCATTTTCTAACGTTTGATTACAATAAAATTTGTATGCGGCACTCAAGGTGCGTGGCTCCATCATATGATAAATACGTTGAGCGTCAACGAACTTTCTATTCTCCACGTCAAACTCCACTCCTGCTCTTAGAAATTCTTCCACTAATAAAGGGAAATCAAACTTATTAGAATTGAATCCAGCAAAATCACATCCCTTAAACTCCTCTGCTAATTCCTTTGCTTTTGATTTAAACAAAGGAGCGTCTTTCACATCTTCATCATAAATCCCATGTATCATACTCACTTCTGTAGGGATTGGAATTCCGGGATTGAAACGCATTGTTTTGGTGAACTCTGATCCATCAGGCATTACCTTTATGTAGCAAAACTCAACTATACGATCGTTGTTCACGCTTGTTCCTGTAGTCTCTAAATCAAAAACTACTAACGGACGTTTTAATTGCAACTTCATACTAGTATACCCCGGTGTAATTGTGTGGAGTAATCTTCTTCAACTCGGTCTTCACTTTGGCAGTTACTTTCAACTTATCAATAAACGCATGCAAACTTTTTTGAGTTACCTTAGTATTTGTACGTGTTAAGTCTTTCAAGGCTTCGTATGGTTTTGGATAACCTTCTCTACGCAAAATGGTTTGTATCGCTTCGGCACAAACAGCCCAATTTTCTTCCAAGTGCCCTTCTAATGCTTTCGGATTAAGCAACAGTTTTCCTAAACCTTTGGTTAAACTGTTATAAGCTATTAAAGTATGAGCCAAAGGTACACCCACATTACGAAGCACGGTGGAGTCTGTCAAATCGCGTTGTAAACGAGAAATAGGAAGTTTGGCTGATAAATGCTCGAACAATGCATTGGCAATACCTAGGTTTCCTTCTGCGTTTTCAAAATCAATGGGATTTACTTTATGAGGCATGGCAGATGATCCTACTTCGCCC
>JACCDH010447119.1_pt1 | contig 18994 bp, 15 predicted proteins | sample 7442481 | NCBI WGS metagenome assembly JACCDH01 (sample SAMN15323433, study PRJNA562643) | freshwater metagenome | isolation source: river surface water | place: USA:Blue River Watershed | collected 2017-08-15 | reverse complement strand
GTCGAACTTGAGGATCTTGGCGGTGATTTCCTGACCGGCCGTGACCACTTCGCTCGGGTGACGGACACGGCGCCAGGCCATGTCGGTGATGTGCAGCAAACCGTCGATGCCGCCCAGATCCACGAAGGCACCGTATTCGGTGATGTTCTTGACCACGCCGGTCACGATGGCGCCTTCACGCAGGGTTTCCATCAGCTTGGCGCGCTCTTCGCCCATCGAGGCTTCGATCACGGCGCGGCGCGAGAGGACCACGTTGTTGCGCTTGCGGTCGAGTTTGATGACCTTGAACTCCATGGTCTTGTTCTCGTACGGCGTCAGGTCCTTGGTCGGACGGGTGTCGACCAGCGAGCCCGGCAGGAAGGCACGGATGCCGTTGACCAGCACCGTCAGGCCGCCCTTGACCTTGCCGCTGGTGGTGCCGGTGACGAATTCGCCGGATTCCAGGGCTTTCTCGAGCGACAGCCAGGAGGCCAGGCGCTTGGCGGTGTCGCGGCTGAGGATGGTGTCGCCGTAGCCGTTTTCGATGGAGCCGATGGCCACGGAGACAAAGTCGCCGACCTGGACTTCGATGCCCCCCTGATCGTTCTTGAATTCGTCGATGGCGACGTAGGACTCGGACTTGAGGCCTGCGTTCACGACCACGAAGTTGTGCTCGATGCGCACGACTTCGGCGGTGATGACTTCGCCAGGACGCATTTCGGTGCGTTGCAGGGATTCTTCAAAGAGGGCGGCAAAAGATTCGGACATGTTTTTCCTTGTCCACAGTTCAGGGGGTACGGACGCGACATGCGCCGTTTGTCAAAGCTGGCTGTGGCGGTTTGCGGCAAAGGCCGCGGTTGGGTTGAACCACCCACACCGCCAATGTGCAAGCTGCACGGAGGGAGCGGTGTGGACCGGGGTTGGAACCAGACTTCAGTTCCTGCCTTGCCACCAGAGCAGCACCTGTTCCACCGAAGCTTCGATGGACAGTTGCGAGTTGTCCAGTTGCAGGGCATCTTGCGCAGGCTTGAGGGGGGCAACGGCCCGGGACATGTCCCGGGCGTCACGCGCCTCCAAGTCGGCACGAAGACTGTCGATATTAGCCGAAAAACCCTTTGAAATCAATTGCTTGTGGCGTCTTTCGGCCCTTTGTGCCGCACTTGCGGTCAAAAACACCTTCATAGGGGCGCCCGGAAAGATCACGGTGCCCATGTCGCGCCCGTCGGCCAAGAGGCCCGGCAGGCGGCGAAACGAGTGCTGCAGATCGACCAGCGCCTCGCGCACGGCAGGCAGCACCGAGACTTTGGACGCGTTCATGCCGCCTTGCTCGCTGCGGATGGCGTCGGTCACGTCCACGCCGCCCAGCAGCACCTGTTCGCCTTCAAAGCGCACCGGCAGGCGGCGGGCGAGTTCGGCGATCCTGGCCTCGTCGGCGGCCTCGAGCGTCAGTCCGGCCTGCAAGGCGGCATGGGCCGTCACCCGGTAGAGCGCGCCCGAATCCAGGTAGTGGTAACCCAGCTGCGCCGCCACCCGGCTGGCCAGGGTGCCTTTGCCCGAGGCGGTGGGGCCGTCGATGCAGATGACCGGAATGCGTTCGCTGTTGGCGCTGGCCACGGCAAACAGGGTCTCGAAGTAGTCCGGAAAGGTCTTGGCCACGCACTTCGGATCTTCGATCCGCACCGGCAGCTGGTCAGGATTGAAGGCGGCCAGCGAAAAACACATGGCCACGCGGTGGTCGTCGTAGGTGTGGATGCTGGCGCGCTGCCACTGGCCCGCCGGCAGCGGGTGCACGGTGATCCAGTCGGGCCCTTCCTCGACCGTGGCACCGAGCTTGCGGCACTCGTTGGCCATGGCCGCGATGCGGTCGGTCTCCTTGACGCGCCAGCTGGCGATGTTGCGCAGTGTGGTCGGGCCGTCGGCGTAGAGCGCCATCACCGCCAGCGTCATGGCCGCGTCGGGAATGTGGTTGCAGTCGAGCGTGATGCCCTTGAGCGGCCAAGCGCCGCGCTGGATCTCCAGCCAGTTGGGGCCACTGGTGATTTGGGCACCCATTTGCGCAGCGGCGTCCATGAAGCGGATGTCGCCCTGGATCGAGTCGGCCCCCACGCCTTGAATGCGGATGCCGCTGCCGTGGGCGATGGCACCGAGTGCGATGAAGTAGCTGGCCGAAGAGGCATCGGCCTCGACGTGGATGCTGCCCGGCGACTGGTAGCGGCTGCCTGCCGGGATCACAAAGCGCTCCCAGCCCTGGCGTTCAACCGCGATGCCGTAGCGCGTCAGCAGGTTGAGCGTGATCTCGATGTAGGGCTTGGAAATCAGCTCGCCCACCACCTCGATGGTGATGGCGCGGTTTTGCGCTGCCAACGGCAGCGCCATCAGCAGGGCCGTGAGGAACTGGCTGGACACATCGCCGCGCACCGGGATGGGCTTGTCCAGGCGCAGCGCCGGCTGGCGCACGCGCAGGGGCGGGTAGCCCTCATTACCCAGGTAGTCGATGGCGCAACCGAGCTCGCGCAGCGCGTCCACCAGATCCCCGATGGGGCGCTCGTGCATGCGCGGCACGCCTTTGAGCGTGAAGTCACCCCCATGCACCGCCAGCGCCGCCGTCAGTGGCCGCATGGCGGTGCCCGCATTGCCCATGAAAAACTCGATCGCCTCGCTGGGCCAGGCCCGCCCGCCCAGACCGGTGATGGTCACCGTGGTCCCCTGCACGTCGACGCCGCAGCCGAGCTGGCGCAGCGCGGCCAGCATCACCCGCGTGTCGTCCGAATCGAGCAGGTCGTGCACAACCGTCGTGCCTTCGCACAGCGCAGACAGCAGCAGCACGCGGTTGGAAATGCTCTTGGAGCCGGGCAGGGTGACGGCGCCGGAAGCACCGGTGAGCGGGGGCAGGTCCAGAAAGGGAATGGCGTACATGGGTCGGGCAGGGCGCAGGCAGGGCACCCCGGCGGGGCGCGGCAAAAGCGCTATTGTCCCCGAAGGTGCTCTGGTGGGCTGATCTGGGTGCCCCGTGGCCCCGGCGATCGGGCTTCTACAATGCCGCATGAGCAAAGAGCAAATGAGCTTCGGCTTTGATGCCGCGCCGTCAGACGCTGCGTCCACGCCTGCCAAAGCCGTGGCCCAGACCAAGGTGCCGGCCCCGGCCCCGGCCGCGGGCCGAGAGGTGGCCATCCCCGCCCAGACCCTCTCGCACGATGCCATGGCCCAGGCGCTCGATGCGCACCCGGACTACAAGGTCTTACGCCGCCTGGTGCCGCGCGAGGATTGGGGTCTGGCCCCCGCCAGTGGCACGCAGCGCGTGATCGTGCTCGACACCGAAACCACCGGTTTGGACGCCAAAAACGAACGCATCATCGAGCTGGCCATGCTCAGCGTCCTGGTCGACACCGCCACCGGCCAGCCGGTGGGGCCCGTCACCGCCTACGAATCGTTCGAAGACCCGGGCAAGCCCATCCCCGCCGCGATCACCGAGATCACCGGCATCGACGATGGCATGGTGCTTGGCCAGCGCATCGACGACGCCCGCGTGGCCGAGCTGGTGCAAGAGGCCGACCTCATCGTGGCGCACAACGCCGGTTTTGACCGGCCTTTCGTGGAAGCCCGCTTGCCCGTGTTCGCCGGCCGTGCCTGGAACTGCTCCTTTGCCGGCATCGACTGGAAAGCCCAGGGCAGCGGCTCGGCCAAGCTCGAATTCCTGGCGCACGAGCGCGGCTGGTTCTACGATGCCCATCGCGCCCTGGTCGATTGCCACGCCCTGCTGCAGGTGTTGGCCGCGCCCCTCAAGGACGGCCGCAGTGGCCTGCAGCAGCTGCTGCAGGGGGCCAGCGCCACCCGCTACAAACTGCGCGCCACCGGCGCCCCGTTTGACGCCAAAGATGCCCTCAAGGCCCGCGGCTACCGCTGGGACAACGAAGGCCGCGTCTGGTGGACCAGCCTCATGGGCCAAGACGCCCTGCAGCAAGAAGCCGAGTGGCTCAAGGCGCACGCCTACAACGGCCGCAGTGCCCGGGTGCTGGTCGAGGCGCAAACCGCACGTGTGCAGTTTTCGGCGCGGCCGGGCGAGGTGGGCGAGCTGACGCTTTAGGTCTGGCACAAGCCGTCCGTTTCTCGCTACATTCGGGCAACGCCATCTTCCTGCTCGGTCCGCCATGCCCCAGCCCTGTCAGCCCTTCGCAAAGAAGCCGCACCGTCTGGCGCTTCTGCTCTGTTTGGTCCTGGCGCTCGGCGCCTGTTCCAGCCAATCGCGCAGGACCGCGTCCAACCTCGACATGAGCCACCCCCGCTATGCCAGCCGCGAATGCCAGATGGCGCTGGGCAATGCCCAGCTGCAAGACAGCATCAAGCAAGCGCGTGTGCTGGCCAGTCCGCTGGCCCTGCTGCTCAGTGGGGGCACGCTGTTTGTCCCGGTGCTTGCGGTCAATGCGGGTCTGGACACCGTCGACCACCTCGAGGCCTCCGACATCTCCGTCTACTGCGGCGGCCCCGAAACGCCCAACCGAGAGGTCGCCAAAGAGGTGCTCAAGGGCGTGGGCTTTGGCATTGGGGTGCGCAAGTAAGCCCATCCGCTCGTTTCCAGGCGGTAGACCCTCACGGCGGCCGATACGGTCTAGCCATCGGCCGCCTTCTCTTTAGGGGGATGCGCCGCCCTTTGCCATGGACCATTTTCTGAATCGGCGTTCTGCACCACAAGCCCAGTCCGAGCACCAGCTGGCGTGTCTTTCAGCCCCGGCCTCTCGAAGCGAGCCCCCCAGGCGTTATCCTCAGCCCATGCTTGCCTGGTTCCTGCCCCTCTTCTTTTTTGCCGCGCTCATGGGTTCCCCCGTGCCCGGGTTTTTGGTCTTCATGCTCCTGGGCATCGTGCATGCTTGGAGAAGCTGGCGCCAACCGCAAAGCAGCAACGCATTTCGGTGGACGCGGCAAGACACTTGGCTAGCGCTGTGCTTCGTATCGATTCCGCTGTTCAAATTGCTCACGCTGCTCTGGTCATCACAGCCCCAATTGGTCATGGGCAATGTGGCCTGGCACTTGTATTTTTTGTTTTGGCCCCTGGTGCTGATCGGCCTGGCCCCACTCAAAGGCCAGCAGCAACAGGTCGACCAGAGCATGGCACTCGGACTGATCGCGGCAGCTGCGTTTTTGGCCTACCGCGTCCTGCTGGCCGGTGACCCGGATGCCCGTACCTTAGGCAATGTAGGCATCACCGCGCAACTTGCCATGGCTGTGGGCGGCTGGAACCTGCTGGCCCTCACTCGATCTGATACACCGGCACGACACCGTGCTCTATACGGTGGCGGATTCCTGGCCACCTGGTTGGTGCTGGTCTTCACCACCCGACGTCTGGAGTTGTTGGGTTTTGCGGCGCTGAGTTTCGCCATCGGCCTGTACCGTCTGCAGCGCCACCTCAACCGCAAGCAAATGGCGTTCGCCTGCCTGGTCGCCTTGCTGGTGGGCGCAGCGGTCTTGTCTCTGCGCTGGGAAAAGTTTGCCCTCGGCTTGGCCGAAATCCAGAACTATTTCAACAGCCGCGCCCAAGGCCTGCCTTACCAAGACAGTTCCTGGGGCGCCCGTCTGGAAATGTGGCGCCTGGGCTGGATGGCGTTCACCGAACACCCCTGGCTGGGCATTGGGGCGTCTGCACGACCGCACGACCTGCCTGGAGCGCCGCCCATGGCCATCTTTGGGCACAGGCATTTTCACTCGCACCTGATGCAGACTGCCGTGGAAGGCGGCTTGCTGGGGCTTCTGGTGTGGGGCGCCGCCATGGCTTACAGCACTCGAACGCTGATCGTCAAGGCTTGGAATGCACAGCGTGAAAACGCGCTGTTGGCCGCCTCTCTCCTGCTGGCCTACGCATTGGAAGGTGCAGCCAGTGCTGCGCTGGTGTACGACAAACCCAACGCGTTGCTGGTGGTCATGAGCTGCTGGGTCTGGTTACAGACCAGGGCAAAAAAGCAGCCTCCTCTGGCCTGAGCTACTTCAGCTGTTCGCTCGGATCGCTGTTCGACCGAGGTTATTCAAGGGTGCCCGGACTTCGATGAACTGCGGTTGAAAGCTCACAGCTTCAGCGTGTGCGACTGTGCCGGTTTGGGTCATTTGCGTTGGCCGAACGGCCCCGGCTGGCTTGGCCCAGCATATCGACAAAGGCCTGCGCGGCGGGGGAGAGGCTGCGGCCGGCGCGCTGGATCCGGCCCAGGGTGCGCGTGATCTGGGGGTTGTCGAGCCGCACGCCCACCACGGTGCTGCGGTCGCTGGGCAGGGTGAGCTGGGGCACCACGGCCACCACCAGGCCGCTTTGCACCAAGCCGATGAGGGTGGAGATGTGCCGCACCTCGCAGGCGGGGCGGGGGCGGCGGCCCACATGGGCCAGGGCCTGGTCGATCAGCACGCGGTTGCGGCTGGCGTGCGAGACCAGCGCATAGGGGTGGTCGGCCAGTTCTTCCCAGCGCACAAAGCGTCGCCGCGCCAAGGCATGGCCCGCAGGGCAGGCGAGCACAAAAGCTTCTTGCAGCAGCGGTGTGAATTCGATCTCTGGGTCGTTCATGCCGGTGTAGTTGATGGCGAAGTCGGCCTCGCCGCTTTTCACGCAGGCCAGCACCTCGTCGGCCCCTTCTTCAAAAATCCGCACCATCACGTTGGGGTAACGCGCGCGGAAATGGCGGATGACTTCCGGCAGGAAATGCAACACCGCAGAAAACACGCAACCCACGGTGATGTCGCCCGCTTCGAGCTGGGCGGCATCGCTCAGGCCGCCTACAGATCGGTCAAGCTCCTGCAGCAGGTGCCGCATTTCGGCGAAGAAGCGCTGGCCCAGCTGGGTGAGTTCGACGCTGCGGGTGGTGCGGTCGAACAGCCGCACGTCCAGCAAAGACTCCAGGTGTGCGATGCGGCGCGAGAGCGCCGGTTGCGACAGGTGCAGCGCGCGCGCCGCGGCGGCAAAGCTTTGCAACTCGCCCACGGTGACGAAGGCGCGCAGGTCGGCGACAGAGGGTTGGGCGGCCATGGCTATTCTTTAGCTTATTGCATGAATCATTCAGAAAGATGCAATTTACAGCATGTCGACCCGGTGTCAACATGCAACCCTTCAAAGGAGACCCGCTCATGCAACGCCGACACATCCTGCAGGCTGCTGCGGCAGCCCTGGCCCTGCCGGGCCTGGCCCGTGCCCAGGCCTATCCCGTCAAACCCATCCGCTACATCGTGCCGGTGGCAGCCGGTGGGGGCTCGGACATGATCGGGCGCGTCGTGACCGAACGCTGGGCCCGGGCCCTGGGCCAGAACATCGTGGTGGAAAACCTCAGCGGTGGCGGTGGTGTGGTGGCCTGCCAGGCCACCATGCGGGCCGCGGCCGATGGTTACACGCTGATGCAGTCGTATGTGGCCACCCACGGCACCACGCCCGCCACCCGCAAGGTGAGCTACGACGCGGTGCGCGACTTCACGCCGGTGGGCATGATCGGCGCCACGCCCAATGTGCTGGTGGTCAACGCTTCGGTGCCGGCGCGCAACGTCAAGGAATTCGTCGATTACGTCAAGCGCAACCCCGGGCGACTCAACTACGGTTCGGCCGGGCCGGGCTCGCTCACCCACCTGACCATGGAGTTGTTCAAACAGGAGGCGGGGCTGTTCATCACCCACATTCCCTACCGCGGCATTGCCCCGGCCACCAATGACCTGATTGCCGGGCAAACGCAGGCCCTGTTTCCGGGCCTGGCGGCGGCCATGCCGCACCTGCGCTCGGGGCGTCTGCGTGCACTGGCCGTCACGGGCAACAAACGCAATCCCTTGCTCAAGGACGTGCCCACGCTCGAAGAGGCGGGCTTCAAGGGCTTTGACGCGATGCAGTGGTATGGCGTCTCTGGGCCGGCTGGCCTGCCCCAACCGATCGTGCGCCAGCTCAATGAGGCCCTGGCCAGCGTGCTGCGCGCCCCCGATCTGGCCGAAAAGCTCTCGGCCGAAGCGGTGACGCCCTGGGTCATGACGCCCGAGGAATACGGTCAGTACACCCGTTCCGAGATCACCCGCTGGACCGCGCTGGCCAAGGCCCGCAACATCCAGCTCGACGAGTGATGTCTGTTTTTTTCCGCAACTGAAAGTTTTTCTTCATGGCACGCAACACCGTCGTGATGGCCGACACCTCGGCCCCCGCCGTCACCCGCATCCTGGCCGACTTTGTCGCCACCCACCCTTCGCGCGGCTGGACCGAAGCGGTCGACCACGAGGCGCACCGCACCTTCTACAACTGGCTCGGTTGCGCCATTGGCGCCGCCCAGCACGAGGCCGCCGATGCGGCCGTGGCGGCCAGCCGGATGCTGGATTCCTCTCCCCAGGCCACGGTGCTGGGCCGCAGCGAAAAGCTCGACATGGCCTCGGCGGCGCTGGTCAACGGCATCACCTCGCACACCTTCGACTTTGACGACACCCACCTCAAGACCATCATCCACCCGGCCGGGCCGGTGGCCTCGGCCGTGCTGGCGCTGGCCGAGCAACAGGGCCTGTCGGGTCGTGCCGTGATCGATGCCCTGGTGCTGGGCATCGACGTGGCTTGTCGCGTGGGCAACACCATGTACCCCGACCATTACGACCGCGGCTGGCACATCACCGGCTCGACCGGCATGCTGGGCTCGGCGGCGGCGTGCGCCCGCCTGCTGCGGCTGGACGCGCAGCAGACCGCCATGGCGCTGGGCATCGCGGCTTCGCAGCCGGTGGGTCTGCGCGAGCAGTTTGGCACCATGACCAAGCCCTTCCACCCCGGTGGCGCGGCGCGTGCGGGCCTGATGTCGGCCCTGCTGGCCAGCCAGGGCTTCACCGCCAGCGGCAAGGCGCTGGAGGCGCCGCGCGGCTTCATCCAGGTGGCTTCGGACAAGCGGGCCTGGAACGAGATCACCGACGAGTTGGGCCAGCGCTTTGAGATTTCCTTCAACACCTACAAGCCCTTTGCCTGCGGCATCGTGATTCACCCGAGCATCGACGCCTGCGTGCAATTGCGCGAGCGCGGGGTCCGGCCCGAGCAGGTCGAGCGCATCGACCTGCGGGTGCATTCGCTGGTGCTCGAGCTCACCGGCAAGAAGGAGCCGCAGGACGGTCTGCAGGGCAAGTTCAGCGTGTACCACGGCTGTGCCGCGGGCCTGATCTATGGCCGCGCAGGCGAGCACGAGTTTGCCGATGCGGTGGTCAATGACCCGCTGGTGGTCGAGACCCGCCGCAAGGTGCATGCGGTGGTGGACGACAGCATCGACGAGGCGGCCGTGCGGGTGAGTGCACTGCTCAAAAACGGCGAGCGGGTGGACATTGCGGTGGAGCATGCGATCGGCTCGCTGCAGCGCCCCTTGAGCGAACAGCAGCTGCAGGACAAGTTCAATGACCTGGTGGTGCCCGTGCTGGGCCAGGCCCGTGCCGACGAGATCACCCGCACCTGCCGCGCCCTGGGCAGCCTGGGCGATGTGCGTGCCCTGACCATCCTGTGCCAGCCATGAGCATGGCTATGCCTTCGACGATGCGCGCCTGGTGGATGAAGCTGGGACCTGCCGGCGCCGAGCTGCAGCTGCGGCAGGTGGACGTGCCCCAGCCGGGCCCTGGCCAACTGCTGGTGCGCCTGCACGCAGCCGGGCTCAACCGGGGCGAGTTTTTGTACGGCCATGGCCTGCACGGGGCCGGCAGCTGGAAAGCGATTGGCGGTGAGGGCGCAGGCGAGGTGCTGGCCCTGGGCGAGGGGGTCAGCGGTATTGCGCCGGGTGCGCGCGTCATGGGCCGTTGCGCTGGCGCCTTTGCCGAATACGCCCTGATGGAGGCCGCCGAAGCCATGGCGGTGCCCGAGCGCCTGTCGTGGGTGCAGGCGGCCGCCGTGCCCTTGACCTTTCTGGTGGCGCACGACATGCTGGTGCTGCAAGGCGGCCTGCAGGCCGGGCAGTGGGTGCTGATCAATGGCGTCTCGTCTGGCGTGGGCGTGGCCTGTCTGCAGCTGGCCAAGGCCATGGGGGCCGAGGTGATCGGCACCTCGGGCTCGCAGGCCAAACTGGACGCCCTGGCGCCGCTGGGCCTGGTGCATGGCATCGCCAGCCGGCAGGCGGATTTCTCCGGTCGGGTGATGGACATCACCGCCAACCACGGCGCTGACCTGATCGTCAACACGGTGGGGGGCACGGTGCTGGCCGAAAACCTGCGTGCGGCGGCCTTTGAGGCGCGGCTGGCCATCGTGGGCTATGTGGATGGCGTGCTGCGCGCCGAGCTGGACCTGGAACTGCTGCATGCCAAACGCCTGCACATGGTTGGTGTGTCCAACAAGTTGCGCACCAAGGCCCAGCGCGCGGCGGCGCTGCCTGCTTTTGTGCACGATGTGCTGCCGCCGTTGACCGACGGGCGCATCACACCGCAGATCGACAGCGTCTTCGACTTTGGGCAGCTGCCCGAGGCCAAAGCCAAGATGGAAGCGGGCGGCCACGTGGGCAAGATCGTGTTGCAAATGCCCTGATCCGGCCACGCTACACTGTTCCCTTATGGAACTCAAAATCGTTGTCTACTCCAAGTCGGCCTGCCCGCAATGCGATTCGGCCAAGATGCTGCTTAAAAACAAGGGCCTGGCCTTTGAAGAGGTGAAGATCGACGACGAGGCCGAGCGCCTGGCCTTTTATGCCAAGTGCGGGCCCTCAGTGCGGCAGATGCCGCAGGTCTTCATCAACGACCAGCGCGTGGGCGGCCTGAGCGGCCTGCAGGCGGCGCTGGCCCAGCTGGGGCAGTGAGATGAAGCGGCTGGCGGTGCGCAAGGCGGTTTTTCCGATCGCGGGCCTGGGCACCCGGTTCTTGCCGGCCACCAAGGCCAGCGCCAAAGAGATGCTGCCGGTGGTGGACAAGCCCCTGATCCAGTACGCGGTCGAAGAGGCTTACGCCGCGGGCATTCGGCAAATGATCTTCGTCACCGGTCGCACCAAGCGCAGCGTGGAAGACCATTTCGACACCGCCTACGAGCTCGAGACCGAGCTGGAAATGGCGGGCAAAACCGCGCTGCTGGAGGTGGCGCGGGGCATTGCGCCCGACGACATGCTCTGCACCTACGTGCGCCAGCCGCGCGCGCTGGGCCTGGGCCATGCGGTGCTGTGTGCCAAAGAGTTGGTGGCGGGCGAGCCTTTTGCCGTGTTGCTGGCCGATGACCTGATGGTGGGCCGCAGGCCCATCATGCAGCAGATGGTCGAGCAGTTTGCGCACTGGCGCAGCAGCCTGCTGGCGGTGCAGGACGTGCCGCGCGAGCACACCCGGCGCTACGGCATCGTGAGTGGCACGGCGGTGGAAGACGGCGTGGTCGATGTGAGCGGCATCGTTGAAAAACCCGCGCCCGAGGTCGCTCCGAGCACGCTGGCCGTGGCCGGGCGTTACATCCTCACGCCAGGCATCTTCCATGAGCTCGAGAGCATCCCGCGCGGCGTGGGCGGCGAGATCCAGCTGACCGACGGCATCGCGCAGCTGCTGCGCCGCGAAAAAGTGTTTGCCTACCGCTACCAAGGCACCCGCTACGACTGCGGCAGCAAGCTGGGCTTTTTGCAGGCCACGGTGGACCTGGGTGTGCAGCACCCCGAAGTCGGCACCGAATTCGCCGACTGGCTCCAAACCCGCCGCTGAACTTAATCGGGGTCAGATCCCGATTATTGGATTCCGATGGTCCCCTCGGAAAGCAGGCCCAGTGCCATCTCGGCCGCCACGCGGCCTTCGTCGCTGGGGATGACCCAAACCTCCACGCCGCTGCCCTGGCCATGGATGGCCCGGCAGCATTCGCCTGTGGCCGCCTGGTTGCGTTCCTCATCCATCTGCACGCCCAGCCAGGCCAGCTGGCGGCAAACCTGCTGGCGCAGGGCGGTATCGTGTTCACCGATGCCGCCGCTGAAGGCGATCACTTCCAGGCCCTGCATGCAGGCGGCCATGGCGCCGGCTTCGCGCACGATGCGGTGGGCGAACAGGTCGATCGCGAAGCGGGCGGCTTCGCTGCCGCTCTGCCGCAGGGTGCGCATGTCGGCGCTCAGGCCCGAGACGCCCAGCAGACCGCTTTGCCGGTAGAGCAGTTGCTCGATGCGGGCGTGGTCCCAGCCTTGCGCCATCAGGTAGAGCAAGACACCGGGGTCCAGGTTGCCGCTGCGGGTGCCCATCATCAGCCCATCGAGCGCTGTGAAACCCATGGTAGTGGCCACGCTCTGGCCGCCTTGCGCCGCGCACAGGCTGGCGCCGTTGCCCAGGTGCGCCATCAGCACACGGCCCATGGCCCGTGTGCTGCGCTGCTGGAGCTGGCCCATGATGAATTGGTAGGACAAGCCATGAAAGCCATAACGCCGTATGCCCTGGCTGCGCAGGGGCTGGGGCAGCGCAAAACTGCTGTGCAGCGCCGGCATGGTGGCGTGGAAGGCGGTGTCGAAGCAGGCGATCTGCGGCAGGCTGGGAAACGCCAGCGCCAAAGCGCGAATGCCGGCCAGGTTGTGCGGTTGGTGCAGCGGGGCCAGGGGGCTCAGGCCTTCGAGTTGTTCGAGCACGGCGGGGGTCACCCGGGTCGGACCAGTGAAGGCCTCGCCGCCATGCACCACACGGTGCGCGACAGCGCGCAGTGGTGGCAAACTGGGGGTGTTGTGCAGCAGTTGCTGCAAGCGCTCGAGCACGGTGTCAAAACGCTTGGCGCTGCTCTCCCCGAGGACTTCGCTGTGTGTCTGTTGCCCTGCAGTCCAACGCCATTTGGCTTGGCCTCCGGGTTCCAGCCCCTCGAAGCCGCCGGTGAGCACGGCATCCCCCACATGCGCGGCCTCCACAGGATGCACCGCGAATTTGAGCGATGAGGAGCCGGCGTTGACGCTGAGCACGGCCATGTCGGGTTTTCTCGTCCTTTAAAGGCCAAGCTGGGTCCGCCGGATGGGGTCCTGGCGGGCGAGGTGGGCAGCCACCAGGGCCAGCGCGGCCGAGGCGACGCGGGTGTCGGCGCTGTCGGCGCGGCTGGTCAGGGCGATGGGGATGCGGGCGCCCAACACCAGCCCGCAGGCGGTTGCGCCACCGAGGGTTTCGAATTGCTTGGCCAGGATGTTGCCCGACTCGATGTTGGGCACCAGCAGGATGTCCGCATCGCCTGCGACCGCCGAGGCGATCTGCTTGATGCGCGCGGCTTCCATGGAAATGGCGTTGTCGAAGGCCAGCGGGCCGTCGACAATGCCGCCCCGGATCTGCCCGCGCTCGGCCATTTTGGACAGCGCCGCCGCTTCGACGGTGGCCGGCATCTCGGGGTTGACGGTTTCGACCGCCGCCAGTGCCGCGACCTTGGGCTGCGGCGTCCCCATGGCGATCACAAAGTCGATGGCGTTCTGGACGATGTCGGCCTTCTCGCGCAGGCTGGGCGCGATGTGCAGCGCGGCATCGGTGACCCACAGCGGCTTGGGGTAGGTGGGCACCTCAAAACGGAAAACGTGCGACATGCGCCGGGCGGTGTGCAGGCCGGGACGCGCCAGCACCGCGTGCAGCAGCTCATCGGTGTGCAAGCTGCCTTTCATCAGCACCTCGACCTCGCCGCGCAGGGCCATCTCGGCCGCCAGGTCGGCGGCGGCATGGCTGTGGCTGGCGTCCACCACCGTCAGGCCTTGCAGGCTCAGCCCTGCGGCGTCCGCTGCGGCCTGCATTTTGTGGCGCGGCCCGACCAGCACGGGCTGGATCAGCCCGTGTGACGCCGCCTGCAGGGCGCCGCGCAGGGATGGCCCATCGCAAGGGTGAACCACGGCGCAGCGCACGGGCTCCAGCGATGTGGTCTGGCGCAGCAGGGCTTGCAAACCAGTGGGAGAGGGGGGCGGCCGGAGGCTGTCGTTCATGGGCAGGGTCGAGGTGGGCGTTCGACATGATCCCGGATTGGCACCGACTCCGGCTTGATGTGGGTCAAGTCATGGGGTGGCGCATGCGCTTGGACGGCGCAGCACCCGCGCTGGGGGTTCACTGCGCGGCCTGCAGGCCGTTCATGAAGTGGGCGGTCATGCGTTGGGCCGCCAGCTCGCCTTGGCGGCGGGCGAGGGCGTCCACGATGCCCCGGTGCTCGGCCAGCGATTGCTCGATGCGCCCGCTTTTGAACAGCGAGTGGTGGCGGTTGAGTTTCATGACCTTGCGCAGGTCGGCCACCATCTGGCTGCGCCATTTGTTGTCCGACCAGGCCAGCAGCTGCAGGTGAAACGCCTCGTTGATGGCGAAAAAGCGGTCGCGGTCGTGCATGGCCGCCTCCAGCTCGGCCTGCTGCGCCTGCAGTGCGGCGATCTGCTCGTCGCTGGCGTGCTGGGCGACCACGCGCGCCGCGTCGGATTCGAGCAGGGCCAGGAGGTGGTAGACGTCGCGCAGGTCCTTCTCGGACACTTCGGTCACGTAGGCGCCCCGCCGCACCTTCATGGTCACCAGGCCTTCTGCCGCCAGCACCTTGAGCGCCTCGCGCAGGGGGGTGCGGCTGATGCCCAACTGTTCGGCGATGCGCAGCTCGTCAATCCAGCTGCCCGGCTCGAGTTCGCGCGCAAAGATGCGCTGGCGCAGCAGCTCAGCGACTTCTTCGTACAGGGCGCGGGGGGCGAGGGACAGGGCGGACATGGGTGACAGCAGGTGGTTTGCCCCGATTGTAAGCCGGATACAATATTCTGAATCAATAATTATGAATCACAACACCGTCGGTCCTGTGGGCTCGTGTACTGACACAATCTGCCGGCTGTTGTTCTGTTTTGCACAAGGTGTCCGTCATGTCGAGCAAGCCCTCTGAATTCACCAGCGCCAGCCTCCAGGACTGGCAAAAGGCCGCCGCCAAGTCCCTCAAGGACAAGCCGCTGGAGAGCCTGAACTGGATCACGCCCGACGGCATTTCGGTCAAGCCGCTCTACACGGCCGAAGACACCGCGCACCTGCCGTACGCCAACACGCTGCCCGGTTTTGAGCCTTTCCTGCGCGGCCCGCAAGCCACCATGTACGCGGTGCGCCCCTGGACCATCCGCCAGTACGCCGGCTTTTCGACCGCGGAAGAATCCAATGCCTTCTACCGCAAGGCCCTGGCTGCGGGCGGGCAGGGCGTGTCGGTGGCTTTTGATCTGGCCACCCACCGGGGTTATGACTCTGACCATCCACGCGTGACTGGCGATGTGGGCAAGGCGGGGGTAGCCATTGACTCGGTCGAGGACATGAAGATCCTGTTCAACGACATCCCGCTGGACAAGGTCAGCGTCTCCATGACGATGAACGGCGCCGTGCTGCCCGTGCTGGCCGGTTATGTGGTGGCTGCTGAAGAGCAGGGGGTGTCGCAGGACCAACTCTCCGGAACGATTCAGAACGACATTCTGAAAGAGTTCATGGTGCGCAACACCTACATCTACCCGCCCGAGCCCTCGATGAAGATCATCGGCGACATCATCGAGTACACCTCGAAGCACATGCCCAAGTTCAACTCGATCTCGATCTCGGGTTACCACATGCAAGAAGCCGGGGCGAATCAAGCGCTGGAGATGGCGTTCACCCTGGCCGATGGCAAAGAGTATGTGAAGACCGCCATCGCCAAGGGCATGGACGTGGACGACTTCGCCGGCCGCCTGTCCTTCTTCTGGGCGGTGGGCATGAATTTCTACCTCGAGATCGCCAAGATGCGCGCCGCGCGCCTCTTGTGGTGCCGCATCATGAAGGGCTTTGGCGCCAAGAACCCCAAGAGCCTGATGCTGCGCACGCACAGCCAGACCTCGGGCTGGTCGCTCACCGAGCAGGACCCGTACAACAATGTGGTGCGCACGACGATTGAGGCCATGGCGGCCGTGTTTGGGGGCACCCAGTCGCTGCACACCAATTCATTGGACGAAGCGATTGCCCTGCCCACCGAATTCAGCGCCCGCATCGCACGCAACACCCAGCTGATCATTCAGGAAGAGACCCACATCACCAATGTGATCGACCCCTGGGCCGGTTCCTACATGATGGAGAGCCTGACGCAGGAAATGGCCGACAAGGCCTGGGCCATCATCGAAGAGGTCGACGCCATGGGGGGCATGACCAAGGCTGTGGACAGTGGCTGGGCCAAGCTCAAGATCGAAGCCGCTGCCGCAGAAAAGCAGGCCCGCATCGACTCCGGCAAAGATGTGATCGTGGGCGTCAACAAGTACAAGCTGGCCAAGGAAGACCCGATCGAGATCCTGGATGTGGACAACGTCAAGGTGCGTGACGGCCAGATCGCACGCCTCAAGGAGATCAAGACCAAGCGCGACAACGCGGCGGTGCAGGCCGCACTGGCCGCGCTGACCCGGGCGGCAGAGACCAACGAAGGCAATCTGCTGGACCTGTCGATCCAGGCCATTCGCCTGCGCGCCACCGTCGGCGAGGTCTCTGACGCACTGGAAAAGGTGTATGGGCGCCACCGCGCCGACACGCAAAAGGTGACCGGTGTGTACGCTGCCGCTTACGATTCTGCCGAAGGCTGGGCCCAGCTCCAGAAAGAAATTGCCGAATTCGCCGAGCAGCAGGGCCGCCGCCCGCGCGTGATGATTGCCAAGCTCGGCCAGGATGGCCACGACCGCGGCGCCAAGGTGGTGGCCACCGCCTATGCCGATCTGGGCTTTGACGTGGACATGGGCCCGCTGTTCCAGACGCCCGAAGAATGCGCCCGCCAGGCGATTGAAAACGATGTGCACGCCGTGGGCGTGTCCACCCTGGCGGCAGGCCACAAGACCCTGGTGCCCGCCATCATTGCCGAACTCAAGAAACAGGGCGCCGAGGACATCATCGTCTTTGTGGGTGGCGTGATCCCCCGCCAGGACTACGACTTCCTCTACGAAGCCGGTGTCAAGGGGGTGTACGGTCCCGGTACCCCGATCGTGGCCAGCGCCAAGGATGTGCTCGAGCAGATCCGCCAGGCGGTGGCCTGACCGTTCCCGGAATTGCGGCGTGACGCCTGACCATCTTCTGCAAGGTTTGCTGCAGGGCGCCGCCCCGGTGCAGCGCCGCGCCATGGCCAAGGCGATCACGCTGCTCGAATCCACACGCGCCGACCACCGCCTGCTGGCCGACGATTTGCTGACCGGCTTGCTGCCGCACACCGGGAAATCTTTCCGCCTGGGCATCAGCGGCGTGCCGGGCGTGGGCAAGTCCACCTTCATTGAAGCACTGGGCCTGCACCTGATCGGGCAAGGCCACCGCGTGGCGGTGCTGGCGGTCGACCCGTCTTCCACCGTCTCGGGCGGCTCCATCCTGGGCGACAAGACCCGCATGGAACAGCTATCGGTGCATGCGCAGGCCTACATCCGCCCCAGCCCGAGCAGCGGCACGCTGGGCGGCGTGGCCGAAAAAACCCGCGAAGCCATGCTGGTGTGCGAGGCCGCCGGCTACGACGTGGTGATCGTCGAGACCGTGGGTGTGGGCCAGAGCGAGACGGCCGTGGCCAACATGACCGACATGTTCTGCCTGCTGCAGCTGCCCAATGCGGGCGACGACCTGCAGGCCATCAAGAAGGGCGTGATGGAGATCGCCGATCTGGTGGTCATCAACAAGGCCGACATCGATCCCAACGCAGCCACCCGGGCCGAAGCCCAGATCACCAGCGCCCTGCGTTTGTTGGGCCTGCACGGCCACCCCAGCGAAAAAATGTGGGCACCACGGGTGGTGCAGATCAGTGCCTTGCTGGGGCAGGGCGTGGACGCCTTCTGGGCGGCGGTCACCGAATTCAAAACGCTGCAGAGCGCCAACGGCCAATTCGCGCAGCGCCGCGAGAAACAGGCCCTGGCCTGGATGTGGGAACGCATCGAAGCCGGCCTCAAGCAGAGTTTCCGCACGCAAGCGGGCGTTCAGGCCCTGCTGCCGCAACTCAGCCAACAAGTCAGCCAGGGGCAGGTGGCCGCATCGACCGCCGCCCGCCAGTTGCTCGGCGCCTACCAGGCCAAGGGCTGAACCGATTTTTCCATGGAGCAAGAGAGAAACCACCATGCAAGACATTCTTGAACAACTCGAACAAAAGCGCGCGGCCGCGCGCCTGGGCGGTGGGCAAAAGCGCATCGACGCCCAGCACAGCAAGGGCAAGCTGACCGCGCGCGAGCGCATCGAGGTGCTGCTCGACGAAGGCACCTTCGAAGAATGGGACATGTTTGTCGAGCACCGCTGCACCGACTTCGGCATGGAAGGCAACAAGATCCCGGGCGACGGTGTCGTGACCGGCTACGGCATGATCAACGGCCGCCTGGTGTTTGTGTTCAGCCAGGACTTCACCGTCTACGGCGGCGCCTTGTCGGAGACGCACGCCGAGAAGATCTGCAAGGTCATGGACCAGGCCATGAAGGTCGGCGCCCCGGTGATTGGCCTCAATGATTCGGGCGGCGCCCGCATCCAGGAAGGCGTGGCCTCGCTCGGCGGTTATGCCGAGGTGTTCCAGCGCAATGTGATGGCCTCGGGCGTGATCCCGCAGATCAGCATGATCATGGGGCCGTCTGCCGGGGGGGCGGTGTATTCCCCCGCGCTGACCGACTTCATCTTCATGGTCAAGGACACCTCCTACATGTTCGTGACCGGCCCCGAAGTCGTGAAGACCGTGACGCATGAGGAAGTGACCGCCGAAGAGCTGGGCGGCGCGCTCACCCACACCACCAAGAGCGGCGTGGCCGACATGGCCTTCGAGAACGATGTGGAAGCGCTGCTCATGCTGCGCCGCCTGTTCAACTACCTGCCGCTCAACAACAAGGAAAAAGCCCCGGTGCGCAAGAGCGGTGACCCGATCGAGCGGATGGACCTGAGCCTCGACACCCTGGTACCCGAGAACCCGAACAAGCCCTACGACATGAAGGAGCTCATCGTCAAGACGGTGGACGATGGCGACTTCTTCGAACTGCAACCCGACTACGCCAAGAACATCCTGATCGGCTTTGCCCGCATGGACGGCCAGACCGTGGGCATCGTGGCCAACCAGCCGCTGGTGCTGGCCGGCTGCCGGGACATCAAGAGCTCCATCAAGGCCGCACGTTTCGTGCGCTTCTGCGATGCATTCAACATCCCGGTGGTCACGTTTGTGGACGTGCCC
>JACCDH010591519.1_pt1 | contig 19002 bp, 14 predicted proteins | sample 7442481 | NCBI WGS metagenome assembly JACCDH01 (sample SAMN15323433, study PRJNA562643) | freshwater metagenome | isolation source: river surface water | place: USA:Blue River Watershed | collected 2017-08-15 | reverse complement strand
CAACGGGAACTTAAAATGGATCTTTTTCAATTTGTTAACCATATCTCTTTTTTATAATCGCTCCCGAACCAGTTCGAGAACGTAATATTTTGATTTTAATTACTTTATGTATGTGTATTTCGATGCCGATTAATGTGGATAAAGTTACGAAATGTATCCAAGTTAAGCATTGCAAATTAATACAATAGTTGTTAGATAATTGCTAAATAATCCTTCAGATTGGAAAAGGGAGCAGAACAACTGCCGTCTTTACATATAAAGTATTGGTTTTCAAATAGTTCCTTCCCTACTGACCAGCTTAATTGTGGGTCCATTGCTGGGATAAAAAGGAGCATTTTTAGGGGTAAAAAGGGTCTAATTACCTCAGATATGCTCATTTGGACCCTTGGACCTACCCCAACCAGGTGTGTAAAGTCCATGGCAATGAGCATAAATGACTGAGCCCATATGCTAAATGAAGAAGGATATTGGAGGATCATTTTACGCATGCCCTGCACCATTTTTTGGGCTTGTGCGGTCCATTCAGGGATGGAAAACTGAGTGCCTAAATAAAGTAAGTTGTAGGACATGAGTGCATTCCCACTTGGCTGGGCTCCATCATAATTTTCTTTTTTCCTTACCAAGATATCTTTTTGGGCAGCAGGGGTGAAATAAAAGAACAACCCCTCCTCGTCCCTAAAATGCGCAATGGTATAAACAGTCCATTGTTTTGCCTTGTACAAATATTGGGTGTCTCCTGTAATTTCTTGCAAATGAATATAGGCTTGTATCAAGCTAGCATAATCTTCTAAAAATGCATAACTCTTATTGACGCCACTGGTATGGGTGTGAAAAAAGTGTCCTTCCTTTGAATTGTACATATTTTCTTCCAACCATTGCATTGCCTGAATAGCTTGCTGCTTATAGCTTTCAGCTCCTATTGCTGCATAAGCTTTACATAATCCAACAATCATTAAGTTATTCCAAGACAAAATAATTTTATGATCCAATGCAGGTCTTATGCGTTTACTTCTTTCCCTTAACAAAATATTTTTTGCATTTTTAAACGCCTCCGTTTCACTTTGCATGAAATCTTCCTGGGTCCACAAAATATTGGTGTGCTCCCAATTGCCCTCGGCTTTAACTTGATAATAATTGCAAAAATCATACACTATGTTTTTATCCAGCAGTGATTCTATTTCAGTCTTGCTCCATGTATAAAACTTTCCTTCAACCCCTTCGCTATCTGCATCTAAAGCTGCATAGTATACACCAGCACCATTGGACAATTCCCTATTTAAAAATTGTATCGTTTGTTCAATAACTGTTTTATAAGCCAGCTTCCCTGTAATCTGATAAGCTTCAGATAACACACTCACCAATAAGCCATTGTCATACAGCATTTTTTCAAAATGAGGCGCCTGCCATTGCCCGTCTGTACTGTATCTTGAAAACCCTCCTCCAATAGGATCATAAATGCCTCCTTGAATCATTTTATCCAAGGTTAGTTCTACATGTGCTAAGGAGGTCTTGTCAGAAAATAGATGATAATGCCTTAGTAAAGTTTGCAAAGCAAATGTTTGTGGAAACTTTGGTGCATTGCCAAAACCACCCCAAACCTTATCTGCATTTTGTAAAATTCGTTGGGCAATTATTTCAATTTCCTCTTTTGATGCAATTGGAGCGGTCTCTTCTTCTTGCCCTTGTTTACTTGATACTATATTTAATTGAACTAAATGCTTGGTTAACTGATTCGCTTGTTCCGTTAATTTGTCAATATTATTGACATAAGCTTCATGGACTCCCTTAAGCACATCCATCCAAGAAGCCCTGTTCTGCAGGGCAATAGGCGGAAAATAAGTGCCACCATAAAAAGGTTTTCCATTGGGTAATAAAAATATATTCAATGGCCAACCTCCAGAACCGGTCATCGCTTGTAAAGCATCCATATAAAGATGATCTACATCGGGACGTTCTTCTCTATCTACTTTTACATTAATGAAATGTGCATTCATATAGGACGCCACTTCCTCCGACTCAAAACTTTCCCGCTCCATAACATGACACCAATGACATGCTGCATAACCAATACTCAACAAAATAGGTTTATTAGCTTGTTGTGCTTGTTCAAATAAATTGTTTGACCATGGGATCCAATTCACTGGATTATGGGCATGTTGAAGCAAGTAAGGACTTGTTTCTTGAATAAGTGCGTTGGTAAATTGGGGAGTTGCATTCATTGAATGCAATTTATTTCTTTTTGCCCAATTGAGAACTTAAGTATAAATCTAAACCAGCAATCATGCTTGGTGTTTGGGGACTAGGTACTCTAATATGTAAAGTTAAACCTGCATCTTCTACCGCTTTGCTAGTATTGGACCCGAAAGCACAAATGGCAGTTCCGTTTTGTTGAAAATTAGGTTTGTTTTCATAAAGGCTTTTTAGACCACTAGGCGTAAATAAGCAAATAACATCAAATTGATGTTGCTCAAAAACTGCCTTTAAATCACTACTTACAGAGCGATACATGTAGGCCATATCAAATTGACAAGCATGTTCTTTTAACCAATTTACAATTTCATTGTCCTGCTGATTCTCGCTACATACGTACAAGAATTTTTCGTTGCCTTTATGCTTATTTAAAACATCAAATAACTTTTTATTAGATCCATCTGCACCAAAGAAAACTTTGCGTTTGCGGTACATGATAAATTTTTGCAAATACAATGCAACAGACTCTGTCATACAAAAGTATTTGGTCTCTTGACTGATATTTACCTTTAACTCATCACAGGTTCTGAAAAAATGATCAATCGCATTTTTACTTGTAAAGATCACTGCGCTATAAGCTGCAATTTCAATTTTACTTTTTCTAAACTCTTTGGATGGAATGGCAACCAATTCAATTAAGGGATGGAAGTGTAAATCCACTTTGTATTTACGTTCCAAATCGAAATAGGGAGATTTTTCGCTTTCTGGACGCGCTTGAGAAATAAGAATTTTTTTAATGGACTTTGTGGTCGCCGTCTTTTTTTCTACACTCATTACTTTTGCCATTTTACACTTTCTACTTTAATAGGTCCCTCCTAAATATTGTACAATCAACTTATACAAAATCAAAATAGGGAGTATTTCGAAAGCACAAAGGTAAAGAAAAAAATGAAAGGAAGAGATATGTAATTTGTTCCTAACAGACGTTAATGAGAATAAATAGCGGTATAAGAAAAGCAAAATGGTCAAAATGGCTGCACCCCCTATGGCGATTGAATAGTAGGCTGGCTTGGCAAATGCCAAAATAGCAATAAAAGGGAGTAATAATATACCCAAGACCTTATTTATCATAAAGACTACAAATACATAGGTGCCAATAAGTTCCCTTGCATTAAATATATAGCCTACCAATTCTAAGCAAATGTATTTACCTAAATACAAGCAGGCAAAAAACAAACTAATATAAAGATATACCTGCCAGAATGAAACCGGCAATAAGTGGCTATTAAAGATGAGTAAGGTGGACATGAGCGCAAAACTCATCACAAAACTGATGTTCAAAATTAAAGAGGCAACACTGTTTTGCAACAGCTGTTCTCTGTTTTGTAACATTCTTAAAGAAGACTGACTAAACTGACTAAATAGTTTGGGAAAGTATTGGGGATATACATAATTAATAAGGCCATAAAAAAGAAGTAAGCCAATTACTAGATAAAACAGGAAATCCTTGTCTGGGAGTGAAAATCTTTGTTCGATTTTATAAATGAGTGGACTGTCTTTTGAAGTGGTTGGATTTTTATAATACAACTTAAATGCATTACTTTTTTGACTATAATAATTTTTATAATCTTTAAAAATATTAAAGTTGGTATCCAATGCATTGGTGTGAAGCGATTGAATATACCAAGCATCTGCTCTTTGATAGGTTTTGGGCAAGACCGGAATGTATTGTATCCAAAGGGTGTCTTTTTTTAGGAGGGAGTCCGTCGCAATCTGGGAAGTATCAGATTTTAATAAAAGCGTATCCTTTTGTACAAATGCCGAAAGCATGTAAATACAAAAAAAGGAAAGGGCAAGACTTTTAATAAAAGATATCATCTCTACAAAAATAAGTTACTCCTGCGAAATTAGTAACTAATAGTTAGCTTTGTTATCCAATCAGATAGCTATGTCAGGCATTTATATTCATATTCCATTTTGCAAAAAAGCCTGTCATTACTGCAATTTTCATTTTTCAACACAAACGCAACAGCTGGATCAGTTTGTAACTGCTTTGCTTAAAGAAATAGAGCTCCAAAGGACCTATCTCAACCAGCCCATTGAAACCCTGTACTTTGGCGGAGGCACCCCTTCATTACTTACTCCTTTACAATTGGATCAAATTGTAAATAGTATTCATGCCCATTTCAAGGTAAATACCAATGTAGAATTTACCCTGGAAGCCAATCCAGATGATATCACTGCGGAGAAAATGAAGCAATGGATCGGTATAGGCATCAATCGTTTAAGCATAGGCATACAAAGCTTTCAACCTGCAGCACTTGCCTGGATGAACAGGGCACATAGTGCCAATCAGTCTCATCAGGCTATTGAATTGGCAAAAAAAGAGGGTATACATAATATCAGCACCGATCTCATTTATGGTACCCCGCATTTAAGTGATGAGGACTTATTGAAAGATATTCAAATTTTAAAAGACTATGCAATTCCCCATATTTCATGTTATGCATTAACTGTAGAAGAAAAGACGGCATTGCATAAAATGATTCAACAGCAAAAAATAGACAATGTGGACGGTGAAAAACAAGCAAGACATTTTGAGATAGTGGTAGATGCGCTGGAGCAACTGCATTTTGAACACTATGAAATTTCAAATTTTGCTAAAACCGGACACCGAAGTAAGCACAATAGTAATTATTGGAAAGGCGTCCCCTACTTGGGACTAGGTCCTTCTGCACATTCCTTTAATAAAGATTCTAGACAATGGAATATTGCCAATAATCAATTGTATTTCCAATCCATTGAAAACAATTTGGTGCCTTTTGAAATAGAAAATTTAGACTTAGCCACCCGTTACAATGAATTTATGATGATCTCGCTAAGACTACTTGAGGGTGTTGATGTAAATGCATTAGCAACTCAATTTGGATCCGCTTTTGTTGAACATACACATGCTATAAAAGCAGTGCATTTAGCAGCAGGAAAAATAACAGATACTGCTCAAGGTTTTGCAATTACCAAGGAGTCAAGATTTTTAGCAGATGGAATTGCCAGCGATTATTTTATTGTGGACTAAACTAAAATTTCTTCTATCTGCTTAAAAGAAGCTGCCGGATCGGCACCCTCCCAAAGAATTTTATAGACCGCAGTAATAATAGGGAGCTCTAATTTTAAATCTGCGTTAATAGCCATGATACATTTACAGGCATTGTATCCTTCTGCGACCATATTCATTTCTAATTCTGCAGCGCGAACTGAATATCCTTTACCAATCATGTTACCAAAAGTTCTGTTGCGACTATGTAAAGAATAACATGTAACCAATAAGTCCCCTAAATAAACAGAGGCATTGTAATTCACCTCATCACATTGGGTATCCCCTTTTTGCATAATGCCTTTTAATAATTGCTTCATCTCACTAGCCGCATTCGCAATATATACACTTAAAAAATTATCTCCATATTCTAGACCATGTGCGATTCCTGCACCCAAGGCATAAATATTTTTGGCCACCCCAGCATATTGAACCCCAATCACATCATTATTAACGATCGTGTTGATATATTCGGTTTTAAAGAAGTTGGCAATTGCTTGAGTAGCCACTTCATCCACGCCCGAAAATGTTAAATAAGACAATTGTTCTGCTGCTACTTCTTCCGCATGACTTGGACCTAATAAAGTGAAGTATTGCTCCAAAGGCAATGCATATTGTTGATTTAAATACGAATTCAACAAAATATTTAATTTAGGAAGCACCCCTTTTACTGCAGAAATTACTTTCTTTCCTTTAAATGCGTCTTTGCTTAAACCTTCTAGCGAGGCTTGAATATGAATAGAAGGGACGGCTATAATGACAATATCCGAGCCTGCAACCACCTCGGTAACATCATCAGAAAAGTTAATTTTAGTGACGTCAAAATAAGCATTCCTTAAATACTGCGGATTGTGATGACGCTTGTTAAAATACTCAATATTCTTAGACTGTCTTACCCACCAATGAATAGCATGCCCATTGTCTGTGACAATTTTAGCAATAGCAGTTGCCCAACTCCCACTACCTATAATACCAATGCTTTTTGAACTCATGTTGCAAAGATAGGGAAACCAAAAAAAAGAGGCACATTTTTTGGTGTGCCTCTTTTCAAGATCATTCAAAGATCAATTACTTTTTCTCTTCATAAAGCTTGTCTTTAGCTACTACTTTCACCAAACTACCATCTTTAAGCATTTTGCTTACCGTGCTATAGGGCCCTGTAATCACTTCGTCACCTACTTTAACACCCGATACTTCAATATAATTTAAGTCCTGGATATCGGTTTTCACTTTCACCATTTTGACTTTGTTGTCTTTTTGTAAAACAAATACCACTTCGTTTAAATCATCGTTTTTAGAAGCAGGCTCATTGGCAGACTTGTCGTCACCACCACTAGTAGACACTTTTGTTTCTTTTCCATTACCTTCTTTGTCTCTTGTAGTAACTGCATTCAATGGTACTGAAATTACATTTCTTTTAGATTTTGTTTGAATATCTGCACTTGCAGTCATGCCTGGTCTAAAAGGGAACTTGCTATTTTCTTTAATTAAATCTTCGTAGCTAGTGGGGTCTAAACGAATATGTACTTTATAATTAGCCACTTCAGTAACACTAGCAGCAACTGAAGCTCCTGCAGAAACTGGATTCGCAATTTTATACACCACTCCTTTGAACTTTCTATTGTTGTAGGCATCCACTTCAACCAATGCAGTGTCCCCAATTTTAACTTTGGTAATATCATTTTCACCAACGTCTACTCTTACTTCAATACTCTTCATGTCAGCAACACGCATCATTTCAGTACCCGCCATTTGAGCAGTACCTACCACGCGCTCTCCCTTCTTCACACTCATAGAGCTAATTATACCGTCCATAGGCGCCGTCATCGTAGTACGTGCTAAATCCTTTTCGGCACGAGATAATTGCGCACGCACTCCTTGAATTTGTGCAGCTCCGCTTTTTATAGATTGTAAAGCACTGTTGTAATTGGATTCCGCTGCGCGGTAAGATTGTTCTGTTTGTTCAAATTCAGATCTAGAAACAATTTTATCTCCTAATAATTTCTTATAACGCTCATAAGTGGCTTTTGTATTCTCGTAACTTGTTTTTAATCCGCTTAATGAAGCCTTAATGTTTTCGTATTGTGCCTGAAATTGATTTACTGTTGCAGTAGCTTGGTCTTTTTGAGATGCATAAATATCAGCATATATTTTAGCCAATACTTGACCCTTCGTTACTTTGTCTCCTTCTTCTACAAAAAGGCTAACCACCTCTCCAGAAATATCCGGACTTACTTTTACTTCTACTTCAGGGTAAACCTTACCACTCGCGTTTACAGACTCTGTAATGGTACGTAATTGTACTTTTTCAGAAGTTACTTCTTCACCTTCTTCTTTACCAATTACACCCGCTTTTTTTAAGCCAACCAACAGTATAACTACTGCTGCTAAACCTACAAGTACCCAAATTAATTTCTTATTCATGTTTCTTTATTTTTTATACTAATGATTATAGTGACAAAGCTTCTCCTTTGTAGAATTCAAGTAATTTAATCCTGAAAACATACTCATACTGAGCGGCCTTGAAATTTACTTTTGCTTTTAAATAATTGTTTTGATTGTTCAATAATTCAATGGTACCTAGTAAGCCTAAATCATAGCGCTTGGTGGCAAATTGAAAAGTTTTCTCAGCAGACACTACCGCTTTTTGAGTAGCATTCAATTTGTTGAAAGCCACTACTGCATTGGTATATGCTGTGTATATATCTTGCTTTAGTTTAAGTTGCGTATTTTCTTGTTGTAAACTAGCGCTACGGTAATTTAACTTAGCTTGTTGGTAAGCAATTTTGGCTTGATGTCCGTTGAAAATAGGAATAGACATTTGAAAACCAAAACTTTGTCCAAAGTTGTTGCTTAGTTGATCACTCCAGCCATTCCAAATATTGCTCCAATTTCTATTAGAGGTAACCGGTGTGTAAACAGGACTTTGGATATAATATTTTGTACTATTCACCGTAACAAATGGAGTAGTAGCATTAGGTGTGCTATATCCATTCATATTATAGGAACTCACATAGGTAAATACATTGGAGAAGTTAGAGCTTAAATTATAACCAAAACTTAAAGTTGGGAAAAAACCTGCTTTTGCTGCTAATTGATTTTTATTAGCTGCCTTCACTCTAAATGCGGCTGCTTTAACGCCCGGTAAATTTTGATTGGCGATGTTAAAAACATAGTCCGGTTGCAAGTCTGCAAAGGATTGTAGTTTTATTTGGTCTACGCTTTGTACTTGAATATCAAATGGCTTGCTTGCATCTAAATTTAGTAGTGCCTTCAACAACAATTTACTTTGTTCCACATTTGAATTAGCAGTAATAAAAGTACTGCTGTCATTGGCTAACTGTGTTTCTAATTCTAACAAGTTTAGTTCAGGTAACAAACCTACTTCTACTCTTTTTTTAGTAGCTGCTAATTGCTCTTTGGTTTGGCTAATTTGAATTTTTGCAATTTCCGCTTGTTCAATAGCAGACAATACTTGTAAATAATAGGTAGCTACACTTAAAGAAACATCATTAGATGCATTTTCCATATCGGCTGTTGAAGCTTGCCAACTATAAGTAGCCGCTGCTGCACTGTTGCGCAATCTTCCTGCATTGAAAAGTTGTATGCCACCACTTAATCCGAAATTATTGTACAAGAACTGCGTATTGGTAAAATCATTGGTGGTAGGATCAATAGAACGTCCAAGTCTTAATCCAGCTCCTACAGAACCACTGATTGAAGGCAATTGACTGTTTTTTGTCAAATCTGCCTGCAATTTGGCAATTCTAGCTTGCACATCGGCTTGTTGAACCGATATATTATGCTGTTTAGCATACTCCACGCAGGACTTTAGATCCCATTTTGCTGGCTCCTGGGCAGCAAGGCCCAAAGACATACTTATTAAAAATAAAGAGAATATGTATTTCATGTGATAATTTTAAAACGCAATTTTACCCTACAAAAGTAGCTTAATACTGCCTACTTGTCTAATTTTTAGACAAGCGGAAAGCAATCCCTATAAACAAACTTTAAAATAGATGAAAGGCTATTAGACTCCTTCCTAAAGGGCGTTAGACCGTCTTTTTGTAATAGAATATACGGTACAAGGCAAGCACAATAACCATCAAAATAATGGCTATCAAAGCAGCATAAGGCTTGTCAATGACTACCGCAACGGCAACGCAGGCATAGGCAAAAACAAAAATGCCAGCAAATAAAGGGGTCCATCTTTTCAACGCCCCAGTAACGGAGGCATCCCCCTGCCCTTTTTTTCTTAAAATAAAGAGGGTAGCAGCAGAAGTACTCATGCCCATGCAGTCTAAAAAGATACTAAAGCTTAATACATCGTCTACGCCCTTCCCAAAAAAGGTTACCAAAATGGTAGTAATCGCAAATACGGTTAACCCTGGAACCAAGGCCTCCGTTTTAGGATGCTTGGACTGAAATATTTTTGGCAATACTTTATCCTCACTCATGGCAAACATCACACGTGGATTGCTCATTAATATCACATTCACATAGGCAAGCACACTTAATACCATGGCAAAGTCAAATGCTTTTGCCCCAAACTTCCCAAACCAAGCTTCAAATAATAAGGAGCCAATGGCGTTAGCATTTTTCATATTGTCAAAACCAATCACTTGAATATAGGTATAGTTGATGGCTAAGTATAAAAACAAAATAATGCCAATACCAAAAACAATACCTCGCTGCATGGTTTTAGCCGATTGCACTTCTGAACCAAAATTGATCGTTTGCTGATAGCCACCATAAGTAAAGAAAACAGCCACTAGACTTACTAATAACAATAATCCTCCATTATGCCCATCATACACATAAACCTTGCCTTCATTAAACCCATGTGGAGGAACCGTAACACCTTTAAATAAAGAAGAGATCAATAAAACAATCAAACTAATTTTTACAATCATCAACACATTTTGTGTTCTACTACTTGTTTTTAATCCCAATAAATTCACGATATAAAATAGTCCCACAGACATAGAGGCAATACATACATTAAAGAAAGTACTAGAAGGATGTCCAAATAATAAATCACTTACATAGTCTGCACCAATCAAAGCCACAACGGCTAAGGACGCGGCGTTACTTATTAATATGAGTACATTAATGGTAAAGCCTACTCCAGGATGGTAACAATGCGCAAACACTTTATAATAACCTCCCATCACCGGCAAACGCTGACCAATTTCTGCATAGGTTAAGGCACCCAATAAAGCAATAGCTCCTCCAATAATCCAAGCGCCAAAAAATATAAAAGGGGTGCCAGATTTAGCAGCAATGGTTGCAGGGGTTTTGAAAATGCCCATTCCTATAACAAGGCTTACCACAATCATGGTTAAGCTAAAAAAATTAATGGCTTGTTTTTGTTTCATTCAATCTTAATTTAAAACGCAGCACTACTTTATTATGGAGCGCATTGTTAAGGATAAATATATTAAATCTCTTTTAGTTTTCAACAAAGGGTTGATAATTAAAACGGTCTACCCCCATTATTATATCTATGTTTGTGTTGGAATTAGGTTCATGAAAATGATTAAAAGGGAATCCAGTAAATGCTGGAGCTATTCCCGTAGCTGTAAGTTCTAAGCCTTTGGTAAATACAAATGGCAGCAATGCAAAATCCACTGAAGCAATTTGGGAAGGATGCATTGTTTGGAACAAGCCAGAAGACCTGCCTAGTTAGATTATAACCAACAGCTTTCGGGTAAAAAGCAGGATTTGTAAAAGAATTCACTTCTTCCAGGAAGCTCATTGTTCACTCAAAAACAAAAAACAATGAGCAAAAAATTAATCACGCTCTTGGTAGGCATCATCGCTACCACCCTTCTCTTTGGGCAAAAAGACAGTGCCCAGCAAACCACACGCACATTAGATGAAGTCATTGTAACTGCCAACAAAATTGAGCAGAAACAAAACAGTACTGGAAAGGTAATGACTGTGATAACTGCAGCCCAAATCCAAGCCAATGCTGGCCGAACCATTGCACAAGTATTAAATGAGCAGGCAGGCTTATCCCTCCCAGGTGCTTTAAGTAATTTAGGAACCGTGCCTAGCATTTATGTGCGGGGTGCTTCCAGTGGTCGAACCCTTATTTTAATTGACGGAGCTCCCGTTGGCGACCCTTCTATGATCAGCAATGAATTTGATTTAAACTTAGTTCCGCTCAATCAAATTGAAAGAGTTGAAATTTTAAAAGGAGCACAAAGTACCCTTTATGGTTCTGATGCAGTAGGTGGAGTCATTAACATTATCACGAAAAAAAATGCACAAAAGTCATGGGCAGGTTCCTTTAGCGGAGGGACCAATCACACCCGTAATTTTTCAATTCAACATGGACGTACTTATAAGAAAATAAGTTTCAATACTGGATATGAAAAACAAAGTTCCGATGGTTTTTCATCTGCAATGGATCCCAACAATACAGGGACTTACGATAAAGATGGCTATGAAAACAAAAGTTGGTTTGCCAATGTAAATTATGCCATCAACAACAAATGGAATTTAAAAATATACGGTCGTAAAACAGCCTATGAAGCCGATGTAGATTATGCTGCTTTTAAGGATGATAAGGATCAATATTTTCAAAATGCCACCACCCTTTCTGGACTGAATTTGCAATATAAAAAAGGAACTACCCAATTTCAACTATTGTATCAATACAGCACACAGGATAGAAGTTATTTAAATGATAGTGCAGACCGTACGCATACCATTTATGAGAACAATCAATATTCCGGAAGAAGTCATTTTGCAGACGCTTATTTTTCCAGTGCAATTACTAAAAATATTCAATGGATTATTGGATCTGATTTCAGGTATGGAGCCTATCAACAGGATTATTTTTCTATAAGCGCCTATGGGCCTTATGCTGAAAAATTTAAAGATACTTTCCAATATCAAAATGCATTGTACAGTTCTTTGCTCATTAACTCCGATAACCGTAAATGGCTATTAGAACTAGGCGGCCGATACAATAAACATACTCGTTACGGTGGTAATCAAACCTATACCATTAGTCCCTCCTACAAGCTAAACGAAGGAAATAGAATTATAGCAAGTGTTTCAACAGGCTTTAAAGCACCTTCCCTGTATCAATTAAGTTATAACAGTAATTTGGCACCGGAGGAATCCTTTAATACTGAAATAGGATGGGAATATAAAACCAATCGTTTATTTGCAAGAGCAGTTTACTTTAATCGAGTGATTGATAACGGCATTGATTACAATTATATAGACTATAACTTCTTTAATTTCATTCAACAAAAGGTAAATGGATTAGAGTTAGAAGTAAAGTGGAGACCTTCTGCGAAAAATCAAATCTCCTTGGACTATACTTTATTGAATGGACAGGAAACCAATCAAAACAGAGTCACTACTACTGATACCGTTACTTATAACTATCTATTAAAACGTCCTCAACATAGCGGGGGCATAAAGTGGAGTTGTGAGCCCAATCGTAAATTTAGTTTTAGCTTAAGCGCAAGGTATACGAGCAAACGTTATGATGTGGGAGGCTATGCAGCCCCGGACGTAATATTAGGTTATTATACCCTTGTGAATGCACATGTGCAATATAAGATGGGCTCTAATTGGACCTTATTTGCAGACGGACAAAACTTAGGTAACGATCGTTTTCAAGAAATCAATGGGTATAATACCATTGGAAAAATGTTCATATTTGGCGTTCGATTCCACTAAACCATAATTTCTGTATTGACAGACTAAAATAATGTTGAATCTAAAAAGCTTTGTATCTTCATACAAAGCTTTTTTTATGGAATTCCATTACAACGAATTAGTCACTGTAATTTTCACTTTGTTTGCCGTAATTGATATTGTGGGATCAATCCCTTTATTAATTGCCATGAAAGAAAAATCAGGTGCCATAAAATCTACGCAAGTAACGCTTATCTCTGGCGGATTAATGGTAGCTTTTTTATTTTTAGGAAAACCCTTTTTAAGTGTATTGGGATTGGATGTAAAATCCTTTGCGGTGGGTGGTTCGATTGTAATATTTTTATTAGGACTAGAGATGGTATTAGGGCATGAAATATTTAAAGGAGATAAAAATGGGCATACAGGCTCTGTAGTACCTATTGCCTTTCCCATTATTGCAGGAAGCGGAACTTTAACAACCATTATGTCCCTTAAAGCGAACTTTGAAGAAATGTATATTTTACTAGGTATTTTAGTGAACCTAGGAATTATTTATGTGGTGCTTAAATCCTTAAACTGGATTGAACGCTTATTAGGCCCAGGTGGATTGTTAGCGGTACGTAAATTTTTTGGCGTAATTCTTTTAGCCATTGCTGTTAAGATATTCTCCAGTAATGTGGGTGCGTTAAAGCGCTAGTAACCTATTTTTATTAATTACGAGAAGACTTTAATAGAGTCTTTCAATGATAATAAAATTATTATTAAAACTAGCTCCCACCATTAAAGTAATCCTCCAAAATCTTTGATTGGTGGTATCCCGAACAAAATAATTTGCCACATCTCCACTTTGACCAAAACCCCAGGCTGCACCAAGGTGGGCAAAAGTTGAGTTGATATTTTGTGTAACATCCGAAAAATAGGTAAATGCATTTGTTCCTGATGCGCCATTATAACTAGTATAAGCTGTTACCATTCCCGTAAAGGCAGTTCCGGTTGTTTTAATTTGTAAACTTCTCGCCAAACCACTAGGTGCCATTTGAACTTGGATATCTCCAAGTGTGACAGGAACATTTTCATTTGCAAAGGCAGCCATTTTTGTGATCACATTCCCAGTAGGATCGGTCAAATTTATTTTACCTGTCACATTCACATCGCCAGTTACATCCAATTTAGCAGCTGGTGCATTTGTACCAATGCCAACATTTCCAGTTGTATTATAGGTATTGGTTCCTGAAAGTGTCCATGGATTTACAATGGCAGAAGATCCAATTTGCGTTATGGTTGCATTCGTTGCATAGGACCTTAGCACAGTCGTGGAATTACTCACAAAACTAATATACAACGAAACTGTTATGTTTCTTGTAGGAGTATAGATAATATCAACCACTCCTTGACCAGAAAAATTGATATTGCTACTTGAACCAATAAGGGATCCAAGTGGGCCAAGATTTACTCCGTCCGCATTTCTCCAAATTATATCCAAAGCAGAGGCTGCTGGACTTGTTCCATTTAAACTTGCAAGCGCAGTAAGTCTATAAGTTTTACCGCCAGTTAATGTAAAGTTACCCGTATTAGGATCGTATGGGATATTACCAGATTGAACCGTTTGAAATTTTACATTTTGTCCAGCTGTAGAATTGGATTGATCCGTTGTTAGCATTACGGAAACATAATCTACACTTTGTCCGTTCACCGCCGTATTTCCAGAAATGACTTGGGCTTCAAACCAAGGATATGATCCAGTGGTAGTAAAGTCAATACTACCACCTAACTGAGTTGTATTGGAAAGTTGTACTATTCTGTATGAAACAATAGTTGTGGTAGTAGTAGTAATGACAACTTCTGATAATCCACCTGTTGAACCATATGAAGCACCACTAGCTGGTGGATAACTGTTGGCAGAACTTCCTATATAAGCACCTGTGGTTTCATTGTACCATGCTAGTTGTAATCTAGTATCACCACTTGAAGTTTGGTAATTAGGTACCTGTGCCATTAATCGATAGGTCCTTCCTGCTGCTAAAGTAATTTGACCTGTAGAAGTGTTTAAAGATATTTCTTGTCCTGCTACATTATCAACTTGATTAAATAAAACAGTACCGCCATTTGTCAATCCTGTTTGCGCTGCAGATCTGGATCCTCTTAAAATAGAAGCACTCACCCCAGAACCACTTGCTGTAGCAATAGTTGCCCAACTCGTTCCATTCCAATAATAATAACCTGCAGCTAATCCAGCATTGCTACCGGTATTATAAACCAATAAGCCTGTTGCAGGATTTGGAATGGTTGTATTATCAGTGCCACTTGTTAAAGTTACGCGCGGTGGTAAAAATCCTTTGTTCGTTGCACTTACATCCAATTTTGCCGATGCATCAGGTGTGGTGGTACCTATACCTGTTTGTGCAAATACATTTACAATGATGATAAAAAATATAAAAGCTAAAATTACTTTTTTCATAAACTTTTTATTTTACCAGTACCTGTACTGTACCTCCCACTTGATAATTATTCATACTTGTTATTGTTCCAACTTCTGCTTCTCTTGATATTTGTAATTTAAAGGTATAAGTTCCAGGAGCCAAATCATTGATAATATAAGTTACCGGATTTGTATATCGCATCGCTAAATTACCTGTAGTGGCGGACGAAGTAGACCAACCTCCCATAGTTACACTATTATATGTATTTGAGGAGGTTCCTGATTGTACTATTCTTAATCTAAATGATCCATGGGCTGTATTGGTGGTATTAACATCTCCCCAAGTATCCCATTTAATAACCACTCTATTACTTGCAAAACCGCTGGGTACATCAATTACTAAATCTGAATTGGTGATATCAATATAAACACTTCCAGCTGCTCCTGTTAAGCTTTGACCACCTGAATAAAAAGTAGTGTTCGTTGAATAGGGAATGTATCTTGAACTTGTTCCTAAATTTGAAATGTTCAACCAACTTGCTCCATTATAATAATAAAAACCTATGGGTGCATCGGTTTGAAAAATTAATAATCCAGTACTAGGAGGTGCAATAGCTGTTTTTTGTGCTGCCGTCATTCTTGGTATTAACAATCCTTTAGTTGTGGAAGATAAATCTAATAGAGCAGAGGCCGACGGAGTTGTTGTTCCAATTCCCACTTCACCAGTTGTATTGTAAACATCATTGCCACTTAATACCCAAGGATTAACGATTGCAGAAGATCCAATTTGAGAAATACTTGCCCATGTACTTGAGTACGAAGGCGTGGCAATAGCAGGATAAGCAACGGTCGTTCCTAAATTCGTTAACACCCTTAAATAAACTGTTGTATTTGCAGAGGGTGTATAATAAGCAATGGCTTTATCTTGCGGACCATCGCTGTAAACATTACCTGCTTTCATGATAGATCCAATACTACCACCACTTATGACGGTATTTGTAGCATCTACCCAGGCATAATAAATATAACCCGTAGAACTACCTCCTACTGCACCCTCTAATTTATAGGTTTTATTCGCCATCAAATTAAATCCACCATTATTCAAAGTAATACCAGCACCTTGAATGGTATTAAATTGGATGTTAGTTGCTGCGTTAATAGATTGATTAGCCGATAAAGATGCCATCGCATAATCCACTGTTTGTCCCGTTACCGGCAAATTACCTGAAATAAGTTTATAATAGACTCGATCATAATCATTTACATCTCTAACCCCTGTTGTATTTACATAAACATTATAAGATGTATTTGCTTGTAGATTCACTTCTACTTTGCCATTAAATTCAACATGCTGATAATTATTAGCTGACACTACAGTATCCGCTGCTAAAACCCCATTACTTGAATTCCTAATTTGAAAAATATAGGTAAATACAGCATTTCCGGCATAACATGTACTTGAAAAATCAAAAACATATCTACCTGAAACTGGAACTGTAAACGATTGACCATTTGTGCTTTCAATTACCGAACCAGAAACCCATCTCTTTGCATATAACTTAGTCATATCCATACTTGTTACCCCATTCCCCGCAGAAGTAGCGGTAGCAATGGTTGCCCAGTTGGCTCCATTCCAATAATAATAGCCTGCTTGTAAACCTACTGAACCTAAATTATATACCAAAAGGCCCTCTGCTGGAGAAGCAATCGTGGATGCATCCGTTGCACTTGTTAACGTTACACGTGGAGGTAGAAAACCTTTGTTCGTTGCATATACATCAAGTTTCGCAGAGGCATTGGGCGAAGTAGTACCTATACCTGTTTGTGCTTGTATATTCAAACAAGTAAACAAAAATAAAATTGATGCTATTTTTCTAAAAGCCATATTTATGTTTTGTTGCATTAAAATTTTGAAACACTTCGTCAAAACTTAGCGCCCGATTATAAACAAACGCCGAACCAATATTACCAATGAATCCGCCAACACTTGGCCGAGCGTCACCAATCCAAAAGCGATTGGCTGTATAATTTGTACGAGCACTATTAGTAAGAAGGCTACCATCTAAGGCGCCGTTCAAGTATAATTGTAAATTACCGTTACTAATTGTAAAGCCAACCATATACCAATTGTTGATTGTTATCGCTGTTGTCCCAAAGGTGTTGAATCGATTCGTAGTATATAAATTTTGATATAAGGTACTTCCTGAGGGATAAAATGCAAAGTGAAAATCATTGAATCCTCCATTACCCGCCATGTCTTGGAACCATTTAGACATGAAGATATTCCAACCAACATTTAGCGTCGTAGGCCGAACCCACAAAAAAACACTGATATCTCCTGAGGCTGGAAAATTTGTCGGGTTGGAACCAAAATCGATATAGTCACCCGTTCCATCAAAAGTAAAATAACCCTGATTTGTAGTAGAGTTCGTTACATTTCCCCCAATTGTTCCAGTTAAATTTCCTTTTAAATCAGAAACAGAAGTTCCATATTTGGGATAAGTATAAAAATTCCCTGGATCTATATTGAAAACCAATCCATTCGGTAATACTTCCTCTCCAGATAATTCCTCTATATCTTGATACCAAACGGATCCACTTGCCTCTGAAGGCTTTTTCCAAAATAATTGCATCACTTCACTACCACCCCCTTCTTGCATTCTTGCCCTAAAAAGATATTTCTTTCCTGCAACTAATGAAATGGTACCTATATGCGTTCCCACTGCACTATTGCCGTGTGGGCCATAATGATTAACCACGTTTTGATCATTGATAAATAAATCCACTGCATCATCTCCTTCAATGGTAAAAGTATACGTACCAGTTTGTTTGGGAATAAAATACCCAGCAACTACTAATGTAAAACCATCTCCATTAAAACCAGTATAAGGGGATTGATTATTGATGGCATTTTTTAAATCGGTCTGACTAAAATAATTTATCAAGTTGGTAGTATAACTTGAATTGGTATTTAAATTACCTGCATTACTTGATAAAGGTACATAGCCCGCTAATTTGAAATTGGCTGAAGTTGTAAAATTCGTTTCAAACTCAGTTGCCGTGGCAGGAAAAGTAGAGGCAGAAGTACTGTATAAGCGATAATATAAATACTTATTCCCTTTAGGTCGATTGCTTTCTAAAGCAGGGTAAAAATTAGGCAAATACTGTCCAAAAACTTGTAGTGGCAAACAACATAAAGTGATATAGTAGATAATTTTGTGCATTGCTCAATTTAATTACTCATTTCTCCTGATACAATATATATCCCACCAACATATAAAATGGTTGTTATTGCAAATTGACCCGCTGTTTTTGTAAAACTATTTCTATTGCTAAAAGTACCCCCAAAAGTAATTTGTCCGGTAGACGCTTGTAAGACCATACAATTAAATCCTTCTGGTAAAGTTCCAGCAGTTGGCAAAGTAAAGGTGGCAGCAGAGGTACCTGTGTACCGCAATATCATTCCGTTATCTGCAAGGGCAATAGTTCTTCCTGCAGTTTCTGTACTTACATTAGAGACAAAGCCACTTAATTTAGAAGTGGCGGCATTGCCTCCTGTTAAATTTCCAGTCAATGAAGTATTGCCTGAATTATCAATGGTTAATCTTGTTGTATTATTGGTACCCAGTGCAAGTGT
>JACCDH010428025.1_pt1 | contig 19007 bp, 16 predicted proteins | sample 7442481 | NCBI WGS metagenome assembly JACCDH01 (sample SAMN15323433, study PRJNA562643) | freshwater metagenome | isolation source: river surface water | place: USA:Blue River Watershed | collected 2017-08-15 | reverse complement strand
GTGTTCGGTTGAAATTTTATACCCTAATTTTTGCAACTCACCCACCGAAGCGAGTACCGTTTTTAGGTTATGAATTTGGTAATTCCCTTGTAAGTCGCATTCAAACAAACCCTGCTCCCCTGTTGCGTTTTTAGTAAATTCGTACGCATCGGTTTGTGCGTTGGTGGCTCGTTTGATTAAGGTGATTTCTTGCGTTGCTAAAGTTAATGCACTTTGCTGTTCGTGGGCTTTTTGTTGAAATACAGGAAAAGTTTCTTCATCAAATTCACCAATAACTACCGGCACATGCTGTTTAATAATTCCGGCTTTTTCGGCTGCAATTTTAGGTAAGGAATCACCCAACATATCCATATGATCCCAGCCAATATTCGTAATCACACTTAACTGCGGAGTAATAACATTGGTGGAATCTAATCGTCCGCCTAATCCGGTTTCAATTACAGCAACATCTACTTGTTGTTCGGCAAAATAATGAAAACACAAAGCCACTGTCCATTCAAAAAAAGAGGGCTCTATGGCATCAAACACGTGTTGATATTGCGCAACAAAATCAACCACTGTTTGCTCGGGAATCATCTCACCGTTTATTTTTATACGCTCTCTAAAATCGCGCAAATGCGGTGACGTATATAACCCTACTTTGTAACCAGCTTCTTGTAAAACAGAAGCCAACATATGCGAGGTTGAACCTTTGCCATTGGTACCGGCAATGTGTATGGTTTTAAATTTGGTTTGAGGTTGATTTAACACCTCGCACAAGGCCAAGGTGTTGGTTAAATCTTTTTTGAATGCAGCAGCACCTATGCGTGTAAACATAGGTAAGCGACTAAATAAATACGCTAACGTTTCCTGGTAATTCACAGCAGCAAGTTTACAGCTAAAGCGTTAAACTATGGTCTGAATTTAAAGGTAATGGTCATTACCCCGTATTGCTCTTCAGGTCCATCCGGATTTGGAGTGAAACGTGTATCTAAAGCAGCGCGTTTTGCTTTTTCTAGCAACACTCCACTTAGTGTAGTAGTTCCTTTTTGGTTAGGCATAGCTTTGGTAACACGACCTGTTCTGTCTACTACAATACTAACAACTACTTTTCCGGTTTCTTTTGATTGATCTTCTATAACTGGTCTGCGAGAAATACTTCTTCCTTTTAAGTCGAAAGCAATACCATTTCCAGCTCCACTTCCCGGGCCGTTTCCTGTTCCATTTCCTCCTCCGGTTCCACCGCCACTTCCTCCATCACCGTAACCATTTCCATTTGGGTCTCCACCCGGCACACCATCAGCACTTCCTTGATTTCCCGGAGCATCACCATCTCCAAATCCTCCTGCATTTCCTCCTGTAGATTTTTTAAACACACTACGTTGATCAACCTGACGTGGCTTTTCAACAGGCTTAGTTACTTCAGTAGGTTTTGGTTTTTCGGTGGGCTTTTTCACCTCTTGTGGTTTAGGTTTTAGTTCACTTTTAGGAGGAGTAGTGACCACAGGTTCTTCGTCTGTCTCATCCGTTACCACAGGAGTTTCTTCCGGTTGTGGTGCTTGCGGTTGAGGCTGCTCTTGCACAGTTGGATTTTCGATAGGTACTAAACTTTCGCCACCTGCATCAGGCTCACCAAAAGCCATGGCCAAACCTTCTCCACCTCCACCGGTATCGCTGTATGGCGGATCAGGAGGTGTAATGGTAAGCCACCACATGATGAACAAAATGACACCATGAATCAGAAAAGAACCGGCATAGCCAAGTACTTTACTTGTACGTTCATTTTGGGTATTGGTAAGTTGATACATGTTTAGCGAATTAAATCTCCAACGTAAACACACTACAATTAGTGTATTTTATAACGGTAAATAACGTACTTACACGTGGCATAATCGTGCGCACTTAATCACATTTACACAGCCTTAAGTTTGTTGTGTACACTTTTAACACCTGCAATTCGGCATTTTTTGTTTACTTGCCGTGTATGTTAAAAGCAGGCAAATGGTTTACGCTACTTACGCATGGTGCATGGTTAATACTGGCCGTGCTATCGGTGTATTTTTATCAAGAACGTTTGTATACCGATGCAGCTTATTACTTATTCCATAACGTAAACAGTGGTGGCTTTCATGTGGAGCTTGGTCGTTGGGTGCTTGGGTTATCTCAACTCTTTCCGGTTTTAGCCATTGGGTTGAAATGTAACTTAACCACCATTCTTATCACCGCTTCTGTTGGACACGTATTGTTTCACTTCGGTTTGTTTGCGTTGGTGTGGCATTATTGTAAGCAACCTTATTTGGCACTTTCTATTTTGTGCAATCAATTTATAGGAATAAGCAGCGGCTATTTTACACCTATGTTTGAGTTGTATTATGCCATCAGTGTGGGTGTTGTTTTAATCGCTTGGATTCAAGTTCCGAATCGCACAAAATGGTATTGGCCTGTTTTACTTTTATTGTCGTTAATTACACTTACCGGACATCCTTTTGCCACCTTACTGATCTTGTTTTTTGTGGGTATGGAAGGGCCAACAAAATGGAAAAGCGAATGGCCAACTTTTGCTACCCTTATTTCACTCGCAATAGTTGTATTTATTATTAAAACACGTACTGCGACACCTTATGAAATTGGAAAAAGTAAGGCGTTTATTGACACCTTAAAACATGGTAAATACGACCTTACTTATATCGCTCAACTTGGTCAGTTTTTACTCACTTATTATACCGATTGGATTTTACTCGCTTGGGCTACCGTGGGCATTTTTATGCTGCACAAAAAGTATTGGTTAGGATTGATAAGTATCCTCTCGTTCGCTTTAGTGTTATGCTTGGTTAACGTAAGCAATTATGGTTTTGAACATACACGCTATCAAGAGCAGGTGTATTTTCCGCTTATTGCATTGGCCACATTTGCTGCCACTAATTATGCGTTGCAGTTATTGAGCCATCAAACCAAACTATTGATTTTAGTGGTTTGCGGTTTAGTAGCCATGCGTGCCTTTATATTTATACCGGAGAGTAAACGTTTTGAGGAACGCATAGCCCTGATGCATGAGTTAATTGATGTAGCTAACAGGGAGCAAGCCTATAAAGTAATTATTACACCTGATTTAGGTGCTGCAAGAAATGGCATTGAAACCAATTGGAGCTATGGTATTGAATCGTTGCTATTGTCTTCTGCTCAAGGCAAATCGGTAAGCATCATCACTACCGAAGATGTGGAGTTTAATGGGAACAGAGAATTGGAAGATTACGAGTTTATATTAAGACGTTGGGATGTAATGCCGGTACAGCAACTTAACAAAACTTACTTTAGTTTACCACCACTGCCCTACGAACCTTTTGTATGGCTGCTACCCAAAAACTAAGGTTGTAAAAGAGGTTTAACAATCGCTTCAAGTTCGGTGTAAGTGAATTCTCCTTCGTGAAATTTTTCGAACTTTTCATTCCCCTTTAAAAACCAGGTAGCCGGGATAGCGCCTGTCCACTCGGGACTTACCTTGTTTATCCATTTATCGGCATTTACTTCATTAATGTAAAGCACTTGCAAGGTTATGCCTTTGCTTTTTACAAAATCAACTACACGCGTTCCTATTTCTTTTCGCATATCTGTTGTAACTAAAATTACTTTCAGCTTTTTGCCTTCGTAATTTTTAGCCAACTGTTGAAAGTAAGGTAACTCCTCTATACAGGGTTTACACCAGGTAGCCCAGAAGTTAATTACATATAGCGTATCGTTGGTTTGGCTGCGCATATCATCAACCCAAGTAATAGCTACCGGTGCTATGCGTTGAGCTTTTACAGATGCCATTGCACCAACTATACATACAAGAGTGATTACTAATTTTTTCATACCACAAACTTATTGCTATTCATCAAATGTGAGTGTTACAATAGTTACACTTCGGTGTCGGCAGGTAAATCATCACCCAAAACCACCACCACATTTGCCTTATTTGTTCTCACCAATTTTTGTGCCTTAATTTCGGCCACAGCCTTATCAATGGCAATATTAAACTCGTAACCTAACAACAGAATATAGGTATTGATGTAAATGAGTAGCATAATAACTACCAACACACCAATAGATCCATACACTTTATTGTAAGTATTAAACGCATTGATGTATGCTGAGAAACCAAGTGTAGTTATTAATATTGATACACAAGCGAAAACAGAACCCGGAGAAATAAAGCTCCAAGCTTTATTGGAGTTTGGAGCCAAGTAATAAATTAAACTCACGAAGAATAACACCAATGTTGCTACAATGCTAATGTTAAGTAACACCAATAATACCGGAGTAATTTTAGATGGAAAGTAAGCGAGTTTATCGAGGTATTTGATACTAAAGTTACCTACTGTAAGCAAACCTACCGCCAACAATAAGGAAACAGAAACTACTAAAGCCAGCACTAAAGCTACCACACGCTTTTTCCAAAACGTTCTCGTTTCTTTCTGTTTACCGTAACGGTTAAGCGCATTCATTAACGATACAAATCCGTTGGTACTAAAATACATGGCTGTTAAAAAACCTAATGATAACAAGCCGCTGCGTTGGTTCTTTAAAATATCAACCAAAGTAGCCTGAACCGCTTTATAGGCAATGGTGGGCAACAGCTTTTCAAAAAACAACAAAATGCTTTGGTGACTGTTACTAATGGGCAAGTAAGCAATTAAGGTGAAAATGAAAATGATGGACGGAAACAGAGCCAAGAAAAAAGTGAACGATAACGAGGTGGAGCGTAATTGTAAATCGCGTCTATCTACCCAACGAAAAAAGAATTCTAATACATGATACCAACTAATTCCATCGTAACTTAAAAACTGCTTGTCTTGTGCGTAGGAAACAAAACGCTTGGCCGGCCCCGTTCTCAGGAGCTTGCGCACTAGTTTATTTCCTTTCTTTTTCGACATTTTTTTAGTTTGTAGTTTTTTGTTTTTAGTCAGTGGTCATTAGTCAGTAGTCAGTAGTCATTAGTCAATCACTTCTCCTCCCGAAACAAGTTCGGGATACGAAGTGCGAAGAGTCATTGGTCATTGGTCAGTAGTCATAATTCAAAATTCAACATTCATAATTCAACATTACTTAAAGTAAGGAGCGAATTTCTCTAGCAATATATCCGGGCAACGGGTGATGCGATTCGTTTTCATATCAACAAAAGCCAGGGTGCTTGTTCCGGTGCAAAGCAGTTCTCCTGCTTCGTTGTGCACTTCATAATCAATCACAGCTTTAGCAGTTGGCATGGTATGAAACAAGGCCGTTATGCTCAGCAAATCGTCATACTTGGCAGGTTTCTTGTAATTCATGCTTAGGTTAACTACCGGCATCATCACTCCATTTTCTTCCAACGATAAGTATGTAACACCAATTTGCCTCAACGATTCCGTTCGGGCTATTTCAAAATACAAAGCATAGTTGCCATGATATACCACACCCATTTGGTCGGTTTCTCCATAGCGAACGCGAAGTTGAGTTGTTGCGCGGTACATATTATTTTTTTGTAGCCAATTCGGCTATTGTTTTTCCAATACTTAATGATGATGTCGCTGCGGGTGATGGGGCATTCAATACGTGAATGGCATCAGGCTTTTCGATGATTTTAAAATCATCCAACAAACCACCTGTGCGGTCGCAAGCCTGGGCTCTAACGCCTGCCTCAGCAGGAATCAAATCGTCTTCTTGCACATCAGGAATTAAACGTTGTAAGGCTTTAGTAAAGGCAGCTTTGCTAAACGATCGATAAAACTCGCCCATACCTGTTTTCCAATATTTGGCAGCTACTTTTTGAAATCCCGGCCATGTTAGCGATTCAAACAGCTCCACTAAATCTACTTCGCTCTTTTCGTATCCTTCACGTTTAAACGCAAACACAGCATTCGGTCCGGCTTCCACATCACCATGTATCATACGTGTAAAGTGCACACCTAAGAATGGGAAGTTGGGATCAGGAACCGGATAAATCAAGTTCTTTACCAAGTAGCGCTTCTCCGGACGAAGCATAAAGTACTCTCCTCTAAATGGAATAATACGAGTATCGCTTTCCTCGCCTGCCATCTCCGCCACTTTATCGCAGTACAAACCTGCACAGTTAATTAACTTATGTGTGCTAAACGATTTTGTAGGAGTAATTACTCGATTAGTTCCTCCTTCGTTGATAATATCTTCCGCTTTGTGATTGAGGTATATTTCACCTCCTGCTTGTTGAACCAATCCGGCCAACTTCTCACACACTTCGGTGTAATCGATAATACCTGTGTATGGAACATGAATAGCCTTTACTCCATTTAAGTGAGGTTCGTATTCGGCAATTTGTTCTTTGGCTACATACGTAATTTTATCCAGCCCATTCTCGTGTCCGCGTTTATACAGTTTCTCTAATTCAGGTAATTCGTGTTCATCAACCGCCACAATAAGTTTACCGCATAACTCATGCTTAATGCCGTGTGTGCGGCAAAAATCCAACATCATGTTGTATCCATTGATACAATTTTGCGCTTTTAAACTTCCCGGCTTGTAATAAATACCCGAGTGTATAACACCACTGTTGTGTCCGGTTTGATGCGCGGCTACAGCACTTTCCTTCTCCAACACAGCAATACGTGCACCCGGATGTTGTTGTAAAATATGATAGGCACTCGATAAACCTACAATGCCTCCTCCAATAACTACATAGTCGTACGTGATCATGTTGCAAAGATGCCAAACTAGGCAAGGAAAACAAACCTACATTAAGCACATACGTGTTGATTTGGTAGTTTTTAGGACAGCTTGGATAGATTAATTTTTTTTCATTACCATCATAAAAGCTAATGAGATTTGTTTGAGATTTTCGTCCACACAAAACGTTTGAAAGGATAAGCACACCACCACTTTAATTGAAGGCCATTTTGAATGATAAAATGTGAAGTCGTTATGGCTCGATTTGGTTTCACGCAAGATTAACTACCACCACATCAGAAAATTTAGCAATACTGAAAACATTCTGAACAACTCATTACAGCGCTTAAACAAGAGAAAGAAGCCATCTCTGCTTTGTTAACTGCTCAATCTCCTGATAACCCTCTGCTTATTACATGCCACATTGTACTTGAAACGGAATAATACCTGATTTACAACATTGGTATTATGCTTACACCAACTTACCTTCGATTTTCGAAGTAGTGAGGTGATATGTTCAGACATCAAGGAAAGGCCAGAAGTTTTAAGCACAACTTACAATTAGCATCGCTTTTATCGTTTGTAGCGGGCAGTGTTAACGTAATCGGCTTTTTAGCCGTGCAACGCCTTACTACTAATGTTACCGGGCACTTTGCGTTTTTTATTGATGAGGTTTTTAAACTCCATTTTCAAGAAAGTTTATCCTATTTCTTCTACATTTTCTTCTTCTTTTTAGGCTCGTTTTTATCAGGCTTTTTAGTGGAGTTTAACCACGCACGACATAACCGCTCGGAATTTGCTTATCCGGTTTTGCTAGAAGGTTCATTATTGATTACCGCAGGTTTAATGGGAAATTACCTTACACTTGTTGGGCATAATGTATTGGCTTGCTTGCTACTATTCTCCATGGGTTTACAAAATGCACTGGTAACTAAAATATCGAACTCCGTGGTTCGTACAACACACCTTACCGGTTTGTTTACAGATTTAGGCATTGAGTTATCACAACTCTTCTTTTACAAAGAACACCAACAGCGCTCACAACTGTTCTCTTCTATCAAACTGCGCCTCATCATTATTTGCTTTTTCTTTTTAGGTGGAATTTCGGGTGGTATACTTTTCACTTCAATTGGCTTAGTAGCTCTGTGTGCAACTTCAGGTTTGTTACTTGCCGGATTACTGGCTGATAGCGTGAAGCTGCATTACATAAAACTGAGAAGGAAACACGAATAGTTTGGGCAAAAAAAATCCCGAAACAGCGTCTCGGGATGGAAGAATTTTTATTGGAAATACTCTCGCATTTTATCGAAGAAACTTTTATCGTTTTTCCCCGGATGCGGTTTGAAGTTTTCCGACTCGCGTAGTTTTTCTAAAATCGCTTTCTCCTCTGCCGATAGCTTTTGTGGTGTCCAAATGTTTACATGCACCAATTGATCTCCACGGTGATGAGAATTAAGTTCAGGAATACCTTTAGCACGTAAACGTAATATTTTACCTCCTTGCGTTCCTGCATCAATTTTCAACTTCACTTTACCATCCACTGTTGGCACCTCCACTGAAGTTCCTAAGGCTGCATCAGCAAAACTAATGTGTAAATCATACACAATATTGTTGCCTTCGCGTTTCAATTGTGCGTCTTCAATTTCTTCTATCACAATAATCAAATCACCTGCCATGCCACCGTTAGGTCCCATGTTTCCTTTACCACTCATGCTTAACTGCATACCATCAGAAACACCTGCAGGAATATTGATATTTACGATTTCTTCTTTGCTTTGAAGACCATCAGGGCCTACACCACTTGGGCGTTTATCAACTGTTTTGCCCGAACCATTACAAGTTGGACAAGTAGTGGTAGTAGCCATTTGTCCGAGGAAAGTTTGTGTAACTCTTCTTACTTGACCGGCTCCGTTACACGTACCGCAGGTTTTAAACGTTAGTCCTTCTGCAGTAACCATGCGGTTAAACTTCACCTTCTTCTCTACACCGGAAGCAATTTCTTGTAGCGTCATTTTCACTTTAATACGCACATTACTTCCTCTTACTCCACGTCCACGACCACGGCCTCCACCACCTCCGCCAAAAAACGATTCAAACGGATTACCATCACCGAACACATCACCAAACTGGCTGAAAATATCGTCCATATTCATGCCTCCACCGCCATAAGGTCCACCTCCGGCATTCGCCCCCTGATGGCCAAAACGGTCGTAGTTCGCACGTTTGGTTTGATCGCTCAACACTTCATAGGCTTCTGCTGCTTCCTTAAATTTATCTTCTGCAGCCTTATCCCCCGGATTTTTATCCGGATGGTATTTTATCGCCATCTGACGGTATGCTTTCTTAATCTCGTCAGTGCTAGCGTTTCGGTTCAGTCCTAATATTTCGTAGTAATCTCTTTTTGCCATGTTTGTTTGTTGTTCTTGTTATCCGATGTTTCGGTTAACCTATTTGTTATGCACCAACTACCACTTTTGCGTAGCGAATTACTTTATCGCCCAGGTAGTAGCCCTTTTCTACTTCGTCAATCACTTTGTCTTTCAGGTCTTCGGTAGGTGCAGGAATATTGGTAATTGCCTCATGCAAATCAGCATTAAATGGCTGGCCAATGCTTTCCATTGGTTTTAAGCCTTTGTGCATGAGCGTGTTTTTAAATTTATGACTTACCAACTCAATACCTTCTTTTACAGAGGCCACATCGTTAGCGTTTTCCATAGCTTTTAGTGCACGTTCAAAATCATCCAAAACAGGAATCATGGCTAACATAATTTCTTGTCCGGCTGTTTTAAAAAGTTCTATACGCTCTGCTGATGTTCTGCGTTTGTAGTTCTCAAACTCGGCATACAAGCGTAAGTATTTATCATCCTTTTCTTTTAATTCAGCTTCAAAATCACGTACTGACTCATTTGCAGTTTCAGGGCTTGTTTCGGCTGACATGTCTGCCGTATTTTCGGTCGAATGAGTTTCGTTGGCCGAATTATTGGTTTGTTCGTTCATGTGTTCGTGCTGCTGCTCGTTGCTGTGTTCTTGACTCATACCTAAAAATAACAGAATTTTTCTGCACCAATTTGGCAAATACGCTGCCAACCATCTTGGGCGTGTCAATTTGACAACGATTGTAAGGTACGATAAGGCGAAAGCATGCTTCTAATTTGGTTAATCTCCGGATTGATTTGCAAGATTTTTCGGTGCACATCAACCAGAAAAACCATGGGTATTTTTCTTAATTGAAGCGTGTTCATCACATCCGATTCCCAACCACTCCATTCGTTAAGGTGAATTTCCCAAGGCCAACCCTCTCGTTTAAGTGTAATGGTATAGTTCTCTTTGCGTTGGTCAATACTAAAATCAATCACATCTACATTGTGGTTAAACACGCCCCTACGGGTGGGATTAACGAATGTATATTGCTGTTTTAATTCATCCAAAATTTGTAATGATGGTGCATTCCATGATGCCCAAAACACCACGACTGTTACACGAGGTAACAGCGTATCTAAGGTAAACGGCTTACCCTCGTTTGTAACCGAAGTAAACACAGGTAACGTATCACCAACGTGATACACTTTTTGTGCTTGTGTGGTTGAAGTAAAAACCACTATCCATAAAGTCAACGTAAGCCACTTGCGCATGGCTGCAAATTAATCAATACGCGTGATATCTGCACCAATAGCACGTAAGCGCTGATCGATGAACTGATATCCTCTATCAATTTGTTCGATATTGTTGATGGTACTTGTACCATTGGCTGCTAAAGCAGCAATTAGCATGGCAACACCTGCACGAATATCAGGTGAACTCATAGTTATACCACGTAATTTAGTTTCGCGATTACTACCAATAACTACTGCACGATGTGGATCGCACAAAATAATTTTGGCTCCCATATCAATAAGATTATCTACGAAAAACAAGCGGCTTTCAAACATCCATTGATGAATAAGCACACTGCCTTTAGCTTGTGTTGCAGTTACTAATGCAATAGAAATTAAATCAGGAGTGAATGCCGGCCAAATACCGTCTTTAATGGTTAAAATACTTCCATCAATTAAGGATTGTATTTTGTAGCTCTCTTGCGATGGCACAAAAATATCATCGCCTCTAAACTCTAACTCAATACCCATTTTACGGAATACATTGGGTATGATACCCAAATCAGGAATTGAGCAATTTTTGATTAATAATTCTGATTGTGTTGCAGCAGCTAAACCAATAAATGAACCGATTTCAATCATATCGGGTAACATGCGATGCGTGCAACCACCAAGTCTATCTACACCTTCAATGGTTAGTAAGTTAGAACCTATTCCACTGATTTTACCACCCATGCTGTTAATCATTTTGCATAATTGCTGCAAGTATGGTTCGCAAGCGGCATTGTAAATTTGGGTTGTACCTTTTGCTAAAGCAGCAGCCATAGCAATATTTGCCGTGCCTGTAACCGATGCCTCGTCTAGCATCATGTATGTTCCGCGCAAGTTCTTCGCGTTAATTTTGTAGAAACGCTCCTCACGCAAATGCTCGAACGTTGCACCTAAATGTTCAAATCCACGTAAGTGTGTATCAACGGGTCTACGACCAATTTTATCACCACCTGGTTCAGGAATGTAAGCCATTCCGAAACGGGCTAACAATGGCCCGATAATCATAATAGAACCACGTAATGCCGCACCTTTCTTTTTAAAATCATCGCTGCGTAAGTATTCTAAGTTTACTTCACGAGCCTCAAAAGTATAAGTATCATCGCTTATCTTCTCTACCTTCACTCCCATATCACCCAATAGTTCGATGAGTTTTAACACATCACGAATTTGTGGAATGTTTTGGATGGTTACTTTTTCCTCGGTAAGCAATACCGCTGAAATAATCTGAAGGGCTTCGTTTTTTGCGCCTTGAGGAATGATTTCACCTTTTAAGCGATTGCCACCTTTAACTTTAAATGAGCTCATGTTTTATGAATACTTTACATGCACGAAGTAAACCTATTCGTGTGAAGCCCACATGAACAGCAATGCATTATTTTACACGCTATTTTGTTAATTGTCTAGAATTATTGGTGTTTGCCTTTTTAGTGTAAAGGAGTAACTTTGGTGTATGGTCAATTCAACAAAAATTACTTTGATTGCTTTTGCGCTAACTGCACTCACTGTCACTAGTTGCAAAAAAGAATCTTCAACTGCCGCAGGTGCAGGAAATAGTATTGTTAAACAAAAACCTCCTGTTGGTTACACCTTCCCTTCTTACTTCACGGTAAGTTCGCAAACAGAAGAATTTAGAGCGATGGTGGGCAATGTGGATGTGACCGCACAAACTACACCCGAGTTATTTTTAGGAGCAGATGCTGTTGATTTAAAAACGATGCTACCGAAAATTACCATTACATTGCTTAACAGCGACAATCTTGAGGTTACGAATTCTGATCAACCCAATCAACCCGAACGTGCCAACTACTACTTCTATCGCGATACACTTTGGGTGGTTATTCCAAGTTCGAGTTCTGACACCTTTCCATTTATGAAAGGCAATTACAACGAGTTAAACTTAAATCAGTACAGTTACTTGGTAAAGGGTATTAACGGTTCTCGAGTTTCAGGCACTAATGATGGTGCAATGACCATGGATGGCCTGTATGAATTAGCTGCAAAATGGAACATCTCTGATATTGACTCTATTGGTTATTATAATTTGAAAGCTGTTTTTAAATAGCATTCTTAGCCATCACCTCATCTAAGAAGCTTGCACAACAACGTACGAGTATTTCGTACACTTCTTCAAAATCAGCATAATCACCATAATAAGGATCGGGCACTTCGGTGCCCGGTTTTGTATCATAGCCACGCATTAAAACAACGGGTGTGTTGTTTTCTTTCGGACGTTTTTTGTTCACGTCATACTCATTATTTTTATCCATTACCACGATGTAATCGAAGGTAGAAAAATCGTTTACGGTGAATGCACGTGCACGATGGGTGAGTTCAAAACCACGTTCTAATGCTACTTTACGACTTCTAGCATCGGCTAAATTTCCAATATGATAAGAAGCTGTTCCGGCAGAATCCACCTCAAAAAGATGGGTTAAGTTCTTCTCTTTTAGCAACTCCAGAAAAACACCTTCAGCTAAAGGCGATCGACAAATATTACCTAGGCAAACAAATAAAATGCGAATCATGCAGGCAAAATACATTTTTATTTAAATTAGCAACGTGAACAAAAAGCTACTTTTTATTTTATGTTGCTTTACCCTCTTTAGTTGTGATTACGGCAGATACCGCTACGGTTTTTTTGAAGGAAACTGGGTGCTGTTAAATTATTTGGATACCGTTCAAAAGTACCGATCAGTTTACCAAGCATCATCCATACCGTTTGAAGAATTGTATTTTCAACGTTACGAAGACTCCATTTCTTTTATGGACGTGAACGGTAATTGTAAAAGCTATCCATTTCAATACAAAACATCGAATAGCATTGTGCTTAATGAGCTCGGCAAACCTTCGTTGTTGTATCTCACTAAAACGTCATTCAAAATTTGTTATGACACACCCAAAGGCAAAATGCAATTTGTACAAGCCGATCAACTTCTAGTTGATTCTGCCACGGAAAGTGGTGTTCCTACTGCCGGCAAACAGGTTATAAATTCGTTGGTGTTAGGTGGTATTTACAAACAAGCTAACAATCAAATTCCGGTGCAATTTTATACCAACGGTGCTATAAGTGGTTTTGCTCCTTATACCTCATACGAGGTAGCCTTAGATGCTAATACCCGAAATGGTTTTGACGGAGATGTAGTTTGGCTAAATAGTGACAAACAAGCGCAAGCATTTACATGGGAATGGAAGGGAAACAATTTACGATTAATTGCATTGATGAAAGACGAAAAAGGATATAAGAAAACAGCTACTTTTTTTGATTTGCACAAACTAAAATAATTCATGCTTGCTGATGCATTAGCCACATTTGTTGAAGTTATCTTACCGCTTCCTTTGCCTAAATTGTATACCTATCGTATACCTTTAGAGTTGGAGAGCGAGGTAGCTATTGGCAAACGTGTTATTGTGCAATTTGGTAAAAAGAAATATTACAGCGGCCTTATTCATCAAGTTACCCATACACCTCCAAAAGAATACGAGGCGAAGTTTGTTACCGCCATTTTAGATGAGCAACCCATAGTAAGCGACCACCAATTCAGGTTTTGGCAATGGCTTAGTCATTACTATATGTGTACCATGGGCGATGTAATGAATGCGGCACTGCCCGCTCCTTTTAAACTAGAGAGCGAAACCTTGGTGATGTTGAATCCGGAATGTGATTTACCCTCCATTGAACTAACTGACAAAGAATTCTTAATTACAGAGGCTTTGATGGTTTCATCACACTTGAGTGTAACGGATATTACCGCCATACTAGAGGTTAAAAATGTATTTGGGGTGTTAAAAGGACTATACACTAAAGGTGTCATTCTTTACTCGGAAGATATTCAAGAAAAGTATAAGCCCAAAACCGTAAGCTGTGTTCGGTTAACTGCCGAAATGGAAAACGAACAAGTATTGAGTGAGACTTTTGCTCGTTTGGAGAAAACGCCAAAGCAACTTGATATTTTAATGGCCTGCGTTCACTTAGCCAAACAACAAGCATTTATCACCAAAAAGGAGTTATTAGCCTTTGGCGATTTTAGTGACAGCTCACTCAAAACCTTAGTAAAAAAAGGAATACTAGAGGAATACAAACAAATAATAGAGCGTTTGGAATTGGGTGAGTCGAAATTAGAATCGTTTGAACTTAGCGAAACGCAGCAACAAGCCTACAAAAGTATACACGAATTGTTTGAACAGAAAGATGTGGTGCTGTTGCATGGAATTACCTCTAGCGGTAAAACACATGTTTACGTTAAACTAATTGAAGAGCAATTAGCCAAGGGTAAGCAGGTGCTTTTCTTACTTCCCGAAATTGCTCTTACTTCACAATTAGTTCACCGCATTCGAAAGTACTTTGGTGAGCAAGCACTCTCCTTTCATTCTAAATTCAATGCCAACGAACGTGTTGAAATTTGGCAACGTGTTAATTCAGGAAAGCCGCTAGTAATTATCGGAGCAAGATCATCTGTGTTTTTACCGTTCAAAGAGTTGGGGTTAGTTATTGTAGATGAAGAGCACGAAAACTCCTACAAACAACAAGACCCCGCACCACGTTATCATGCGCGGGATGCGGCTATTTTTATGGCGTATACTTGGCAAGCTAAAACGTTGCTGGGTTCAGCAACTCCTGCTTTCGAAAGTTACCATAATGCAAAAACAGGCAAATACGGATTGGTAGAATTAAAAACGCGTTTTGGCGATATGGAGCCTCCAGAATTGTTAGTAGGTAATATCGCAGAAGACACCCGGACAAAGAGTATGCATGGTTATCTTACGAAGTTACTTTATGATTCGGTGAATGAAGCATTGCAGGCGAACGAGCAGGTTATCTTATTTCAAAACAGAAGAGGTTATGCACCGGTAATGGAATGTGATACATGCCATTGGACTCCACGTTGCGTAAATTGTGATATTAACCTTACCTACCATAAATACAACGATAGTTTAAAATGCCATTACTGTGGCTTTAGCACCAAAACGCCTACCAATTGCTTGGCCTGTGGTTCGCACCAAGTAAAATTAAAAGGATTTGGAACAGAGAAAATAGAAGATGAAATCGCTATTCAATTTCCGAATGCACGATTGCTCAGGCTTGATTTAGATGCCACCAAAAGCAAATATGGGCACGAGGAAATCATCCGAAGCTTCGAGCGACATGAGGCAGATATTCTTATTGGTACGCAAATGATTAGCAAAGGGCTGGATTTTGGAAACGTATCACTAGTGGGTGTAATAAATGCCGATCAACTTTTATTTTTCCCTGACTTTAGAGCTCACGAGCGCGCTTATCAATTGCTAACTCAAGTTGGAGGTAGAGCGGGGCGAAAACACAAAAAAGGTAAAGTTATTATTCAAACAAATCAGCCCTCTCATCATGTTGTTCAAGAGGTGCTTCATCAACGTTATGAGTATTTATATGCCAACGAGGTAATTGAACGAGAACGCTTCGGATATCCTCCACATACACGGTTAATTAAACTCACTATTAAGCACAGGGATTATAAAGTTTGCGAAGAAGCGGCCTTTGCTCTTCAACGATTATTATACAAACGATTTGGTCAGCAGTTAATTGGCCCCGAAAGTCCTTACGTAGGACGAATTCGAAATCTATTTATTAAGGAAATATTAGTAAAAATTCATAAAACTTCACCCTACCTTAGTAACCTGAAGCACTTTATTAGTGAGTGTATACAACTGATACAGCAAGAAAAGCAATTTAAGGCTGTGCTATTTGCTGCAGATGTTGACCCATACTAATGAGGCCCCACAAACGTTTGTATACTTATGTTCGCAGAATTAACGAGTGAAAGTTTATTGCACGCCATCATGGAGGCAACCAACGAATTGGTGTGCATCGTTAATACACATTTGGAAGTTGAATACTGCAATTCGGCATTTGCTCAATTGGTTAATGATAGGCATCAATATGAACCAATACCCGGTAAATATGTATTTTCAGGCGCACCACAGGAAACTATAAGCCTCTGGCAACCGGCATTATTACAGGCATTAAATGGAGAAACCATTTCCAGAACGATTGTTAGACCGGAGCTGCAAAAGATGAGTTATGTTAAAATAACCATATCTCCTATAAAGCTTAATGAAACGATAAAAGGTGCTCTAATTAGGATTAGAGATATTACTGCTGAAAGTGCTGTAGAGCGCGACTTGGAGGCTTTCAAACTATTAGCATCAAACCTACCCAACACTGATGTGTTTTTGTGTGATGCAGAAGCAAAAGTGCTTATAGCAGAAGGTGGAGAGATGAAAAAGTATGGCCGAAATTCAGAGTTCTTTATCGGAAAATCTCTTTTTCAATTAGGTAAAGAATTGGGAATTAACCTGAGCGAGGAAATAACATTAGCCCTCAAAGGACAACAGATTTCCCGTTCGGTTCAATACAAAAAATTTCATTACGCGATAGATATTGTTCCTTTAGGACAACCGGGCCAGATTGATCACATCATTTACCTGTCTCGAAATGTTACAGAACTTCATGGTGCTGCAATCCGCTTACAACGCCTCAACGAAACCAAAGATAGTATTCTTTCCGTAGTTGCACACGACTTGAAAAACCCAATTACAGCCATGCTTGGTTTGGGTGAAATGATCAGCACCGGTCAATTTCAACAAATGCATATTTCGATGTATGCATCAATCATCAATCAATCGTGTAATAATGCATTAAGTATTATAAACGATTTGTTAGACATTGCTGAATTAGGCAAAGATGAATTTAAATTAGAACTTGAAGTCACCGAACTCAACTACTTTGTAAGACAAGCCATTAAAACATTTACCTTAATGGCTCAACAAAAGGGAATTGAGATTGAATTCGAGAATACTCGTCCTGATTTATTCTCTGCTATTAACCCGGATAAATTTAATCGTGTTCTCACTAACTTAATTAGTAATGCCATTAAGTTTAGTAAACCGGGGGGTAAAGTTCTTATTAAAACTGCTCTTTTACCGGAGCAACGTATACTCATTAGCTGCACCGATTTTGGTATCGGGATTCCGGATAAACTTCAAAAAATCATTTTCGATAAGTTTACTAAAGCCGGAAGAAGTGGGACTTTAGGAGAAAAGTCATTAGGTTTAGGAATGAGTATTGTAAAACAAATTGTTACTTTGCACCACGGAAACATTTGGCTAAAAAGTAAAGAAAACGAGGGCACTACCGTGTTTATTGAGTTAAAATCGGCCATTTAGTTTTTGCATAGGCAAGCCGTATGCAGCAAGTAACAGATACAATAGCCATACACGTTCAGCAATCAAGTAAACTTCTTAAAAGGTTTCTATTCAGCCAGTATTTTAGTGATGGCTTTCGCATCACACTCGGTATTTTGCTTCCTTCAGTTATCGCTTATAACCTTGGGCACATTAACGAGGGCATTGCCATTTCACTTGGGGCTTTGTGTGTGAGTATACCCGATACTCCCGGACCATTTGAACATCGCAGAAATGCCATGCTGGCTACTTTGGCTCTTATTTTCAGTATGGCCCTCACAACTGCTTTACTAGCCAAATCAACTTGGTTATTGGCTATTTTCATCGGGGCAAGTTGTTTTGTTATGGGTATGCTTCATGTATTTGGTGCACGTGCAGCATCCGTTGGTGTTTCGGGGTTAGTGGTGATGATTTTAGGGATAGACCAACAAGTTACCCCACTACAAGCTATTGGATATGCCGGCTTAGTGAGTTTAGGAGGGGCTTGGTATTTTGTATTGAGTTTATTCAATCAAAAATTATTGCCTTACCGCGCTGCACAACAATTGCTTGGAGAATGTACATTGGCTATTGCAGAGTTTATTCGGTTAAAAGCCGGATTCTACAATACAGAAGTTGACGTAGAGGAACAATACCAAAAAATTATTAAGCAGCAGGCTTTAGTGAATGAGCTGCAAGAACATGTGCGCGAAATTTTGTTCAAAACCCGAAAAATAATGACGGACACCAGCCAATCGGGAAGAGAATTACTACTTACCTTTTTGGATTTGGTTGACTTATACGAACAAAGTATGGCTACGCATTACAACTACGACCATATTCGCAACACCTATAAACAAGCCCAAATCCTTCCCTATTTTGAGCAAGTTATTTTGCAAGTAGCCGATGAATTAGAACAAATAGGAAACAACATTCATAATCAAGAAGCAGGTAAACCCATTCATCATTTCATTCCGAAACTCAATGTACTTAAACATAAGGTAGATGAATTGGAACAAGCCGGATATAACACCCTGGTTTTAAAACGTATTCTTATCAACCTGCGTAATATCAGTGCTCGTTTAGAGCATATTTATAACCACAAGGGATCATCGGAAACCATATCACAACAACGGAGTAAAGAGTTGAGCAAATTTGTTCAACCACAGCATATTGATTGGTCGTTGTTTAAGTTGCACCTTACCCCAACTTCCAACCATTTTAGGCATGCCATGCGCATGGCCATTATCTGTGTAGTGGCATTTGTGTTTGCTCGCACTATTTACCAAGCGCAATACAGTTACTGGATTTTACTCTCTATTCTGGTGATTTTAAAACCGGGTTTCAGTTTAACTAAGAAGCGGAATTATGAACGCGTGTTTGGTACCATTATCGGAGGTATTGTGGGCTTACTTATCCTTAAGTACTTTCCGGGTGTTGCACCTAGAATGGGATTTTTAACCGTATTGATGCTTTTAGCGTTTAGCTTTATGAAAGTAAACTATGTAGTGAGTATATTATTCATGACTC
>JACCDH011832854.1_pt1 | contig 19008 bp, 19 predicted proteins | sample 7442481 | NCBI WGS metagenome assembly JACCDH01 (sample SAMN15323433, study PRJNA562643) | freshwater metagenome | isolation source: river surface water | place: USA:Blue River Watershed | collected 2017-08-15 | reverse complement strand
TTGGAAATATAGAAGTTGATTCAAAAGGAATTGTAAAAGAATTCCAAGAAAAACCTTTTGGTGACGGTGTATGGATAAATGGGGGCTTTTTTATATTAAATAAAGAGGTTTTTAAATATTTGAACGGTGATGTTGATTCGATTCAATGGGAAAAGGGCCCATTAATAAAAATTGCCGAAGATGGAGAATTGGCTGCATATAGACATCAAGGGTTTTGGAAATGTATGGATGCATTGAGAGATCGCATTGAATTAGAAGATTTATGGAATAACGGTAAAGCTGAATGGAAAATCTGGAAATAAACAATTAAAAATAATATGAAAAAAGTATTAGTTAATGGAAACATGGGATATATTGGACCAGTTGTTGTAGATTATTTAAGAAAAAAATATCCACAAATAGTAATTATTGGCTTTGATAGAGGTTATTTTGCTGGCAGTCTCATTGATCCTAATTTTTTCCCAGAAGGAGGAAATGTCGACGTTCAATATTTTGGCGATGTTAGAAAATTTCCAAAAGAAATCTTAAAGGATGTTGATGCAGTAATTCAATTGGCGGCAATTTCTAATGACCCCATGGGGAAATCATTTGAAACTCCAACAAAAGAAATAAATAACTTATCAGCAGTTGAAATAGCAAATTTATCAAAGGAAATGGGTGTGAAAAATTTTGTTTTTGCATCAAGTTGCAGTGTATATGGAGCTGCTGGGGAAGAAGCTAAAACAGAAGAATCGGAGTTAAACCCTCAAACTGCATACGCCAAATCTAAAATTGAATGTGAATTAGGTTTAAAAAGTTTAGCAAGTGACTCATTTATTGTAACTGCTTTAAGATTTGCTACAGCTTGTGGATTTAGTCCAAGATTAAGATTAGATCTTGTTTTGAATGATTTTGTTGCTAGTGCATTTTTAAGTTCAAAAATCGAAATCTTAAGTGATGGGTCTCCATTAAGGCCATTAATTCATGTGAAAGATATGGCGAGGGCTATTGACTGGGCTTCTAATAGGTCACAAGTCCAAGGTGGAAATTTTTTAGTTGTAAACACTGGATCAAATAATTGGAATTTTAGAGTTATTGAGCTTGCTGAAAAAGTAAAAGAAATTTTAGGCAATGTAAATATTTCAGTTAACCCCAATGCAATAAGTGATAGTAGATCATATAAGGTAAATTTTGATTTATATAAGTCACTTGCATCTAATCATATGCCTGAAATGACAATTGATGATGCTGTAAAGGATCTATTAAGTGGTTTAAAACAAATGAGTTTTAATGATAATGATTTTAGGAATTCAAATTTCATTCGTCTTAAAACGTTGAATAAATTAATTGAGCAGAAAAAGATCGACCTAAATTTAAATTGGAATTAAAAACTAATTAATATGTTATATAAACAAACAACACTTCCTGGAGCTTATTTGGTTGATTTAGAAAAAAGAGAAGATGAAAGAGGTTTCTTTGCACGTTATTATTGTCAAAACGAGTTTGATATAAATCACTTAGAAACAAATTGGGTTCAGGTAAACAATTCATTAAGTGTTGAAAAAGGAACATTAAGGGGATTGCATTTTCAACAAACACCAAATTCTGAAGTTAAATTAGTTAGATGTGTTCGTGGTAAAATTTGGGATGTAATTGTTGATATTAGATTGAACTCTTTGACATATGGAAAATGGTTTGGTGCTGAATTAAGTGAAGAAAATAGAACAATGATGTATGTTCCCAAGGGTTTTGCCCATGGATTTGTTTCATTAGAAGATAACACCGAAATTCTATATATGGTTTCTTCTTTTTACAATCAAGAGTCTGAAAGAACTTTGAGATGGAATGATGAATTTCATAATATCGAATGGCCCATCCCCCCAAAAATTATATCAGAAAAAGATTTAAATGCAAAAGATTGGGATCATAATAATGCAGTCAAAATTTAAAATATTAATTAGATGAAAAAAGCAATAGTTATTGGTGCTAATGGATACATTGGATCTGCAGTTGTAAAAAAATTATTGGAAAATGATATAGAGGTGTTATCCATTTCTAGAAGGAGTGAGCCACTGTTTAACCCCATCTCTACTGTAGATCGCCATACAAATATATTTCTAGATCTGGAAAAAATCGATTTATTACCAGATGAAATATTAAGGCACAAATGGACGGTTGGAAGTGATTGTGTTTTTTATAATTTTGCTTGGTCTGGATCTAAAAGATTAATGGACGGAACTATTGAAGATCAATTAAATAACGTAACTTATTTATCAAATTCGGTTAATATTGCAAGTCAGATTGGTTGCTCTAAATTTATAGATTCTGGATCTATTGAAGAATCTTTTGCAAAAGAGTATCTTGAAAATTCATGGTTTGATAAAAGTTTTGATTCTAATAATGAAAATTATGCCGTTTCAAAAATAGCATCTAAAAATATGTGTATGCTGTTGGCCTACTTAAATAAAATTGATTATGTTCATACTAGAATAAGTGCAGTAATTGATAGGGATTTAAATGGAAATGGTTATATATCAGGCATATTCAAAAAAATCCTAAACAATGAATCATATCAAAAGCCACTAAACGAAGGGTATTTTGATATAATAGATTTAGAAGATTTAGCAAATGCTTATTATTTGTTAGGAATATATGGCAAGAATAAATTTGATTATTTTATAGGTTCAGGTTTTCCTCAAAAATTAGTTGACTACTTTGATATTTTTTATAATTTAAAAAAACATGGAAAAGTAATATCGAAAAAAAAATATGAAACATCAAAACATTTTGATGTTTCATATTTTAAAAATGATACAGGACTAGATTTATCACATTCATTTGCAAATTGCATAAATAAAATTTCATAGTTATGAGATCAGCCATAGTAACCGGTGCAACAGGTTTTATTGGTTCGGAATTAGTAAAATTATTACTAAAGAATAAAATAAACGTGTTAGCATTAGGAAGAAAATCTTTTTCCGATGTTGACAGCAGAAGATTAACAGCCTCGCCATATTTAAAATACGTTAAATTAAATATGTCAGAAATTAGCACATTAAAAAAAATTATTTTAGATGATGAATGGGATGTTGGTGACGATTGTGTATTTTTTAATTTTGCTTGGGGCGGCGTAAGTAAATTATCAGACCTTGATATTGAAGCTCAAATGAAAAATGTAACATGGTCGGCCAATGCACTTATTACTGCTGCGGAATTAAAATGTTCAAAATTTGTTCATGTTGGCACAATGGAAGAAGCCTTTACAAATAGATACTTGGAATTAAATTATCATACAAATAGTGAGTATAATAGGCATGTAATATATTCTGTTGCGAAATTAGCTTCAAGAGATGTATTAAAAATGATGTCAACAAAATTAGGTATTAATTTAATTATTGCAACGAATTCTCATGTAATGGGACCTAATGATGACAAAGATTCATTCCTTCAGGTGACACTAGAAAAACTTATAAATGGAAGTGAACTAATATTTTCAACTGGCGAGCAAATTTTTGATGTTATTTCTGTGAAAGATTGTGCAAATGCCTATTACCATATTGCTAAATATGGTAAAAATGGTTCAGAATATTGGATTGGGAGCGGAAATCCTAGAAGGCTTAGAGATTATGTAGAAATAATGTATTCGCTTTATCCATCAGGAAAAGAAATGCAGTTTGGCAAGTTTCCTTACAATGATATCTCTTTAAATGTAGAAGATTTTTCAATTAAAAAATTAGTTGAAGATACTGGATTTAAGGTAAGTCAAACATATGAAGAAACAGTAATTGATTTACATGATTGGCTATTGAATTTGAAATCAAATTGATCTAACAATAAAATACTTTTCTTAAAAAATAGATAATATCGAATGAAGCCTCCAAAAATAAGCATAGGAATGCCAGTGTATAATGGCGAGAAATTTATTGATAGAGCAATTGAATCTTTATTAAGTCAAAATTTTATTGATTTTGAATTAATAATATCCGATAATGCCTCAACAGATGACACAGGAATTTTATGTCAAAAATATAATGATAATAGAATCAAATATTATAGACAACATAATAATATTGGATTGATTTCAAATTTTAAATTTGTTTTAGATAAAGCAGTTGGTGAATACTTCATGTGGGCCGCCTCAGATGATATTTGGGATTCAAAGTTTATTAGTAGTACAAGTGAGGTATTAGATGAGAATTCTGATTGTGTATCAGTTTTTTGTCATATGATCTTATTTGATATTAATACAAATGACTTAATAGAAAAAATTACACCATCTTCTAATTCATCTGATTTCAAATTTCTAAGAATAAGAAGAGCATTAGAAGAGTTACATCCAAATTTAATTTACGGTCTTCATAGAAGAAATGTATTAAAAGAAAACTACCTTCTTGGTCAATTTGACTGGTCTGATGTATTAACCGTTTCAGGCTTAGTTGCAACTGGGAAATATTTCATCATACCTAAATCATATTATAAAATTGGAATAAATGGCAATAAAAGAAAGCCATATTCAATAACAGGAAAATATCTCAAACTTTCAATATTTAGAAAAAATGCGATTAATTTGCTATTAAAGCATTCAAGTATATTTAATATTAGCTGTTTGATTGAAATATTTAAAATCACTTTTAAGACAATTTATTCGCAAATAAAAATCAATAAAATAATAAAAAACTGGTCGAATTAAATTTTAGACAATGTAATGAATTCAAATTCGAAAGAAAAATATAGACATATAATAAAAACAACTTCAATTTTTGGTGGTGTTCAATTTTTTCAACTTATTATTGGTATATTAAGATTAAAATTTGTAGCACTTATTATTGGCAAATCTGGGTTAGGTGAAATTTCTCTATATAATTCATCATTATTAACGTTAAATTTTTTGGTAAGTCTAGGATTGACCTATAGCGCTACTAGATTAATTGCAAAGGCAAATGCAAATAATGATATTTTAGAAATCGGTAAAATTTATAATATTGTAACTAAATGGACTATTGCTACCTCATTTTTAGGTGCAATATCATTTGCTATTTTTTCATTGAAATACAGTTTGTTTTTAATAGATTCAATAAACAAACCTACAAATCTTGTTTTTTTATCCATAACAATAATTTTCACAGCGCTTGCTAATAAAAACAATATTTTTCTTCAAGGAATGAATAAATACAAAGATCTTGCAAAATCTACTTTATATGCATCCTTAATTTCATTACTAATTAGCGTTCCTATATTTTATTTTTTTAAAAATAATGGCATAGTGCCCTCTATCATAGTATCTTCTATTATAAATTTCATTGTAAGTAGGTATTTTAAAAAGAAAATAAACAACTTAAACTATCAACCAATATCTTTTAGGGATGCGTATTTTCAAGGCATTGATATGGTAAAACTTGGCATTATTATGATGTTGGCATCTATAATTGGTTCTGCCGTTACAAATTTTTTAAATTTTTATATAACAAAAACAGGATCTTTAAGTGATTTAGGTTTATATAATGCAGCGTATAATATATCTGTTCAATATGTAGGATTAATATTTGTAGCAATGTCTACTGAGTTTTTCCCAAGACTCTCGTCTGTGTCAGCCGATAATTCTAAAGTAACAGAAATGGTAAATCAACAAACCGAAATGACTATGCTGATTATTGCACCAATATTAATTTTAATGATAATCAGTTCAAATTTGATTATAAAAATAGTTCTATCTTCAGATTTTAATGCTATTATTCCTTTTATTCAAATAACCTCGTTTTCTCTAATTTTTCAATCACTAGCATACACGATTAGCAATATTCCAGTTGCTAAGGGAGATAAAAATATTTTTTTCATATTTAATTCACTAATGCCAGGTGTATGTGCTGCAATATTTATCACATTGGGCTATAAATATTTAGCTCTAAAAGGAATTGCAATCGGCATAATCTGTGTAAATGTTTTTCACTTTTGTGCAATGTATCTTATTTGCTACTATAGGTATAATTTTAAATTTACTAATAAAGTATTTTATTTTACGACGATCACCTTAATTTTAACTACTATTACTTATATCATAATAAATGAACAAGGTTTATATAAAAAAAATATAATAATAGCTTTAATTTTATTAATTACAGTTGCATTTTCAATATATAATGTTAACAAACTTTTAGACCTGAAAGATATTGTTAACCATTTCAAGTCAAAAATTAAATTAAAATAATATGTTATTTGGAGGAAACAACTTATATACTAGACAAAATTGGGTAAAAAAAACATTAAAAGAAATTCCGTCAAGACTTAAAATTATTGATGTAGGTGCTGGTGAATGCCAATACAAAGTATTTTGTGATCATTTAGAATATACTTCACAAGATTTCAATCAATACAATGGCAAAGGTGACGGTATTGGTTTACAAACAGGTACATGGGATGTAAGTCAAATAGATATAGTTAGTGATATTACTAGTATACCAATAGAAGATGCTACTTTTGATGCTGTTTTGTGTACTGAAGTTTTGGAACATGTGCCTAATCCTATAGCAGCAATTGAAGAAATGACAAGATTATTAAAAAAAGATGGAATTATCATAATAACTGCGCCATTTTGTTCTTTGACTCATTTTGCTCCATATCATTACTGTGATGGTTTCAGTAAATACTTTTATAAACACCACCTAGAACGTTTGGGTTTTGAAATTTTAGAAATAACACCAAATGGCAATTACTTTGAATATTTAGCACAAGAAATGCAAAGACTTCCTTTTGTTATTGAAAATTTTACGCATAAAAATTCATTTTTGATGAAGATAATTTCTAGGGTAATGATTAATGTTTTTAAGTATTATAATAAAAAAAGTGTAAATACGGAATCTATGTTATGTTTTGGCTTCCATGTCAAAGCTATTAAAAAGTAAAATCTTGGTAATTGTTAAAATTTACGGCGGTTTGGGCAATCAAATGTTTCAGTATGCATTCGGTAGAACTATTTCTTTGAAATACAATACTCAATTATATTTGGATTTAAGCTGGTTTAATGAATTGTCTGAATCGACACCAAGAAAATTTCAACTTGATTTATTTAATACTGAATATCGTATAGCGGATAAAAAAATCTTACAACAGTATAAACCACTCACTTTTAAAGTTATAAACACAGCTTTAATTAGATTAAATATCGGTAAACTACAATTATCCAAATATTTTGTTGAAAACAACTTAGCTTTTAACTCTTCTATAGATAGAATAAAAGATAATTGCTATATTAATGGATATTGGCAAAGTGAAAAATATTTTATTAATATAAAAGAAATTATAAAAAAAGAGTTTAAATTAAAAGAATGTTATCATTCACATATTGACAGTTCGTTATTAAACTCAATAAAATCTTCAAATTCTATCTCAGTTCATATCAGACGCTCTGATTACACTTTAAAAAACAACATTGATATACATGGAACTTTACCAATTTCCTATTATGAAAAATCTATGGAAATAATATCAAAAAATACTAAAAATCCAACATACTTTATATTTTCTGATGACATAGACTGGGTAAAAAAATCTATCAAAAACAATAACAGTAATATAAATTATATAACAAATAATTCTAATTACGTAGATTTTTTTTTAAAATCTCAATGTAAACACAATATAATAGCAAATAGCACCTTCAGTTGGTGGAGCGCTTGGTTAAATAATAATGAAAATAAGTTAGTAATCGCTCCTAAAAATTGGTATATTAATCAAAAGTTTAATAAACAAACTAAAGATTTAATTCCTGAAAGTTGGATTAGAATATGAGAGATAACAACCCCTTTTTAAGTATAGTTATTCCCGTATACAATGTAGAAAAATATTTAGCTAGGTGTTTAGATTCAATTCTGTTTCAAATAACTACATACAAATATGAAATTATTGCAATTGATGATTGTTCAACGGACTCGAGTGCATCAATTTTAGAGACTTATAAAGATAAGTTTGAACATTTTAAAATAATCAAACATCAAAATAATAAATCTCTTTCTGCTGCTCGCAAGACAGGGATCTGTGCATCTAGTGGAGAATACATAATGCATGTAGATTCTGACGATTGGATATCATATAATTCTTTACAAAAATTATGTAATATTATCAATGAAGTAAATACAGATATTATTGTTTTTAACTATTTTATAAGTGACTCTTCTAATATAGAAAATGAAATTAGAATAATTGATAAAAAAAAGAATTTTGAAAGTGTTGATACACTGCATGATCTCTTTTTAGGAGCGCCTTGGAATAAAATAGTAAAAAGAGACTTGTTAATAAATACAATTTATGGTGACATAGGGATAAACAATGGAGAAGATTTAGTCTACTCATCCGAAATATTTTTCAAAGCTAATAGTATAGAGATAAATAAATTTTCATTTTATGTTTATTTTAAAAATCCTACCTCATTGACAAGATTACCGGATAGTTATAAATTTTTATCAAACCAAGTTAATGTTTTATATCAACTAACACATATCTTCAACAAGTATTTACCTTCAGATTATCAAATTGCATTTATTTTAAAATATTTTTTAAAGTTTATTCATCTTGAAATATTTAATTATCATTTCTACGAAAAAAAATGTAATAGACAACCAATTCTGAATTTATTTCATGTAATTTCTAGCAATGTTTTCTTAACTAAATATTTTCCAGGTCAAATTAATAACTCAATTCAACATAAGTCGAAGTCATTTTTTTATATTATAAAATATTGGGGAATCAAAAAAGCAATGATTCTTTATTTTAAATCAATTTTCTATGCAAAGTAAAATAATAAATAAATACTATAATCTTAAACAAAAATCAGGATCTCATTCGCCAAGTTTGAGTAGCATAAAAGAAGAAATTCCAGAATTAAAGATAAAAGTTGATGCTTGTTTTTTATCAAATCCTTATGCTACAGAGTTGTTTATGGAGTATTTCAAAAAAGAAATGATAGACACAAATGAGATATTTTCATTACTTGAATTTTATCCAGCACAAAATAAAATTATTGCTAGTTATGTAGAAAAACAACTTGAGTTGGAGTCTGGGCATGTTTTTATTTGTAATGGAGCAATAGAAGCTATACAGGCTGTAATCCATCGTTTCTCAAAAGAGAAAATTTTAGTTATATTACCAACATTTTCTTCATACTATGAATATGCTACTATAGAGTCAGAAGTTATATATTATTATTTAAATAAAGAAGATGAATTTAAACTTAACATCGACGATTATATAAAAACAGTAGAAGTGCTTAAGCCCAATACCATTATCTTAATAAATCCTAATAATCCCGATGGTGGATATGTTTCACATGAGGATTTAAAGAAAATTATCTCAAAACTTTCTTGGGTAGAAAATATTATAATAGATGAAAGTTTTATTCATTTTGCATACGAAGATATTGATCTAACAATGAAGTCAATAGTTCCTGATGTAGTACACCATGAAAACGTAGTTGTAATTAAGAGTATGTCGAAGGATTTTGGAATAGCTGGACTTAGGTGTGGTTATGCAATAATGAGTAAAAATAGAGTAGAGAGTTTACTTAAAAATGGGTACCTATGGAATTCTAATGGAATTGCAGAATATTTTTTTAAATTATATTCAAGAAAAGATTTTTTAGAAAAATATGAAGTTGTTAGAAAAAAATATATTAATGAAACTAAGTTGTTTTTTAAAAATTTACTTGAAATACCTAAAATTAAAATATATCCTTCTAGGGCAAATTTCTTTTTAATTGAATTATTAGGCGGAATGAATGCAAATGATGTATCTGCTGAATTGCTATGTAATTTTGGAGTTTATGTTAGAAATTGTAATGATAAAATTGGACTAAATGGTGAATTTATTAGAGTAGCGGCAAGAACTAATATCGAAAATGATTTAATTATAAATGCATTAAAAAAAACAATTGAAAGACATTAAAAGACAAATTATAAATATTTTTGATTTTATATCTTTTATTAGTTTTAAATTTTGGATAAATATTAAATCAAAAAAAAATATTTTATATATTTTTGATTTAGATAATACTCTTATAAATACTTACCCGTTACTAAATAAAATGAATTTAAGTGAGGTTTTTAGAAAAGCAGAATTACACCCTGGTATGGCAAATATTTTTCTTAACTTAAAAAGGAATAATAACGATTTAATAATTCTCACCTCAAGAAACTATAAATATTATTTTATTACCTATAAGTTTATCAGGAAAAACATCACAAATAATACCCCATTTTATTTAGTATCACATCCTGAAAAAAAAATTACATTTATTAAATATGCAATTTCAAAATACATGAATGTAACTTATTACGATGATTTGTCTTATAATCATGAATATGGAGAAATTAAGTTTTATAGTGATATTATAGAAGAATTAAATCATCTACCAATTAATTATCATGGGTACCATGAAATTTTAAAAATCAACGATGTTTAAACTCATTAGAAGAATTTTATTTTTAGTTTATTTATTTAAAAAAACTAATTTTAGAGGTTTATCAAAAGGCGATTACGATATAATTGTATGGGCGCCAATATTTTCGTGGAAATATTTTATCCGTGATAGAATATTAATTGATTTTGCACATATCAACTATCTCTCAAAAAATAATATCAAATTTAAAATAATTTTTAAAAAAAATATTGGAAAATTTCATTTTAAAAAAATCATAGTTGCTTATGATTTTGAAGAAAATATCTTTTCTTTCAATGATTACACTAAACAACTATACTTTATAATCTGTCAGCTTGAAAAACAAAATAATATTGTTTTCCCAAATTCACATGAATATTTATATTGGGAGAATAAAAAATATATGCATGAAATGTTCGACAAGTTAAACATTTCACAACCCCATACACAAATCATTAATTCGTATAGTGAATTAGATAATATTAATTTGAATTTCCCTTTTTTAATTAAAGAAGTTCATTCTTGTCAATCTAATGGAGTTTTTAAAATTGAGAATGAAAATGATTTAAATGAAATAAAATCAAAATTAAACTATGATTGTTTTTTAAAACAGGAGTTGTTAAATATCCGAAGGGATTTAAGGGTAACAATTGTAGGCAATGAAATTGTACATTTTTATTGGAGAATAAATAATGATTCTGAATGGCGCCCAACTGCTACAGGGAATGGCAGTTCTGTGGATTTTGTAAATTTTCCAGTCCAATGGAAAGATTTTATTATTACTGAATTTAATAAACTTGATATAATTACAGGAGCTTTTGATATTGCATGGCAGAATGATGACCTTACTACAAAACCATTAATATTAGAGGTGAGCCCAACATATCAATTGAATCCTATAACAGACAATATTAAACATCTAAGTCATTATGGTAATTATAAAAAATATTCAATACTTGGTAAAAACAATTATTTAGTTGAATACATAGAACAAACGTTTAAGGTAGTTGAAAAAGTAATGATTATAAGATTAAATACTATAAATGAAATTTAATCTTCGAAACATACAAAACTTTTTTTTATATGTTTATTTTTTCTCAATTAACTTTCAAGAGGTTAAAATTTTGAATTTAGAATCACTTTCAATACCTAAGTTTTCCGCATTAATTTATTTTTTTTCTATTCTTCCCAATATAAATTATTTTTTCAAATTTAACAAAAACAATAAAAGCCTAATCGCAATTTTATTGTTTTATATCATTCTTTTTTTATCGAACATTTTGAATGTTTCTATAAATTCTTATGCTATAATTGATTTATCGATGATGATTAATATTATTATGTTTTGGGCTATTATTAATCATTTTACAATCAGTAAAAGTGTAGCTGAAAAATCTATTTTAAGCTTTTCTATTGGCGCCATATTACTAACCTTGTTCTATTTACTAAACATTGGCGTTGTAATTTCAGAAGATAATAGAATTAGTTTATTTGGAGACAATGAAAATTTTATTGGTATAAAAATGTCTGTTTCAATTGTTCTTATTTTATTTATATTATTACAGAATAATTTAAAATTAAACAAATTTAGATTTTTACTTTTACTACCAATTCCAATTATGATTAAACTTTTGATTGAAACTGGATCAAGGGTTTCATTATTGTCATTTCTATTGATGGTTATTTTAGGAGTTTATCATATAAAATTTAAATATCAAATCTTTAAAATTGGACTTTTTGTTTTAATCTTTTGTTCTTTGTTTATTGCCTTTCAATTTGTCTTAGATAATCAAGTATTATTATTACGATTATATTCTTCTTTTGAAAAGAATGATATTGGTGGAAGGGAAGTAATATATATAGAAATTTGGGAAATAGTTAAACATTATCCAATTTTAGGAATCGGTCAAACCGGATATAATAAATTGTTTGGCATAGCAAGTCCGCATAATGTTTTATTAGAAATATTTAGTTATACAGGAATAGTTGGTTTGTTAGTTTATCTATATTTTTTATATTCAATTTTTTTAATTTCAAAAAGAGCTCTCGTTAAATTTAATAATATTATACCACTATTATTAATGATACCTATTGCGGGTTTGTTACTTTCTGGTCAACTTTTGTCCTTAAAATTAGGTTGGATTATTTTCTCATATATTGTTTTTCATAATCAACATTTATACATTAATCAACCCAAAATGGAAACTAATCATAATGCCTAAAATTAATGTTTTACTTTATATTGACAGTTTAATGATTGGAGGGATGCATAGACAAACATTGTTTCTTGCAAAGTATTTAGATAAAGATATATTTAATGTTGTTGTACTAACTCAAAATACAAGCAATGGGGGCCTTAGAAATGATTTTCTTAATACTAATTGTAAAATTTTAGATTTAGGTAGAGATTCAATTCCCACAAAAAAAAAACCTTTTAATCCAATTTTGGCTTACAAGTTATACAAAGTACTGACAAGTGAAAAAATAGATATAATATATCTAAATGCTGCCCCTAACCTTATATATTTTCAAATTGCAAATTTATTTTTATTTCGAAAAATAAAGCAAATTGGTTCATTTAGGGCCTTGACTTTCTGGAAAGGACATTTAAATTCTAAGTTTAAATTACTAGATAATTTTTTCGCAAAACTTTTGTATTTTACTTCGGAGTATACAATTGTAAATTCTCGTGCACTTTCAGAACATTATAGTAAAATACTCAAAATAGACCAACCATTAATTACAATCAATAATGGCAGTGATTTTAATATAAATGTAAAAAAACATCCATCTGAAATTAGATATGAACTAGGTCTTCAGCCTGATGAAATTTTTATTATAATGGTTGCAAGGTTAGATCCATGGAAAGATTTTGCTACCATAATAAATACTATTGTTATTTTAAAAGAAAAATTTCCAAATATAAAATTATTTTTTCTCGGAGAAGGTTCAGAAAGGAGTAAGATTGAAATTTTAATAAAAAATAATTATTTAGAAAAAAATATATTTCTACTTGGCGAAAAATCAAATTCAATTGATTATATAAATGCATGTGACATTTCGGTTCTCTCAACATTTGGAGAAGGCTTTTCTAATTCAATTTTAGAATCTATGTATCTGAAAAAACCTGTTGTGGCTACAAAAGTTGGTGGAAATATTGACATGATTGACACTACAGAACAATTTGGTTTTCTTGTATCATCATTTTCTCCAATTGAATTTGCTTCTAAGATTGAAAATTTAATAATAGACGGAGACCTTAGAATCAAAATTGGAGATGCTGCACATTCTAGAATTACTTATATGTGTAATATGGAAAGGTATATTGAAGATTATAAAAATATTTTTATAAAGTCATTTGAATCAAATTAAGATGAGAAAAAAAGCGTTAATTATTGGAATTTCAGGACAAGATGGTGCATTTTTAGCTAAATATTTGATTGAAAAAGATTACATAGTATATGGCACTTCAAGAGATGCCGAAATGTCAAACTTCAACTCTCTTGTAGAATTGGGCATAAAAGAGCAAATTATATTACTTTCTATGTCTTTAGTTGATTTTAGGAGTGTCATTCAAATTTTTATGGAAATAAAGCCTCATGAAGTTTATAATTTAGCGGGACAAACTTCTGTAAATTTATCATTTAAATTACCAGTTGAAACGTTAGAGAGTATATCATTGGGCACATTAAATATTCTTGAAGTTTTAAGATTACTTAAAATAGAAACAAAACTATATAACGCTTCCTCAAGTGAATGTTTTGGTAACACTGATGGAAATTTTGCTAATGAAACTACTCCATTTAAACCAAAGAGCCCTTATGGTGTTGCTAAGGCTTCTGCGTTTTGGCAAGTTGAGAATTATAGACAAGCATATAATCTATATGCTGCATCTGGAATTTTATTTAATCATGAATCTTATTTACGACCACAGCGTTTTGTAACTCAAAAAATCATAAGTAATGTATGTGATATAGCAAATAAGAAAAAAGATTTTTTTGAAATTGGTAATATTAATATTGAAAGAGATTGGGGTTGGGCGCCTGAATATGTTGAAGCCATGCATGCAATTCTCCAAGAAGACTCACCAGAAGATTATATTATAGCTACTGGCAAATCTATCACTTTGGAAATGTTTATTAAAACTTGTTTTGAATACTTTGGTTTAAACTATAAAAATCATATTAAATTAAATGAAGATTTATTTAGACCGACAGATATATTAGTAAGTAGAGGAGATCCAACAAAAGCTTCAAAAAATCTTAATTGGAAAGCAAAAACCGATGTTTTTGGTGTAATTGAAAAAATGATTGAATATAAATTAAATAAAAAAAATCATACATAATGAAAATTGGGATCGACTTATACTCTTTTGACAAGCCAGGAAATAATTATGGAGTAGGGCCAGGTGTATATGCTTGGAGTGTTTTACCTGAAATAATAAAGCTTTCTCCAAATGATTCTTTTTATATTTTTACAAACCGCGAAAATTTAGATTATATACCAAAGTTTGAAAATGTTAAAGTTATTGTAAATTATTTACCAATTAAATATCGATTTTTAAGAATTATACATGAACAAATTATAATTCCTATACTTTTTATATATTATAATTTAGATTTCATCCATTTTTTTGGAAACAATATTTCATATTTTTTATATAATAAATCGATTTTAACTGTTTTAGATTTGATGTGGAAATATTACATTGATTCTGGCGTAAAATCTATAAGGTATAAATATGTGGGCTTTACAATACCAATTTCAATTAAACTTTCTAAAGGAGTAATAACAATTTCAAATTTTATTGCAAAAGAGATTATAGAAAAAAAATTGCGGACTAAACCCTGCTTTCCAATTTTATTAGCCCCTGGAAAAATTGAATTGTTAAAGAATGAGTCTATATCTCAATATATACAAGATTTGTCTAAAGACAAATATATTTTTTCAGTTACCACTTCAATGCCACATAAAAACTTAATAGTTTTATTAAAGGCCTTTAAGAATTTAGTTTCCAAAAATAAATTTGATGGAAAACTTATTATAAGTGGTCAATTAAAAGGAGATTTTAAATTAAATACTCTTGATTTCATAAATATCAATAATTTAAAAGATAAAGTGATTTTAACTGGTTTTGTTTCTGAATCAGAAAAACAATTACTATATAAATGTTCTTTAATGGTTGTTTATCCTTCACTTTATGAAGGTTTTGGATTACCTATATTAGAGGCAATGTTCTTTGATACACCTGTCATTGCATCAAATGCGGCTTCAATTCCAGAGGTTGGGGGCAATGCTTGTCTTTATTTCAATCCGAAATCAGTTCAAGAATTAGAAGATAAAATTTTATTGATATCTTCAAATGATATAATTAAAAATCAATTAATTTTTGATGGCAGATTGCAACTTAATAAGTTTAGCTGGAAAAAAACAGCACAAGAAACAATAGATGTTTACAATAAATTATTTAAATAAATATGTTTGAAAATGACATAATGGGGTTTAAAATATTTAACTCCACACTAGACAAGATTGAATTAAACGAAGATTTAATTCCAAGAGTTATAAATACAATTAGCCCAAACTCGTATGGCATTTCTACAAAAGACGAACAATTTAGAAACGCATTAAAAGAAACTGATTATTTGGTTCTTGATGGTGTTTATTTTGCACTAGCTTCAATTTTAATAAAAGGGAAAAACATAATAAAAAATCAAGGTCCTGATGTTTTTTATCATTTTATGAAGAGAATGAATAATTCGAGTGGTAAAATATTTTTTTTAGGTTCCTCAGAAGCTACTTTGTTGAAAATTAAAAATAAAGCAAAAATTGAATACCCAAATATATTTATTGAAACATATTCTCCTCCCTTTAAATCCCATTTTGATAAAGATGAAAATCAAGAAATTATTAATATAATTAATAATTTCAATCCAGATATTATTTTCATTGGTATGACATGTCCTAAACAAGAAAAATGGGCTGTTGAAAATAAGTTAAAATTAAAAACTAGATTAATATGTTCTATTGGAGCTGTTTTTGATTGGTATGCTGGCAACGAGAAAGAAATACACCCGCTTTGGTGGAAATTACGTTTAGCTTGGTTAAAAAGAACCATTGATAGACCAGCAATATTAAAAAGGTATCCTAATATTGGTATATTTTTTAGAGATCTTTTATTAATTATTTTAAGATTAAAGAAGTTTAACAATGAATAAAATAAAATTAGCTATTATTGGCTTTGGTAGGATGGGAATTACTCATTTTTCCATTATAAATAGTAATCCAGATGTGAATGTAATAGCAATAGTTGATACATCACAATTAGTTTTATCTCTTTTGTCCAAGTACGTTAATGGCATAAACACATATACAAACTATATTGATATGTTCACGAATGAACAAGTTGATGCAATTATTATTTGTACACCACCATCTTTACACTATTTAATAGCGAACGAAGCTGTCAGTAGAAATATTCATGTCTTTTGTGAAAAACCATTCACAACTGAATATAAAAAAGGTATCGAACTGGCACAAAAATTTGAAGATAAAAATTTAGTAAATCAAGTTGGTTATGTAAATAGGTTTAATGATGCATTTATTAAAACCAAAGAATTATTCCTTAATGGAGTAATTGGTGAAATAATAAGATTTAAATCTGAGATGTACAGTAGAACCATTACTAAATCAGAAGATAGTAAAACATGGAGAGATTCTAGTGAAAATGGAGGTGGAGCAGTTTTTGAAGTTGCTTCACATGCGATTGATTTAGTAAATTATTTGGTTGGGAATCCTAATAAAGTTGTTGGAACAAGTTTAAATTATATTTTTTCAAAAAATGTTGAAGATGCTGTAACATCTACATTCTTATATAAAGATAATATTTCTGGAACAATCAATGTTAACTGGAGTGATGAAAGTTATCGTAAACCTACAAATAAGATTGAGTTATTTGGAAAGAAAGGAAAAATTTTAGCTGATCAACACGGAATTAAAATTTTTTTAAAAAACAAAGATATTAAATTTAATCTGAAAGAAGGATGGAATACTCTTTATATAACTGATCTGTTTAAATCCACCCCATTTTATGTTAGAGGAAATGAATTTACTTCACAACTTTATCATTTCATAGATTGTATCACAGGAAGAAAAAATACAAATATTTCAACTTTTAGAGATGCAAGTTTTACTCTCGAAATAATTGAAAAAATGTTTGCCGATTATAAAGAAAACATAAAAAATATTTAAAATGAATAAAATTGACAATATAGTATTTGGAGACAATCAGTTTTTTGGTATAAATCATATGTCCCAAGAAAAAGCACAACAGTTAAGTGAAATGTTTTTCGAATTTAAAAATATTATTAAGGTTTATGATATAGCTTATGAATTGGGTATTAGGGCTTTTATGTTAAATAGTAATGATAGAGCTTCTGAAATTTGCAATTATTTCAGAGAAAATGAGTCAAAATATCCTAATCTAAATTGGTATCCTTCAATTCCGTATCCACATAAATATGCTAATTCAATTAGTGAAAAAGGAATTTTTCCTACTATAAATGATATTTTATTTAAAAACAACTCAGCAATAGGAATTTTAAGCATGGTTACGAAGGGAGGGATGGCAGTTGTAAGCAAAGATGTAATCAAACTAATGCAAATGTTGATTGATGTTGAGATGAAGACATTTAAGGGTTTAAAAATTAAAGTAATATTCTTACAAAACATTATAACTGATTTAATTCTTGGATTTGATACAAAAGAAATTTTTGTAGAATATTGTAAATATATAAAAGAACAATATGGAGTACTTCCAGGCTTTATTACACAGAATATGCCTATTTTAAAACAAAAGTTAGAATATTGGGGTATCTCTGAAGTTGTAATTTGTACCTCATTTAATAAAATAGGGTATCTAATGTCTCCAAGTATTGATGCCTATGTTGAAGCAGCTAATTCTAATGATCCAAATAAGTTTCAATTGATGGCAATGTCAACTTTAGCCTCTGGAGCAATAAATGCTGAACATGCTTATGAATTTATCAATAAACAAAAAATTCATTCAGTAGTGTTTGGCGCATCTTCTAGAAAAAATATTGAACAAACGTTAAGCTTAATTAACCTGTGATTGGTATAACTGGATCTAATGGATTTGTTGGTCAAAGTATTATTAATTATTTTGGAGAAAAGAAGAACTTCTATAAAATAAATAGACAATTTATTGTTGATCGCAATCTTGATGTGATACTTCATCTTGCTGGGAAAGCTCACGACCTAAAAAATGTTTTAGACGCCAGCGAATATTATACTGTTAATACTGATCTAACTAAAAAGCTTTTTGATGCTTTTTTATCATCAGATGCTAAAGTTTTCATTACTTTAAGCTCTGTTAAAGCAGCGGCCGATAAACTAGAATCCGAATTAACAGAAGATCATCTTCCTAATCCTATTACTCATTATGGGAAAAGTAAACTTCTTGCTGAGCAGTACATTTTAAGTAAGTCAATTCCTGATGATAAGAGAGTTTATATTTTAAGGCCCTGTATGATACATGGCCCTGGCAATAAGGGTAATTTAAATTTATTATATAAAATTGTAAG
>JACCDH010050424.1_pt1 | contig 19017 bp, 16 predicted proteins | sample 7442481 | NCBI WGS metagenome assembly JACCDH01 (sample SAMN15323433, study PRJNA562643) | freshwater metagenome | isolation source: river surface water | place: USA:Blue River Watershed | collected 2017-08-15 | reverse complement strand
TGCGCCACACGCCCGGCCTGTTTGAAGCGGTGCGCGAGGCGGTGGGCCCCGACATCCATTTGCTGCACGACGTGCACCACCGCTTAACGTCCATCGAAGCGGGTCAACTGGGCAAAGCGCTGGAGCCGGTCCGCATGTTCTGGATGGAAGACCCAACGCCCGCCGAGAACCAGGACGCCTTCCAGTGGATACGCCACCACACCACCACCCCGATTGCGGTGGGCGAGATTTTCAACAGCATCTGGGACTGCAAGACGCTGATCGAGAAACAGCTGATCGACTACATCCGCACCACCGTGGTCCACGCGGGCGGCATCACCCACCTGCGGCGCATTGCTGATTTAGCGAGCCTGTACCAAGTGCGCACCGGCTGCCACGGCGCGACCGATTTGTCACCCGTGTGCATGGGCGCGGCACTGCACTTTGACACCTGGGTGCCCAACTTTGGCGTGCAAGAGTTCATGCCGCACAGCGAGGAAATGCTCTCTGTCTTTCCGCACGACTACCGCTTTGAGCGCGGGATGATGCACTGCGGCGAGTCACCCGGCCACGGGGTGGACATCGACGAGAAGTTGGCTGCGAAGTACCCCTACCAAAGGGCCTATTTGCCGGTGAACCGGCTGCAGCACGATGGGACCTTGTGGAACTGGTGACAGCCCTCAGCCACAGGCCTTAGCCCATGCTTGGGCGCGCCACCGGCTGCACCGATTCGTAGGCCCGCGCCGCACGCAGCACCAAACCATCGCCAAACATCGGGCCCACGATCTGCAAGCCCATCGGCAGCCCGGCCTTCGTGAGTCCGCAGGGCACGGTGATGGCCGGTTGCTGGGTCAGGTTGAAGGGGTAGCTGAATGGCGTCCAGCCCAGCATGCTGACCGGGTCCATCGGCACGGCGCCCGCAGGGCGCGCCTCAAAAGCCGGAATGGACACCGAAGGCGTGACCAACAAGTCATAGCGCTGCATGAATTGGCGCATGTGCGAACCGAGCACGCCCCGGCGCTGGTGAAGTTGCTGCACCTGCTGTGCATTGAGCTGTGCGCCCAATTGCGCCTCGGCCCGAAAGTCGGGGTCGGCCACCTCCTGCTGCGCGGCCGTCAGGCCCGACCAGACCGTGTAAGCCCCCAGGAACCACAGGCCAGTGGTGATGTCCAGCGGGTCTTCAAAGCCCGGGTCCACTTGCTCGACATGGGCGCCCAGGTCTTGCAGTTTTTGCACCCCTTGCGCCACCGCTGCCGCGATTTCGGGATGCACGTTTTGGGCGTAACCCAGCGTGGGCGAATAGGCGATGCGCAGGCCGCGGATACCGTCTTCCAGACCCACGGTGTAGTCCGTGCCATCGGGCGGCAAGGATGTCCAGTCGCGGGCGTCGGGCTTTTTGAGCACGTTCATCATCATGGCCGCGTCGCGCACGCTCAGGGTGTGCGGGCCCAAGTGCGCCACCGAGCCAAAGGGTGACAAGGGGTAGGCGGGCACGCGGCCAAAGCTGGGTTTGTGGCCCACGTTGCCGCAAAACGCGGCCGGGATGCGCACACTGCCCGCGCCGTCGGTGCCCACGGCCAGCGGCCCCAGACCTGCGGCCACGGCAGCGGCTGCACCACCCGATGAGCCGCCGGGGGTGTGGTTCAGATTCCAAGGATTGCGGGTGATGCCGGTGGCGGGTGAGTTGGTTTCGCCCTTGCAGCCAAATTCGGGCGTGGTGGTTTTGCCCAGCAACACCGCGCCCGCTTCGCGCAGCCGCGCTGTGGCCGGGGCATCCACCTCCCAGGGCTGCTTGGGGTCCACGGTGCGACTGCCGCGCAAGGTGGGCCAGCCTTGGGTGAGGATCAGGTCTTTGATGCTGGTGGGCACACCATCGAGCTCACCCACGGGGGCTTGGGTGTTGCGGTGCGCTTGCCAGCGGGCTTCGCTGGCACGGGCGCTGGCCAGGGCACGGTCGGCATCGACCAGACAAAAGGCATTGATCTGCGGGTTGATGCGCTCGATGCGCGAGAGCACCGCCTGCGTGGCCTCCACCGGACTGGCCTGCCCGGTGCGGTAAAGCTGCAGCAATTCGTGCGCAGTGCATTGGGTCAGGTCGGTGGTGCTCATGGCGGTCTCCTATCAGTGTGGTGTCACGTTGAACCCATCAAGGCCATGCATCAAGGTCTGGTGCGCGTTTGGGGGCTGAGTTTTTTCCAGGGCAAATCGCCCGGGTCAGCGGCCATGGGGCCTGCGGCTTTGGCCACCAGCACACGGCTGGCGATGGGGGTGAAGTCGGCCCGAAAATGGTTGGAGCTTTTGACCACCAGCAGCTTCATCTGCTCGGGGTGAATGCCCACGGCGCGGAACAGTTCGCGGTCGAGCATCTGCATCTTGCCGCTGGCCACCGCCACCAGCACGCCGTCGATTTCGAGACATGCACAGGGGCCGATGTGGACCCTCACGCCGGTCATCATCGGGCCTTTGAGTTCGCAAGCATCCGGCCCCAAAGCCCTTACCGTGAAGCGCCCTTGCACAGGCGGGTCGCTCGCCACGCCGGTGAAGGTGGGCACGGCCTTGCCCAACGCCAATTGCAGGCAGGCCCCCACCCCGGCAGCATGTGCCATGCGGGCGGCTTCGGGGTCGTACAACAAACCCAGCGCCACCTGGCCGGGCCATCGTTGGCCCGCACCTTGTTGCAGCAGCGCATGCAGCATGCCCGTGGTGTTGCTGTCGCCCCCAGCGCCCGGGTTGTCTTGGGTGTCGGCCATGACCACAGGGGCAGCAGACACCTCGGCCGTGGCCAGGGCTTGCGCAACGGCCTCACGGGCGGGCAGCACATCAGGGCGCCACTGGCCGGGCTCGGCCACGCGCTCAAACAAGCGCTGCACCGCCGCTTCAGCCTGTGGGCCGTGGCCCCAAACCACGGGGCCACACTCGGCAAAATCAGACGCAGGAAAACCCATGCAAAAACTGAGCATGCAAGCAGTTTGCGACTCCAGCGCGATCATCTCGTCGTACAGCTCTTTGGCAGGGGCCATCCAGGTGCTTTGCGCGTTGAGCGGGATCAAAAACGGCAGACGACGGGCCTGCATGGGGCGCTTGCCACCCGCACGCAAATGTTCACGCAGCAGCAGGGCGGCACGCTCGCCGGTCTCGGCCATGTCGATGTGCGGGTAGGTGCGGTAGGCCACCAAACCATCGGACAGCTTCAACATGCGTTCGGTCACGTTGGCGTGCAAATCGAGGCTGGCCACGATGGGCAGCTTGGGGCCGACCACCGCACGGATGCGGGCGATCAACTCGCCTTCGCTGTCGTCGGCGTTTTCGGCCACGGCCGCGCCGTGCAGATCGAGGTACACCCCGTCCAGACCCTGCACCAGGGCCGCGCGAACATCTTCGACGATGGCCGCGCAGATGCGCTCAAACGCGTCGTGCGTCACATACGACGAAGGTGGGGCCCCGGCCCAAGCCGAGGGCACAAGCTGCCAGCCTTCGCGCCGGGCCGCGTCGATGAAACCGCCTGCCGGGATGTTCACGCCCGACATCTGGTCGATCAGGGCCTGCCCGCGCACATAGGCCGGAAAAGCCTCGCCGCTTTGAAAGGCGGCCCAATCGGCCAAGCTGGGCGCAAAGGTGTTGGTCTCGTGCTGGTAACCAGCGATCAGGATGCGGGTCATGGGTTTTCAAGCTCGGGCAATGCGGCCGGAGCAGCGTCAAACAGGCGCCGGGTGTAGTCCTGTTGCGGGTTGGCGTAAAGCTCAGCGGTACGGCCCTGCTCCACGATGCGGCCTTGGTGCATCACGATCACGCGGTCGCACAGCTGGGCGGCCACGCGCAGGTCGTGCGTGATGAACAGCAGCCCCAGCCCCAGTCTCGACTGCGCCTCGCGCAGCAGGTTCAGGATCTGGGCTTGCACACTCACATCGAGCGCACTCACGGCCTCGTCGGCCACCAGCACCTGCGGGCGGCAGGCCAGGGCACGGGCAATCGCCAGGCGTTGGCGCTGGCCACCGCTGAACTGGCTGGGGTAGCGCTTCAAGGCCTCCACGGGCAAACGCACCTGCGCCATCAACTCCACCGCCAGTGCTTCGGCCTGCTCACGCGTCTGGCCAAAGTTCATCGCGCCTTCGACCATGGACTGGCCCACGGTGCGGCGCGGGTTGAGCGAGCGGTTCGGATCTTGGAAGACCACCTGCACGCGGTGGCGCAGTGGTCGTAACTGGCCCTCGGACATGCGGGCCACGTCATCAGCACCCCAAAAAATCTGGCCTTCGGTCGGGTCGATCAAGCGGATCAGGCAGCGCGCAAAGGTCGACTTGCCCGAACCCGACTCGCCTACGATGCCCACCGTCTCACCGGCACGCACAGCCACCGCGGCCTCCATGAGGGCGGCCGTGGGTCGGCTGCGGCCCAGCCAGTCGTGGCTGATGTAGGTCTTGCCCACGCCTTGACCCGACAGGAGCGCAGGGCCTTCGGGCTCGGGCTTGGCAGGTGGCGGCGTCATGCCCGGCACGGCGGCCAACAACTGGCGTGTGTACTCGGCGCGGGGGCGGCGCAGCACCTGCTCGCAGTCGCCACTCTCCACCGCCTGGCCCTGGTTCATGACCAGCACCTGGTCGGCGATCTCGGCCACCACGCCCATGTCGTGGGTGATGAAAAGCACCGCGCTGCCCTGCTCGCGTTGCAGGTCGGCGATCAATCGCAAAATTTCTTTTTGGGTGGTCACGTCGAGCGCGGTGGTCGGCTCGTCGCAAATCAGCAATGCAGGCTTCAAGATCACGGCCATCGCGATCACGATGCGCTGACGCTGGCCGCCGCTGAGTTGGTGCGGGAAGCTGCGCAGCATGCGGGCCGGCTCGGGCAGCTTGACCCGCTCGAACACGCGCAAGATTTCGGCACGGCGCTTTTCGGCGGACCAGTCGGTGTGGGTGGCCAACAACTCGTCCACCTGGTCGCCGCAGCTCATGACCGGGTTCAGGGCCGTCATGGGCTCTTGGAACACCATGCCCATGGCCTTGCCGCGCAACTGGCGCAGCCGCAATGGGGACGCCTGCAACAAAGACTCGCCTTGCAGGGCAATGCTGCCCGCCACGGCTTGCAGCTCTTTGGGCAGCAAACCCATCACGGTGGTGGCCATGACGGACTTGCCCGAACCGGACTCGCCGACCACACACAAGGTCTGGCCCGGCAGGATGTCGAGCGACACCTTGGTGATGGCATGGGCCCGGTCACCGCCCGCAGGCAGGGCGACCGACAAGTCACGGATGGACAGAACGGGGGTGGTCATACCCCGCTCCGTTTGGCAAATTTGGGGTCCAACACATCGCGCAAGCCGTCACCCAGCAGGTTGATGGCCAGCACGGTGGGCACCAAAAACATGGCTGGGAACAACACATTGCCCGGGTACTGGGTGAACTGCACCCGGCCCTCGGCCATGATGTTGCCCCAGGTCGGAATATCGGCTGGCAGGCCCAAACCCAGGAAGCTCAAGATGGCTTCGGTCAGCACGGCGCTGGCCGCAATGAAGGTGCCCTGCACGATCAGCGGCGCCATCGCGTTGGGCAAAATGTGGCGCAGCAAAATGACCGGTGTGGGCGTGGCCAAAGCGCGGGCCGCTTCCACAAAAGGCTCTTCGCGCAAGGTCAACACCAACGAGCGCACCAAGCGCGTGACACGGGGAATCTCGGGGATGGCGATCGCCACCACCACGGTCCAGATCTGCGCGCCCAGGGCCGCCACCAGCGCAATCGCCAGCAAGATGGCGGGAATCGCCATCAGGCCGTCCATGAAGCGCATCAGCACCGCGTCTGCCAGGCGAAAGTAGCCAGCCAACATGCCCAACACGCCGCCCACAGCCAAGGCCACCGTGGCCGTGAACAAACCCACCAGCAAAGACACGCGGGTGCCAAACAGCACGCGGCTGTAGATGTCGCGGCCAAAGTTGTCTGAGCCCATCCAGAAGGTGTGGGTGACACTGACGCCACCCGGCAAAGCAAACTGCCCCACCACCCCGGCAGCGGTGTTGATGTTGGCCGAGTCCATGGCCGCAGGGTCCACGGTACCCAGCCATGGCGCCACCAAAGCGATCAAGATCAGCAAGCCCAGCACGCCCAAGCCCAAACGGACGGTGGTGTGCGCCAGAAGTTTTCGGAAGGTGGCGTTCATCAGTAACGGATCCGGGGATCGAGCCACAGGTAGCTCAAGTCCACACACAAATTGATCAAGACATAGAGCACACTGAAAAACAGCACCACGCCCTGGATGACCGGAAAGTCGCGGTTGAGCACCGCATCGACGGTGAGCGAGCCCAAGCCCGGAATGGCGTAAACCGTCTCGGTCACGACCACACCACCGATCAAGAGCGCAATGCCGATGCCAACCACCGTGACGATGGGCACGGCCGCATTGGCCAGCGCGTGGCGCAGCAAAACCGCTTGCTCGGTGATGCCCTTGGCACGCGCTGTGCGGATATAGTCTTCGGTCAGCGCTTCAGAGACGCTCGCCCGCGTGACCCGCGCAATCAGCGCCACATAGATGGTGGCCAAAGACAACCACGGCAGCACCAGCTGGTAGGCCCAAGCGCCCACCCCTTGCGAGAACTCGCCCAACAAGCGGCGATAGCCTTGCACCGGCAACCATTGCAGCTGGATCGCAAAAATGTAAATCAGCACGTAGCCGATCACGAACACTGGCACCGAGAACCCCGCCACCGCAAAGCCGGACAAGATGCGGTCCAGCCAGCCCCCCATGCGCCAAGCGGCCAGCGTGCCCAGAGGCACGGCCACCAAAACGGCCAACACCATCGTCCCAGCGGCCAAGGACAGTGTGGGCTCGATGCGCTGAGCGATCAGCTCGGTCACCGGTTTGCCGAGGTAAAAGGAATAGCCCAAGTCGCCCTGCAACACCCCCCCCAACCAGATCATGAACTGCGTGAGCAGGGGCTTGGTCAACCCCAGCTGTTCGCGGATGCGGTCGATGTCTTCGTTGGTGGCGTTGTTGCCCGCGATCACAGCGGCCGGATCCCCCGGCGTGAGCCGAAGGATCAGAAACACGATGACCGCGACCGTGAGCAGCACAGGGATCAGCGCCAGCAGGCGCTGAAGCAAGAACCTCAGCATAAAACTTCAGCTGCTTTTGACTTCAAAAAGTCAGTTCTTCTTGATGTTCCAGTACACCTGAGCACCGCCGGGCACCAGGCCCGAGATGTTCTTGCGCAGGGCTGCGGGGTTGAAGTACTGACCCAGCGGCACGTGGGTGGCCGTTTCCATGGCGCGCAGCTGGATTTGCTCAGCGATCTGCTTTTTCTGCGCATCGCTGGTGGCCTGGGCGAACTTGACCTTCAGGTCTTCGATCTGCTTGTCGTCTTGCCAACCGAACCAGCCCTTGTCGCCTGCAGCGTTCATCATCGCCATGGTCAAGGGATTCAAAATGTCACCTGCCGTCCAAGCGGTCATGAAGGCGTTCCAGCCACCTTGGGCGGGGGCGTCTTTCTTGGCTCGGCGCGCCACCAAGGTGGCCCAGTCCATTTGCTGCATGTCCACTTTGAAGCCGGCGGCTTCAAGCTGCTGTTTGGCCACCAATGGCAACTTGGCAATCGCAGCCAGGTCGGTCGGGCGCATCAGCACCACGGGAGTGCCGTCGTAGCCGGCCTCTTTGAGCATCTCGGCGGCTTTCTTGGGGTCGGCCATGCCGTTGTAAATGCCCGTCTTGTCACTGGCAAACGGTGTACCGCAGGGGTACATGCTCTTGCAGAAGGTGTACATGCCAGGGGCGCCGACCTGTGTTTTCAGGTGCGCTTCTTGGCCCAGCGCCACCATGGCGGCCTGGCGGATCTTCACGTTGTTAAAAGGCGCATGCAGGTGGTTGAAGCGCAAGATGAACTGCAGGCCTGCAGGCTGTGCGTCCACCAGCTGGATGTCTTTTTGCGCTTTGAGCGAAGCGTACTGCTCAAAGGTGGGTTGCTCGACGATGTCGACTTCACCGGCCACCAGGGCATTGAACTGGGTTTGCGGATCGCGGATGATGACCCACTCCACGCGGTCCACGTTCACCTGCTTGCCCCCCGTGGTGCCGTCTGGCGCTTCACTGCGGGGCTTGTATTTGTCGTTCTTCACATAGACCAGGCGCTCGCCGGGCTTGTATTCGCCGGGCACAAACTTGTAAGGGCCGGAGCCGATGTTTTCCTTGATCTGCTCGCTGCCAGGTGTGGCAGCAATGCGCGCGGGCATGATGAACAGCACGTTGGACGAGGGCTTGCCCAGCGCTTCGAGCATCACGCCAAAGGGTTTGTTGAGTTTGATGACAAAGGTCTTGGCATCGGGCGCGGCGTAGCTTTCCACGCTTTTGGCCAGCACCCCGCCAAAGCTGTCGCGGCTGGTCCAGCGCTTGATGGAGGCCACCACGTCTTCGCTGGTCACGGCTTTGCCATCATGAAACTCCAAGCCATCACGCAGCGTGAACGTCCAGGTCAGGTTGTCCTTGCTGACGTTCCACTTGTCCACCATCTGCGGCTTGACCTTGCCGGCCAGATCGGTGCCAAACAGCGTGTCATAAATCATGTACCCGTGGTTGCGCGTGACAAACGCTGTGCTCCAGATCGGATCGAGGATGGTGATGTTGGCATGCGGCACGACACGCAAAGTTTTGGCCTGGGCTTGCGCAGCAAAGGGGGCCAACAAGGCGGCTGAAAGGGCGGCCACAGCAAAAAGGGAACGACGCTTCATCGGATACTCCATTCAAGTCGATGAAGACCACTATAGGGCTAAATACAAGCGTCGCTTATCAGGGCATGCCCCAATTCGAGCGCATTATTTATCCGTACCTCCCAGCCACCGAACACGCCGAAAAAAGGCCATTTGGCGCAGCAGTGGCTGCGGTCTGTTACAGCACCCGCGCCAGCGCCGCTTGCAAATGCTCAGAGGGCAGCCGCTTAAAACCCGAGCGGGCAAAACGCTGCAAGCGCCCTTGCATGAAGGCCACCAGCACCGAAGCGGCAACCTGTGCGTCCGCCGTGGGTGTTTCGGACGCCAAGCCCTTGAGCGACTGGCGCAGCTGCGATTCGATCTTGTCAAACAGCAAATTGATGCGCTCTTGCAGGCGCTCGTGCTCCAGCACCAGCGCATCGCCGGTCATGACACGGCACATGCCAGGGTTCTTTTCAGCGAACTGCAAAAGCAGCGCCACGATGCGAGCGGCCTGGTTGGGGCCCACAGGTTCGCGGTCAGTGACCTGACGGATCAGACCGATCACCGACTGGTCCACAAAATCGATCAGGGCCTCAAACATCTGGGCCTTGCTGGCGAAGTGGCGGTACAGGGCCGCTTCGCTCACACCGATCTTGGCGGCCAAGCCTGCCGTGGTGACCCGCTCAGCGCCTGGCGCCTCCAACATGGAAGCCAGCGTTTGCAGAATCTGCAAGCGCCGCTCTCCAGGGCGCGGGCGTTTGCGCGCCGGTGCTTCTTCGCGCGTTTCGGTGTTGTCGTGGTCTTCGTTCATGTCTCCCCCCTTTGGCATCGGACCGCTTCAGCGGCTCTTGATCATGGTGCCGAAGGCCTGCTCTGACAGGACTTCCAGCAGCATGGCGTGCGGCACGCGGCCATCGATGATGTGCACCGCGTTCACACCACTCTTGGCCGCATCCAAAGCGCCTGCAATCTTGGGGATCATGCCGCCGCTGATGGTGCCATCGGCGCACAGCTCGTCGATGCGGTGTGGTGTCAGCTCGGTCAGCAAGTTGCCTTCTTTGTCGAGCACGCCTCGGATATTGGTGAGCATCAGGAGTTTTTCGGCCTGCAACACCGTGGCCAGTTTGGCGGCCACCACGTCGGCGTTGATGTTGTAACTCTCATTGTCCACACCAAAGCCGATAGGGCTGACCACCGGAATGAAAGCGTCGTCTTGCAGGGCTTTGAGGATGGACGGGTCGATGCTTTCGATGTCACCCACCTGGCCCAAGTCGAGCTCTTTGCTCGGGTCTTGGGCATCCAGCAAGCGCAGTTTTTTGGCGCGGATCATGGCGCCGTCACGGCCTGTCAGGCCCACGGCCTTGCCGCCTGCGCGGTTGATCATGCCCACGATGTCTTGCTGCACTTCGCCGCCCAACACCCACTCGACCACCTCCATGGTCTCGGCATCGGTCACGCGCATGCCTTGCAGGAACTCGCCTTTTTTGCCCAAGCGGCTCAAGGCATTCTCAATTTGCGGGCCACCGCCGTGCACCACGACCGGGTTCATGCCCACGAGCTTGAGCAGCACCACGTCTTCGGCAAAGGCTTGCTGCAAGGCCGGATCGGTCATGGCGTTGCCGCCGTATTTGATGACCAAGGTCTTGCCGTGGTATTTGCGGATGTAGGGCATGGCCTGCGCCAGGATCTGGGCCTGGTCGCAAGGGGAAACGGCAGCGGTGGTATCGGTCATGGCGCGTTACGGAATTGAAAGGTCATCAAAGTTGAAAGCGATTGTGCCGCAAGCGTCTGACGCTCAAAGGATCTCGGCCATCAAGCGGTCCACGCCCTGCTGCCAATTCGGCAAGGTCAGGCCAAAGCGGTTTTGCAGGCGCTGGGTGTTCAAGCGGGAGTTCAAAGGGCGGCGGGCGGGCGTCGGAAATGCAGACGTCGGCACGGGCGAGATCTCGGTCACTTTCCAGGGGGCGTCGGGTTGGATCTGACGAGCCCTCTCAATTGCATATGAGGCATAGCCATGCCAACTGGTCTCGCCTGCGGCCACCAGGTGGTAAATACCCGAAAGATGCGCGTCTTGCGCGTGGAGGACGTGACGGATGGCATGCGCCGTCACATCGGCGATCAAATCCGCGCCCGTGGGTGCGCCGCGCTGGTCGTCGATGACCGTCAGGCGTTCGCGCTCTTGGGCCAGGCGCAGCATGGTGCGGGCAAAGTTGCCGCCGCGTGCCGCATAAACCCAGCTGGTGCGAAAAATCAGGTGCTTGCAGCCACTGCCCGCAATGGCTTGCTCACCTTCAAGCTTGGTCTGGCCATACACGCCCATGGGGCCTGTGGCATCGCCTTCTTGCCAAGGCGTCTGGCCTTCGCCGTTGAACACATAGTCGGTCGAGTAATGCGCCAGCCAAGCCCCCACATCGGCCGCCGCTTGGGCCAGGGCAGATGGCGCCGTGGCGTTCAGGGTGCGGGCCAACTCGGGCTCGGTTTCGGCTTTGTCCACCGAGGTGTGGGCTGCGGCATTGACGACCACATCGGGCCGCACATCGCGCACCGTTTGCGCCAATTTTTCAGGCTGCGACAAGTCACCGCAATGCAGCGTGCTGTGGCGGTCCAGCGCGATCAACTCACCCAAAGGGGCCAGGCTGCGTTGCAATTCCCAGCCGACTTGGCCGTTTTTACCGAGGAGAAGAATTTTCATGAAAGCCCGAATCAGGGTGAGAGGCTGTGAGCTGGCCACAGGGTGCGCGACAAGCGCAGATTTTAGAAGCAATGCCCCATCGCTCAGGTTACAGTGATGCCCATATCAGGAGTTCCCCCCATGGCCAAATCACCTGCCTCAGACAAGACCACCGCTTCGACCGATGCCACCGCTGCCGCCGCACCCACACACCAGATTTGGCTGGCGGGTTTGGGCGCCATGGCCAAAGCGCAAGAGCAAGGCAGCAAAGCCATCGAAGCCTTGGTCAACGATGGCTTGGCCTTCCAGCGCAAAAGCCAGGCCGAAGCCCAACAACGCTTGAGCGAAGCCACCGAACGCCTGACCCACTTGGCCAGCGACTTTGGCCAACAAACCACGGTGCGCGTGGACCGCTTGGAACACCTGTTTGAAGACCGCGTGGCCAAAGCCTTGCAACGCTTGGGCATGCCCACGCTGTACGACCTGCAAGCCCTGACCGAACGCGTGGCCCAACTGGAAGCACAGTTGGCCAAAGCCACGGCCAAATCCAGCAGTGCAGCGCCAGCCACGCCGAAGCCGAAGGCCCAACCAGCCGCCAAAGCCGCCGGCAAAACGGCCACCAAGGCCACCAGCCCCCGCCGCAAGGCCTGAGCGCAAGCTGTTCAACCATGGCCAAAAAAGCCCCACGCCGCACCGCCCAGCGCATCGCTGAGGTCACGCTGGAGCTGTTCAACCGCTTTGGCGAGCCCAATGTCTCGACCACGCTGATCTCGTCCGAGCTCAACATCAGCCCCGGCAATCTGTATTACCACTTCCCCTCCAAAGACGCGCTGGTCAACCACCTGTTTGACGACTACGAAGCGGCCATGTTGGGCTTGCTGGATGCAGCCGCCGATGTGCACGATGTGGAAGACGCCTGGTTCTTTTTGCACTCGCTGTTTGAACAGGTTTGGAACCATCGTTTTTTGTACCGCGACCTGAACAACCTGCTGTCGGGCAACCGGCATTTGGAGACGCATTTCCATGCGGTGCTGGAGCGCAAAACACAGGCGTTCAGACACCTGCTGGAATCGCTGGCGGCAGCGGGTTTGATGCGCATCGACCCCGACAGCATCGAGACCTTGTCGGCCAGCATGTCGGTGATGGTCACTTATTGGCTCAGCTACGAATACGTGCGCAACCCACGCCAAGCGCTGGAGCCCGCCAGCGCCAGCCTGGCCTTGAGCCGGGGTGCCAAACACGTGCTGGCCTTGCTCACGCCCTACATGGCCAGCGCCCATCTGCAGGCGCACCTGCAGTCATTGACTGCGGCCTACAGCGACCCAGCGGCTTGAGTTTCGGGCTCAGCCCTTGGCGGCAAAACGCTGTTCGGCCATGGTCAGCAGGCCGTCAAAAATCAAGTTGTCCACCAGCTCAAACTGCAGCGACATGCTGGGCGCCATCTTCCAGCCTGCGCCCCCCGTCATCACGCACATCGGCTCTTGGCCCGTGTGCTCGCGCAGGTGCTGCACCATGCGCTCACAAGCGCCCGCAATCGCATAGGTGCCGCCACTGGTCAGTGCGTCGCTGGTGTTGGTCGGGAAAGGCCGCACTTCACCTGTAGGCACATGCAAACCGGCCGTGCCCGACTCCAGAGCGCGCAGCATGATGCCGTGCCCTGGCAAGATGAAACCACCTAAAAAACGGCCTTCGGTGTCGATGGCCTCGACAGTGACCGCTGTGCCCACCATCACCACCACCAACGGCCGGGCAGGCCCTTGGGCCAGCATGCGTTGACGCGCACCGATCATGGCCACCCATCGGTCTGAGCCCAAACGGGAGGGGTGGTCGTAACCGTTGGTCAAGCCCGCTTCTGAGACACTGGGCACGACCCACTGAGGGCTCACATCCCACAGGTCCATTTGCTCTTGCACGCGGCGCTTGATGGCGTCGCCGGCCACAATGCAGCCGAGCATGCGCTCTGGCACGGGCAAGTCAGCCCAAGGCCCGTCGGCCAAGCGGTCGATGTTTTCCAAAAATTCCGCACCCTGCGCCAGCAGTTGGGCAAGGGGGTGCGGCTGGTCGTACAACGCCCATTTCAAACGGGTGTTGCCCACATCGATGGCTAAGAATGTCATGCCGTGATGATAATGATTTTCACGGTTTGACCGGGCGAGCCTGTTTGCGCTTGACCAAAGCCAATGCCCTCTAGGCTCTTTTTACTCAGACACACCGGCACTTTGGGCCTTGCGGATGGCATCCTTGGCCTGATTTTGCGGCTCCTGTGGCCCATTCGCATCCACTTGCAAAAGCAATCCCAGCAAGCGCGCACCATGCTCCACCGCGATTGAGCCGTACTTCACATCGCCTTGCACCAACGCGCTGGCAAGCATTTCCACGCGCTCATGGGCATCGATGTTGCCCGAGACCTTGCCCGCCACGATCACTCGGCTGGCGATCACATCGCCTTGAATTTCACCTTCTTGCCCCACCACCACCGTGATCGCCTGGTCTTTGGGCGCCTCGATGTTGCCCACCAACTTGCCATCGATGCGCACACTTTGCATCACGCGCAACGTGCCATGGATTTCCGTTTGTCTGCCAATCAAAGTGTCAAAGCGCTCTGGGCTTTTCACGAGTGGGGTGTTGTTTGTTTTTTTGTTGCCGAACATGCGGGTCTCCTCCTTTAATTCAATGCCCCATCAAGGCTTCAGGTTGAGGCGCGCCCATGCCGCAAATGCCTTGGCAGGATGCATCGCCTGCCCCTGGTACATCACCTCGTAATGCAGGTGGGGTCCCGTTGATCGTCCGGTGTTGCCCAGCAAACCGAGCAATTGGCCTCGTTCAACCTTGTCCCCCTCGTTCACATGGCGGCGGCTCAAATGGGCATAGCGCGACACGAAGCCATCGGCGTGCAACACATCGACCATTTCACCGTAAGCCCCCGAAAAACCGGAGCGCAGCACTTTGCCATCTGCGGTGGCCAACACCGGGGTGCCCACGGGTGCCACAAAGTCGATGCCTTCGTGCATGCTGGGTTGGTGCGTCATGGGGTCGGCACGCACACCAAAGCCACTGGTGATGGAAAAATCTTGTGCCAATGGCAAAGCCGTTGGCAGCTTGCTCACCCGATCAAGGTCCCGCTGCCACTGGGCCTGCTTCGTGATCAACGTCTCTTCGAGTTGCTGAATTTGTTGGGCGGTGAACGCCAGCTCGCTGTGCAGATCAGCCGGGTGCGAAGGCCCAATCGGTACAGCCTTCAACGGACCACCTCGGCCATCGGTCGCTTCAGCCTTGCTGCGCACGCTGCCTGGCACCAGGCTTTCTATGCCAAAACGGCTCAGAAAGCTTTTTCTTTGCTGATCGATGTCACGCAAAAGGCCCGTTACCGAGGAGATCTGACCATGCAAACCCTCGAGCCTGGCACGGTAGTGGGCTTCAATTTTCATTTGTTCGGCCTGACTCGTCACGCCGCCCATGCGGTGCGCCAGTTCGGGCGCATATTCAACCGCCACGCGCAAGCCGATCAAATGGAACAAAGAGCCCAGCAACAACAAGGTCATCGCCACTGCGGCCACCGAGAGCAAGACCTTGCGAGCCGTGATGGACACAGCGACCACCCGGGCTGTGGGCCCGGACACCCAAATCAATTGCATAAACACTCCAGAGACCCGTCCGCAGACGTCCCCAATGGGGCTGATTGAAGCGCCAAAAAGCCCCAGCAAAAACGTTCGGGGTTGACGGCAAGGGGCGTATCTTAAGGTAGCGGCTTGATGAAGATCGAGTCATTTCAGCCAGAAAAAGCGTATTTAATAGTTATTCGACCATTACAAAAGTGTTTTTTGAATTAATTTTGAAAATACGCGTGTGCGCTGACAACTCAAGCCTCAACGCCCATGCAAGTCCATCGATTGACGAAGCCAGACCTATCCAAAATGCGCGGGACTGCTCAAGCGCAATGCGGCCAAAGCCATGACCTTGGCCGAGTCCACCAGCTCCTGGATGCCCACATATTCATCGGGCTGGTGCGCCAGATCCAGAATGCCGGGGCCATACGCAATGCAGTCGCGCAACTTGCCGCTGCGCACGATGTGCTTTTGGTCATACGTGCCGGGGCTGGCGATGTAGCTGGGCTCACGCCCCAGCACGCGGGCAATGGCGCGGGCCGTGGCATCGACCACAGGCGCGTCTTTGGGTGTGGCCGTGGGCACAAAACTCATGATGTCGCGGATGCCGTAATCAAATCCCGGCCGCGTGCGCTTGAGTTCTTCGAGCATGTCGACGATCTCTTGCTTGACGGCTTCAAGGTTTTCCTCGGCGATGAAGCGCCGGTCCAGCACCGCCTTGCACAAGTGCGCCACCACAGGCGCGGGCAAATCGCCTGTGGGCCAGCCGCGTTCGTCCAGGCTGTAGCGCTGCTCGACTTGACCGCCGTGGATGCTGTTGATGTTGAGCGTGCTCACCCGTGCGCCTGGGGGCTCCACCGGCTCGGCCGTGTGCCGCCCTTGCAGGCGTGGCTGCAGTTGCGTTTCGAGCAAATGGATGAAAGCGCTCATGTGGTTGATGGCGCTGTCGCCCAAAAACGGCATGGATCCGTGCGCGATGCGCCCCCGCGTTTCCACCTCACCCCACCACACCCCTCGGTGACCCAAACAAATGCGGTCCACCCCCAAAGGCTCGGGGATGATCACATGGTGCACACGCGGCTTGCTGAAGTACCCTCGCTCGGCCAAATAGCCCACACCGGCAAATCCGCCCGACTCTTCGTCCACCGTGCCGCTGATCTCGAGCGCACCCGACTGCATCAGACCCGACTCGATCAAGGCTTCGCAAGCGATGATGCTCGACGCCAGCCCGCCCTTCATGTCGCAGGTGCCTCGGCCGTACACACGCCCGTTGGCCACTTGCCCGCCAAAGGGCTCATAGGTCCAACCCGGACCGGGTTCGACCACATCGATGTGGCTGTTGAAATGCACGCACTCGCCCGGCTGAGGGGCTTGCCAACGCGCCACCACATTGGTGCGGGGGTGGCTGTCGCTGTCGCCCGGCGCACCAACGGCCCGCACGTATTCGACCGCAAAGCCCTTGCGGGCCAGGCGCTCGCCAATCAAGTGGGCGCACGCCTCGTAGGCATCGCCTGGCGGGTTGATGGTGGGGATGCGCACCAGGTCTTGCGTGAGCGCAACGACCTCATCGCGTTTGGCGTCAATGCTTTGCAGCAGGCGGTCTAGGGTAGGCGTCATCGGGCCAGTTTATCGCTGGCTCTTGCGCGGCTGGTATCACTTAAAGCACAGGGCGGCCACTTGTTGTCTGAGTGCCAGCGATGCGTGTACCGGCGTCGCTGACCATCGCCAGCAGGGCTGGCTCCTACGGGGTCAAGTCAGCTGCGAACGCGTTCCAGCAAGGTGACCGTTGAAGCGTCCAGCCCTGACGCATCGCCCGAGACGATGCGGGCATGGATGTCCTTGGCCAAGACCTTGCCCAGCTCCACGCCCCATTGGTCAAAACTGTTGATGCCCCAGACCGAACCGCTGACAAACACGCGGTGCTCTTGCAAAGCGATCAAAGCGCCCAGGCTGGTTGGCGTCAGCTCGTCGAGCAACAAGAAGGTGCTGGGGCGATTGCCGGTGAAATGCTTGTGCCCGCCTGCGTCTGACTTGCCCAGCATCAGCGCCTGGGCCTGCGCGATCACATTGGCCAACAACAATTCGTGGTGGTCCCTCAGGCTGTGCGTGGGCTTTTTGACGGCGATGAACTCCAGCGGCACGATGTCGGTGCCCTGGTGCAGCATCTGAAAATAGGCATGCTGGCCATTGGTGCCGGGCTCGCCCCACAGCACGGGCGAGGTGCCATAGGACAGCGCCTGTCCATTGCGGTCCACGCGCTTGCCATTGCTCTCCATCTCCAGCTGCTGCAAATACGCAGGCACACGGCGCAAAGCGCTGTGGTACGGCGCAATCGATCGGCTGGTGAAGTTCAAGAAATTGCGGTACCAAACATCGAGCAGCCCCAAGCGCACCGGCAAGTTGGCTTCCAAAGGCGCGGTCTGGAAATGCTGGTCCATGGCGTGCGCTCCGGCCAACAAGTCTTGGAAGCCTTTGGCGCCAATGGCGATGGCCACGGGCAAACCAATGGCCGACCACATCGAATAGCGCCCACCCACCCAGTCCCAAAAACCAAAGGTGGTGGTGATGCCGAATTCAGCGGCAGCCGAAACGTTGGTGGTCAGCGCCGCAAAGTGAAGCGCCACGTCGGTGCCGCCCTGCGCTTGGAACCAGGCCAGCGCCGAGCGCGCATTGGTCATGGTCTCGATGGTGGTGAAGGTTTTGGAGGCGATCAAAAACAGCGTGTTCTCGGCCTTGAGGCCTTTGAGCACGCCCGCCAGTTCATGGCCATCGACGTTGGACACGAAGTGAAAGCGTTTGCCGGGCAACACAAAGTCTTGCAGCGCCAGCACCGCCATTTGTGGCCCCAAGTCCGAGCCGCCGATGCCGATGTTCACCACGTCGGTGATTTGCGCATCGGCCCGCACCTGCTCGGCATAAGCCAGCATGGGCGCAAGGGTGGCGTGCACCAGCGCCAGCGGCTCGGCCAGATCGCCTGGCAAAGAGCCTTGTGGCTGGCGCAGCAACCAGTGCATCACGGCGCGATCTTCGGTGTGGTTGATGGCCTCGCCACGGAACATCGCATCGCGGTGGGCGGTCAAACCGGTCTGACGGGCCAGCTCCAGCAGCAAAGCCTCGGTCGCGGCATCGGTGTGGTTTTTAGACAAGTCCGCAAACACATGCGGCGCGGCCTGGCTCAAGCGGGCCACACGGGTGGCGTCACCTGCAAATGCGTCTCGCAAATCGAAGCCGGCAAAGCCTTCGGCATGTTGCTGCAGTTGCTTCCAGGCAGCGGTCTTGTCACAACGCATCTCAGGCTTTCTTCATCAATTCTTCAAGTTTCACGGCATCGGCGCAGAAGGCGCGGATGCCTTCGGCCAGCTTCTCGGTGGCCATGGCGTCTTCGTTGAGCGCCAGACGGAAAGACGCTTCGTTGTAGGACACGGCAGGCAAGTCCATGCCTTGCGCTGCTTTCGCGTCCAGCGCCGCCGCCAAAGGCGCTTCGGTCGCTGCCAATTGCGCCAACAGCTCGGGGCTGATGGTCAGCAAATCGCAACCGGCCAGCGCCGTGATCTGTCCGATGTTGCGGAACGACGCGCCCATAACTTCGGTGGCGATGCCGTGTTTTTTGTAATGGTTGAAGATGGCCCGCACCGACTGCACGCCGGGGTCGTTGGCACCGGCCTTGGCGGCCTCGTCCCAGGCCGCACCGGCGGTTTTTTTGTACCAGTCGTAAATGCGGCCCACAAAGGGCGAGATCAACTGCACCTTGGCTTGGCCACACGCCACCGCTTGGCAAAACGCGAACAGCAGCGTCAGGTTGCAGCGGATGCCCTCGCGCTCCAGCTCGGCCGCAGCTTGAATGCCCTCCCAGGTTGACGCGATCTTGATCAGCACCCGCTCGCGGGCAATGCCTTTCGCCTCATAGAGCGCCATGATGCGGCGCGCACGGGCCACGGTGGCGGCGGTGTCAAAGCTCAAACGCGCATCGACTTCGGTGGACACACGGCCCGGGATGGTGTTCAAAATCTCGCAGCCAAAGCGCACCAGCAGGTGGTCCATCACCACGTCCAGCGGTTGGCCCCGGTGAGCGGCCACGGCTTCGGCCAACAAGGGG
>JACCDH010411930.1_pt1 | contig 19024 bp, 13 predicted proteins | sample 7442481 | NCBI WGS metagenome assembly JACCDH01 (sample SAMN15323433, study PRJNA562643) | freshwater metagenome | isolation source: river surface water | place: USA:Blue River Watershed | collected 2017-08-15 | reverse complement strand
GGTATACAGCGGATCGATGACAGAGATGTTATTGAAGCCCACCTGAAAATCTGTAAAAGGCAGGAACAAACGCGTACCGTAAGTGGTGAAAGCATCCAACAAAGCATGGGTGCTTAAACCGAGCAGCCACAACCAATACCACTCTTTAAACGCAATCGATTTTTTATAGGCCCTATAGCACCAATAGGCCAGCGGTATACCAAGTAAAATATGGGTGAGCCAGGCATGCGAGTAACTGCGATGTATCAGAATTTTAGAGACATTATCAGGGAAAGCGAAGTTGAGGAGAATATCTAAATCGGGGATGGTACCGGCAATAGCGCCGAATAATTGTGCTTTATTACCAATCTTTTTACCAAGCGTTAATTCGCCGACAGCTGCGCCTAAAACAATCTGAGTTAATGAATCCATGGCTCGCGAAATTATACAATTACAGGCATTCTCAACACAGACGATTAAGAGATATCGTTACAGTTAAGATTTTAAGGGACCAACGCCATGTTAAGGCTTAGCGATTTCGAACTTGAGCGCATACCACTGATCATCACTCAGAATACGTGCAACGTACAAACCATTGGAAAGTGAGCTAACATCTATACTTTGAACTGAGGCGCCATCCCCTTTCGATACCAGTTCGCCATAAAGGTTATAGATTTGCCATTGTTGGATAGACGCATCTTTAGTGGAATGGATAGAAAGCGATTCAGAAGCGGGATTGGGATAAAAAACAAAACCAGCTTGATTGGCTTCAGTTGAATGAATAGACTCAAAAAAATTAACAAACACTAAATTGTCAATTAACCAACCATCTCTTTGACGATTACTCTGACCAGCAATAAAAGTAAAACGGTAGAAGACACTATCTATACCTCTCAATATCTTAGGGTAAATTGCAGTATCCATCTCAGCAGCCCATTTGGTCATATCAGCATCAAATTCTATCCATTGATATTGTTTACCTGATAAGACAGGCTTCAATTGATTTCCCCACCATTTGATATTATAGACTGTATCTTGTTCCAATATATTGATCCAGCTTTTCCCCTGATCAACCGAAATTTCTACCCAGGCCTTGTCGCCACTATCGGCATCCAGTTTATAATCAAAAATCAGATGAAACCAATTACCTCCACCTGCAAAACCCCAGGTATCAAACAATACAATGGCAGAGAAAGTATCACCCGGATTAACCGAATTGAATGTATCTGTGCACAAGCCTCTTTTAAAGGTTGAATCGTATGGAAATACAGCTTTATTGACCTTACCTATTTGCCAATCTCTGTTACTGATAGTAGAATCCTGTCTGAAATATAGATACCTGTCAGATGGAAATCGAGTATCAAAATCAAAATACCTGTATTGCGCAGTAATAGCATTTATAAGACAAGTATATATCAGGATTAGCAAAAACGTATGTTTCATAGGATTTTGTTTTAAAAATTATTCAAACAAAAATAAACATTTTCCTCTAAACTTCACCCCTTCACCACCGTTCTACCCTTCCAGGTATTGCGAACAAACAGGTTGAAGACCGGTATGATGAAGATGTACAATTGATAGAAAGGCATGAGCACCAAGGTGTACCATTTTAATGGCAACAATTGCCTAAATCGTACATACAACAAGGCATCCGACATCAACAACACCAGATTGATTAAGTACAACCAAGGCGAACCAAAAACTGTGGCGACACCAAAGGCCATCCAAAACACCAATTGCTTACTGAGCAACATCAACATCAAGATGGTATTGTAATAGTATTTATAAGAACGACGTTTGGAAGTCCAACGCATGCGCTGAGACACAAAAGCCTTAACACTGGTTTCTGCCGCTGTGTATACCACTGCAGTTGGTATAGTGGCATACTTAACTTTATCAGGCTGATAGGTAGCAAATGTTTGCATCAACAAATCATCGTCGCCTGAACTCAATTTCTGATCTGTGCCATAGCCGCCAACGCGCTCAAACATGGCTTTGCTAAACATTAGATTGGCGCCGTTGCAGGTAGCTGGTCGACCGCTATTGAGCATAAACGCACTTATCCCCACCAGGGCTACCGATTCAGCTTGTTGTAAACTTCCGAAAACGCCTTTAGCCTGATAAGACACCAGTCCGCATAACATATTTAAGTCACCCCCAGTATACACTTGATGCATAGCACTCAGGCATTGTTTCCCCATACGGCAATCGGCATCTATGGTATGGATGACAGGGTGTTTGGCTGCCTGAATACCCGTTAGCAATGCCGCTTTTTTTCCTTCGCCATCAGATGTAATGGTTGTGACGTCTAATGAGCTTTGATAAGCGCGAATCACATGCAAGCTATCGTCATCAGAATGGTCGTTAACCAGAATGATTTCGAAAGGAAAATCGCAATTGCTTTGCTGTGCAATAGCTTCGATGCAAGGCACTATATTATCCGCTTCGTTGCGAAAAGGCACGATGATGCTGACACCGGTATTGTTGGAGGTGTGTCCCTTAGAGAAGTTTAACCATTTGAAGGCTTTAAACACATAAAAACAGAAACCCGCATAGATCAGCAACACCAAACATGCAAATGGAAAAAACACCGTCATCATTAGTATGGCCAGCGCGCGGTAGATCATCGTTTTAATTTTAAAGACAACAAAACAATGGCGCCAACGCACATGGGCAACACCAGATTAAAGATATAGATGATCATACCCGGCACGTATTCCATTCCGTAAGCATTATCGAGCGTACCATTCAACACAAGTGCCGGCACACTGACCCGAATCGCTAAATCTGTGAGGATAAAATTGGGCGATACCGTTTGCAACAGGAAGATGCATGAAACGGCTAACATGGCATACCACATAGAACTTTGGGTAGTAAACGGAAAAACCTGAATCATCAGAGCATAGGGCAAGACAAAGAGTACATAACGCAGGCAAGAGAATCCAAGCAATCGCGCAAGATCACCCCTTTTCAACAATTGCAGAGCATCTTTAAGCGCTAACACCAATTTAGACTGACGAATGAATCTGAAATTGGGCAGGAATTTGTAACCAAATCCTACCAACACCAACAACGCCAGCAATGACAGCACAAAACTCATGGGCACTTCAAAAGGTCGAATTACCAAGAAAGCAATGATTCCGAAAAACAAAGTGATGAGCAATTGGGTAAAACTACCGGCCACAGATAAGATACCGGCATTGATTTTATGTTGGTCTTTGACATAAGCCAAACGACCCAGGTATTCGCCGGTACGGTAAGGCAAAAGTTGAGATACCGCCACACCGGAGAGTACGGATTTAAAAGCCGTTTTAAACGACTGCAATTCCATTTTACATATCAGGTATTGCCATTTGCGCGTTTCGACACCCCAGTTGAGCAGCGAAAAAAGCAGCAGTACAGGGTACCAGTACCAAGGCAAACGCAGCATGGCCTCTTTGAGTGTTTCTAAGGATACATTGGGGTTGTTGTAAAATTTCTTATAGAGAATAAGGACGATAAAAGCAGGGACCAGCCATTTAATCAGCTTAAAGACCGCTGGCCAATTGACATTTTTTAGTATCTTTGTTTTGTTTTGCAACGCGTATTACCAGAAAGTTTTGACAGGATTGTCATGGGCATCGACCCGGGTACAAATATAATGGGTTATGGTGTAGTTGGCTTAGTGGGTAAAGAATATTATTTGCTCAGCATTGGCATTATCCGATTGGATAAGTTAGAAGACCATGCCTTGAAATTAAAGCATATTTTTGAACGCGTAACGGGCTTGATAGAGAGTTACAAGCCGGATGAACTGGCCATTGAAGCGCCTTTTTATGGCAAGAATGTACAGTCGATGTTAAAACTGGGACGCGCACAAGGTGTAGCCATTGCGGCTGCTTTAATGCGTCAGATTCCCATTTACGAATACCAACCGCGAAAGATCAAATTAAGCATCACAGGCTCGGGTAATGCCAGTAAAGAACAGGTAGCAGAGATGTTACAGCGTTTGTTACATTTTAAAGACATGCCTACACATTTGGACGCCACCGATGGATTAGCCGCAGCGATGTGTCATATCTTTCAATTCAGTCCCCGTAGCTTTGGTGAAAAATCTTCAAAAACCTCTCGCGCCAAAAAATCAGGTTCCTGGGAAAACTTTGTTAACAACAACAAAGACCGCGTAAAATAAATTAATTGATGGTGTAGTTCAATCCCGCACTGATGCCATAGTTCAGGAAATCCGCTTTATAGTAATGTTTGATAAAGGGCTTGTGGAAGTAGTCGATGAACGGCGATACTTCAAATTTTAAAGCTGAATTAATTTGGTATTGCAAGCCGAGACGCACGCGACTGGACAACAAATTTTTAAACACTATTCCTTTGTCCATTTGAGTAAATGGCACAGCCGCCCGGTTGATGCTGTCGTAGAAGAAGGTATTGGCTTTGGTTAAGAGTTTATAATTGGCGCCATAGTTGATATCGAGCGCTAATTGTTTGCCTTGCCATAATGTTCTACCCACATTGAGTGAGAGACCAAATACTTTAAAAGACTGATTTACCTTGTTGTGATTGGTGCCTGCCAGATAGAGTTTAGAGGTATCGTGTAATCTGCCGGCGTATTCGGAAGGCAGAACGGTTTCGAAATTTGGTCGGAACACCTGCATATAGGTTGTATCGTGTTGATCGCCCATTGAAGTTGTTTGGGTAAACTGAGCACTGTGTATGCCCAGCGACCATTTCCATTTAGAAGTAGCAAGACCGGCATACAGATTCAATTCTGTTCCCCTACCCTTTGGCAATTTCATGAGTTCGGGTTCGATATGGATATTAGAGTTTAACAAAGCATAATGCACACCAACAAAATAGTGGAATTTAGAAGCTTTGTTCTCTTTCAGCGTTACTGTTTCAGGTTGATGGAAATACAGGCTAAGGTAGCGTTTGATGCGCGCTAAAGTCATGTATCGATTATTAAAATCTTCACCAGATAAAGCTGTTGGGCTGTTGGTTAAATCAAGTTGAGCTTGTGGTGAAGTGACTTCGTTTAGATCAGAGATTTTGGTCAGACCAGGGGCACCAATAGTTAAAGGCGAGACTGGAGACAATACTGGAGAACGTCTGCTTAATTGAGGAACTGGATTTACAGGATTTGGGGTAGTATTAGAAACGTTAGTTTGAGGAGATACAATATTAGTACGAGTATTTTGGACAGAAGTATTAGCATACGTTTGGGTAAACTTTTGAGAAGAAACTTGAGAAGCAGAGCTATTAGGTTTAGGTGCATGAGGTTTATGGTACCAAATGGCAAATGCTGTTGACACCAGCAGTAAGGCACCGGTAAAGTATTTCCAAAGGAAGAGGAATCTTCGCTTGGTTGGATAATTCGGTATTTGAGATTCGATAAAATCCCAGGCGCCTTCTTTAAGAGGGAGCTCCATTTTGTCAGCCATATCTTTTAATTCATTGTCGTTAAGCATCATTAAACTTTAGTTTTAGCTGTTAAAATTTCTCCCAATTGTTTACGCGCTCTGTGAATATTAGATCGTACGCTTGATTCTTCCAATCCAAGCTGACCGGCGATATCTGAATAACTATAACCTTCTATAGCAAACAGGTTCAATACTGTTCGCATGGTAGAGGGCAACTGACTGATGGCAGACATGACAAGATCCATTTCGAGAAAATCGTGATAAACGGGTGCGTCGTAGGCAATATGTTCTGCATCCGAAATAGAAGTTCTTGTTCTGTTTTTCTCTCTGCGGATATGTTCGAGGCAGCAGTTCACCATAATGCGTCTGATCCAGGATTTTAGGGCACTATCGCCTCTGTAAGTCTCCAGATTTTTAAACACCTTGATGAATCCATCCTGCATCAGATCATGTGCCACATCGTAGTCGTTGACATAACGGTAACACAGTCCCAACATTTGTCTGGCGTAAGTCTCAAACAAATGCTTCTGAGCTGCCTTATTGTTTTTAAGACAAGCCGAGACAAGTTCTTTATCCGTTAATTGTTCAGTCAATAGTAATTAAACAACGTTATCGATATTTGGTTTTATAAAAGTGTGTCACGACCATTAAGTCGTGACACACAATGACCTATTATTTTACAATTGTGGAATTAAACACACCATTATCAGAGAAAACAGTTACCAGGTACATGCCTTTTTCCAGACCTTCAATATTCACAGTAGAAGATTGTAAAGTTTCTGAAATTTGTTTGCCATCAATAGTAGATACAATCACTTTATTGACATTAAATGGCGTTTGTACGGTAAAGAAAGTAGAAGCTGGATTAGGGTACAATTTGTAATCGTTGCTTGCAGCAGGTGCAAATATCGAAGTGGTATTTACCGGCAGAGCAATTACTCTTCCTGAAGCGGTTACGGCAAATAATCCGAAAGCTTGACCAGCATCTTTACCAGCTGGAACATTTGGAGAGAGGAAGCCAGAAGCTAATACAGTGATGGCACTGTCTCTAAAGGCAGATAAAGGTGCGCTGTAAGCAGCAACCACAGTAGAACCACCGGCAGGCAAGATACTTACTACGATATCAGATGCATTGGTAGTGATCAAATCGGTGCCATCGGCAAAGCTTAAACCTTCGGCCAGTAAAGCACCATTAGCACCCCCTACACGTACATCAACAGCAGGAGCATCGGTAGAACCATGAACAATACCCAAAGTTACTTTACCTGACTCGAGCGCAGTCACTGAAGACACATAACCGATAACATCGAATGATACAGACGAACCATTTTCGTATTTAGCGGTATCGATTACCCCTTGAGCAGCGGCTACAATTTCGGCACCACCTGGCAGGTTGAGTTCGATGTTATAAATACTTTGAGCGATTGAACTGCTGTTTGAAGGTGCAATCCAAACATTAAAGTTTTTATTGGCCGGAATACTTAAGAACGGTGTTGCAGTTCTGTAAGCAAAGTTATCCAGGAGAATAGCTGGGGTTCCTGATAAGTCGGTGTAAATATCGACAGTAGCAGCTAAAGCGTCAGGCGAATTGTGGATGATTTGCAATTTAGCTGTGGTTTGCAATGGCAATTCTACAACTGCTCCACTAGAAAGCACCGCAAACAAACCAAAGCCTTTACCATTTAAGTTTTTAGAAGGATCTAAAAAACCAGAAGCAAATGCGATTACAGGTTCGCCACCGGCATTTAAAGTTTTAAGCGGAGCAGCGTAGGTAAACAGAGCCGCTTCCTGACCAGGCAAACTAACATTAATAAGGTAATCGGCATTAGGCACTGTGATGTAAGCAGTATTATCACCATATGCAGCAGCACCAGCCAATAAAAGAGGATCAGAAACAGTAGTTTTTTGGAAAGCACTGATATCAACTGCAGGTGCATCAGTAGAACCGTGGTACACCATTAGTTTGTTATCGCTACCAGATTTGGTATCAATGGCGTTGGCAATCACTTTTAATTCAAAGGTTTTTTGAGGATTGAAACCATTTTGAAAATGGCCTTGAGCGATAAGAACAAACTTTCCGTTAGCAGGCAGGTTATAACCAAAACCAATTACAGAATCGGCGATAGAGCTACTGTTTTTTCCTGCAAAGACGATACGAATTGGTCTTTCAGCTGGTGCAGAAATAAAAGGAGTTGCTGTTCTGAAAGCGAAATTGTCTCTTAAAAGTGTGGAGGTGCCGTTATCAAGGAGATACATATCCACTGAATCGAGTGCAGGATCTGCACTGTTGTGAATGGCCATAACACTGGCGGATTGTGCTTTTGCGGTCATAATAGCGCAAGCAACTACGATGGTACTTAGTATTTTTTTCATATTTTTATTCATTACTAACACTATGATGCATCGACCTAAAGTTTTGTTGCAGAAAAATTCAACAATTTTTGATTTTTTTTTTAGCCCCAAAAAAAAGGTGCAGTTTTTCAACCACACCTTTTTAACAGTAAACAAACAACAGCTTAATTTTTTATTACTTTTTCTACTTTTAACAGGTTGCCCTCTTTGCTATATATACTTAATATATATAGTCCTTCACTTAATTGAGCGACATCCAAGCAAGCACTGCCTTCAAAATCCCCATCGCTCAGCACAAGCCCTTGCAGGCTACTTAAGGTATACTGATATATTTCGCCTGGCAATGTGGTAATAGTCAGTTGTTGATTGGTAGGATTAGGAAATACACTAAAGTCAGTGTACTTTAACACATCAACAGCGGTAGATTTTCTGGATTGCACATTCACATAAAAAGTATCAATTTTACAAGCACCATAATCATCGCACACTGTGGTGTAGAATTTTGTCAATCCCGTATAGTCGACACAAGGTTCAATACTGATAACATTGCGCAGTTTATCGTGGCGAATATTGATACATTTGTTATTGTCTTTTACGGCAGCCAGTTCTATACTGAGATTTTTGGCATTGCTACCTTTTATAGTATAGCCCAGTTCTTTTTTCTCGTCGTTGTACATGCTTATACGAGAAGAAGATTGATTGAGGTTTAGGTTTGGCAGTAAATTACTGCACGGACCATTAAGATAAAACGACACACCACCTTTGGTGAAGGCCTCGCATGCATTTTTATAGGTGATGCCATTGCAACCACAAACAGGCATTTCCATATTTCCGCAATTGTAAGTGGTATCTATTTGAAATGTATCCACACACCAGCTGAAATCTTCAAAGCAGATGAATACAGTGGCGGTATCAATAGCTGATGGATTATCTTTACTATAAACGGCGTATTGCATAGTATCACAACCTTTGTAAGCCGAATCAGGTAGCCACATCAGATGACCCAATGTATCAAAGATGCTGATACCATGGTTAAAATCTTTGACCAAAGTAGCATATACTTTTTTATAATTGAGATTAAGATCGTTGTAGACTACATTGTAACGGTTGCCGATATTAAAGATATTGATAGACAGTTGATCATCTACAGCCAAAACATTGCCATTATTGATATTTGAATCGACGATCACAATATATTCGTCGGCATAAGCTACTCTTCCAAACGTATCATAGGCTGTTAAATTGGCGGCATAAACACCTGGATAATTAAAATTATGCGATACCTGCTTCTGCATGGATGTATCGCCATCACTAAAATACCAATAAAATGCCATTAAACTATCGCCGGCAGGACAATTGGCGTTTACATCAAAATTGCAGATAGTACCATTGATGCTGTAATTAATCTCAGGTTGGCATTTGGACATCTCATTCAAAGGCACAAGCGTAAGATACACCTGAGTAGTATCGCAAACAGAGCCTCTGCAGATGGCGTAAGAGAATTGCTCTTCACCAGTAAAGACCCCACGTTTACTCTTGATGAACAATTGATTGCCGGTTACTCTGGCGTTCACAAGATTTGGGCTTTTGACAATACTGAGATTAGCCGATTGATAGAAGACATCATTCAGTAGTACCTTTATCTCTACTTCGTTAGTCGAGTATTGGTGGATCACATAATCATCATAGGCAATCACTGCATTGGTATCTAATACCGTCACCATTTTGCAGGTAGTCAGTGTATCGGTAAACCCAAATTTTGTCAGACAGACATTGTAAGTCCCGGTCGCGGCATATTGGTGCAACGGAAATTGTTCGACAGAGGTATTGCTATCACCAAAGTCCCATGCATAAGCAATCGCATCAAAGCAATTGAAAGTCGAGTAAAACGCCGCCTGATTGATCCCAACGGTATACCCAAATTCAGGTTGGCATCTATTATCGTAGACATCAATATGTTTACAGGTTTTAAACGTCACATTGAATGAATCTACAATGGTGAGGCAAACATTGTAGGTACCGTATTGTGTATACGTATGAATTGGATTGATTTGTGTAGAACTGGTGCTATCGCCAAAATCCCACGAGTATGTTAAAATTGTATTGGGATTGTTGCATTTTATCAGGGTAGAGAAATTCACTTTTTTTAGAGTGGAGCTATGGGTGAAATCTGCCTGGCAGTATGGGTAATTCGGACTCAAATAATGGTAGATCAATAATTCGCCAGTATCGGCCACATTGCCATTGTTGATGGCGTATTGAACCACATCATAAATGTAATTAACAAAAGTATCGAGGGTGTAACGGATTTTGCCATCAACAACCGAAGCCTGACCGTATTTACCCTGTTGAACGATAGAGATATTTGCATTGCCATAAACAAGATCATTGTCTTTCACCCTTGCGTATATGGCAGTATCCGGGTAATAGAAATAAGCCACATCCGTGTTGGCCTGAACGAAGGTAGAGTCAAACACGGTAACATGTTCGCAATAGCGATTGGAGTCGACCGATGAATAAGCAATTAGACAAACATTATAAACACCGGCCTGAGCAAACTGGTGAACAGGTTCTTGGACAGTTGAAGTCTTACCATCACCAAAATTCCACAGATAATTTAGGTTTATAGAATCGCTGCTACTGGCATTGAAGAAGCTGGCAGAGAGCGGACCGGAAATAGCGTAGAAGTTAGAGATGGTATTGGCTTTACCAAGCACATCCAATGCCAGACGAATGGAATCCGAATAAATGGTATTGTTGTTTGGGAAGCGGTAAACCAATACTATAGCGATGGTATCTATAACATTATAATTTTGGGTGGTGTAAGTGAGGACTGAACGATTAGTGATGGCAAGATTACCACGGTTGGCCGACTTTGTAATGATAATGGTATCGAGTTGATAGCCATAGTTGGCGTAATCAATACTAAAAAAGCGGTCGCGGACAGGTATTTTAGAAACACCGTTTGAGCCGTACAAATCAAGCCCCAGCCACGAGACCAGCGAGAACAATAATAGATGAAATAGCTTTTTAGACATCATTGAAAAATTTAAACAGAAGATGCCTTGTCAGAACAATCTGTTGCAGAAAAAGTTCAAAATTTTGAAACTCATTTAACAAGCAACTCTATATCTGCTATTTAAATTTCAAACATGAGGAAAAAATAGACAATGATGAGGTCTATTTCACAATCAGCTTTCTACCCAGTTTAAGAATGGTAGTTTCTTTCATGTGATTGAGTTTGCACAATTTGGCAACCGTGGTTTTGTTTTTTCTGGCAATGGCACTGAGGGTATCACCTTGTTTCACCACGTGGTATTTTTTGGTTGGTTTTTTAACCGCTTTGTAATGATCTTCAGAGAATGCCTGATCATCGCCTCTTTGTTTCTTAACCAATTTATGATTATCAAAGGTAGTGCTGTCAATCATCACTTCATTATTCAGCAAAGAAAATGTCTCAAAAGCAATGAACTTAGAAGGATCGATTGGTTGCCCCATGAAACGAATTTCAAAATGGAGGTGAGAACCAAAGCTATGACCCGTGTTTCCACCCAAACCAATGCTTTGACCAGCTTTAACAGTAGTACCAGGTTCTACCAAAACTTTAGAAAGGTGACCGTAGAGCGTTTCCAAACCATTGTGATGTCTTACCACCACCATATTGCCATAGCCGTAGTAGTAGCGCGACATTCTCACCACACCATCGAAAGCCGAGACAACGGTATCGCCAGTTTCGAGGTCGATGTCAACACCTTGATGCGCGCGACCGTGGCGTGGACCGTAATTGGATGTTACTATATTGGCTACAGGCATCACAAACCCTAAAGAATCGCCGGCGAGGCAGAGACTTACAGGTTGTTTGAAGCTGTTAAAATCGTAAACATAAGGATTCAAAATTTCTGTATTCCAGGTGTTCATGTAAACATCCCAGGCAGTGCTGAAGGTAGAATCGAAGTTAGATCCCATCTTGATACCCTCATCAGACACCTCCTTACCCTCATTCATGGTTGCAGTAAAGATACCATTAAGATTGTGCGCGTCGATATAGCCTGTTCCAATGAAGAACAAACCAATGAAAAAGAGGAACTTATATATTCTTGACCTTGTCACGTGCGCTTTTTTCGTCGAGGCGCAAATTTAGTGATAATTCTTCAATATTTTCAAACTTTTTTTCGTCTCTCAAACGGGCGATTATCGAGACTTCTATGTTTGTATCGTAAATATCCTTTTGAAAGTCGAAGATATGCACTTCTATACTAAAGCTTTTACCCGGAATGGTTGGGTTATTGCCGATGTTCATCATACCTCCATATGGCAATCCTTCCACCAGGCATTTAACGGCATATACTCCAATGGCTGGCACCAGTTTGAAGGGTTCATTCAGTTCGATATTAGCAGTAGGATATCCCAACTGTCTGCCCAGTTGCATGCCTTTCACCACCTTGCCACTAAAGTTGTATGGTCGACCCAAATACTTGTTCGCTGTCTCCACATCGCCAGACAGCAGAGCATTTCTGATTTTAGTACTACTGATGGTAATCTCATCAATATCTTCGGCCGCAATCTCTATCACCTTGAAACCATATTGGTGCTGGAAAGTTTGCAAGAGTTTGATATCGCCTTCGCGGTTGCGACCAAAACGATGATCATAACCCACTATAGCCACTGACACATTTAGGCGGTTAACCAGAATCTCGCGGATATAATCTTCGGGATGAATATTGCTAAACTCTTTGGTAAATGGCAGTACGATGACATTATCGATTTGGCAGCGGGCAAACAACTCCAGTTTCTCCTCTAGTGTTTGCAGGAGTTTGAGTTGATTATCGTCTGGGAACAAAAACAATCTTGGGTGCGGCCAGAAGGTCAGCACCACTGTCTCTCCACCAGTTTGCCGCGCCATATCGGTAAGCTGTTCGAGTATTTGCTGATGCCCCAGATGCACCCCATCAAAGGTCCCCTGAGTAAAGACGGTGTCTTTAAATTCGGGTAGTTGATCTAATGAATGGAATACTTTCATACTTAGAAACCGCAAACCTCCTGAAATTGTTCGATACTAAACGCTTTGCCAATTTCAAAATCACCAATAGCGGTACGTCTCAAATCCGTCAAATAACAACCACTGTTTAAGTCCTGCGCAAAATCATGAGCAAGCGTACGAATATAAGTACCCTTACTGCACTTAACTTCGAAAGCAATCTCAGGCAATTTGCCAGAGATGCTAAAATCGTAAATTTGAATTTTCCGACTTTTAATCTCTACTTCAGTACCATTTCTGGCGTGTTTGTATGCACGAGTACCATTGATTTTAATGGCAGAATATACAGGAGGTGTTTGTTCGACCTCACCAGTCATGTGTTTTACCTCGGCATTCAACATGTCCTGAGTGATATGCAGATATGGATACTCGGCATCGAAGTCTGTTTCTAAATCAAACGAAGGTGTGGTCTTGCCAAAGTTAAAAACACCGGTATAGATCTTTGCCATGTCTTGAATTTGTTCGATCATCTTGGTGCATTTACCTGTGCAGATAATCATCAAACCTGTAGCGAGCGGATCCAGAGTACCGGCATGACCTACCCTGGCGGCTTTGGTAAAGTATTTTACTTTCTTCACCAGCTTGAAAGACGACCAGTGTTCGGGTTTATCAAACAGAAGAATAGCGCCGGTTTTGAGACGCTCTTTGTCAAAATTATCTATGGTCATCAGAAAGTCGGTGATACTCACCCTTTCCTCATTGTTTGCTAAAACTTCCATTCGTCTTAATCTTCCCTTCTACGCTTACTGTATAAAAATAAATACCCGTTTGCCAATCACCAACATGGATGATGGCTTTTTGCTTGCCTGCTTCTTGAAATTCTGACATTGTCATTACCTGTCTACCGGCAGCATCTGTTATAAGAATATTGACATTGGCATTTATTTCTGTTTCGAAAGGCACAGTTAAAATGTCTGTAACCGGATTTGGATAAACATCCATCTGATTGTTTTTAGCTATATCCTGAATACCAACTGTTGGGTCGTTCATCACCACTTTGCTGATCCAGGTACCGACGGTATTATTGCTTTTGCCGTAAGAACCTACCAACCAGAATTCGTTCGGATTGTTGTAGCGTCTTTGAATAGACGTATAATCACCCCAACGTTCTGCCGTATCGGCTATAAAACTGTTGATATAACCATCGCCTTTGCGGGTGGTTACAACAGAAGAATACTGACCATTGTTGTCGAAATACACCACTGAAGTACCTGGCAAAACAGTTTCACCAGAGTGCGAGAACGTGATTAAAGACTGTCTACCGAAGACATTATTACCGGCGTGCACAATGGTTGGATAAGCGATGTCCATGCTATCAAACGAAATAATATTGGAAGTGATACTTGGCGCAGTTGAAGCTGGAAACTGAATCACACCATGGAAGACCGAAGATCTACCATTAATGTTGTTGTTACAAGTTTGAACATATTGAATTTTGTTATTGACATAAAAGGCTCCTAGCACACGGGCATCATTGGTTTGCAGACGGAAGCCCGCTTGCTTTTGAGGCGCAGCAGGAGGTAAACCATATTGTTTATCGGCTTTAAGAATTTTGTAGGAGTATTGGGCATTACCCTGACTGTAGTTATTGCTGATGCGGTGCAGAAATACGGTATCATTGCTGGCATCACCCGGACGAACAGAGAGGAAATACAATCCAGGTTCACCTGGCTGATAGGCATCTTGCACCGGGCAGATACTCCAGATGGATTTACCATTGTGTTTAAGATTACTCCACAGATTGTATTGCAAAGTATCGGCATTGTAACCACGAGATTTAGGCAATTGCCAAATGATGGATTGTTGGAATCCATCGCGCCAGTCGGTGTTATCTTTGAGGATATTGACCGTGATAAAAAGATCTTCGTTGTTAATGGCAATCATCGGATAATCGGTCCACTCGGTACCACCAAATGGTCTGCCATTTAACTGATAGACATTCCATCCATCCAAAGGGTTGGATGTTTTACTAAAGCTAACGATGATGCGGGTATCAGAGCTTTCAGAGCCTTCGAGGAAGACGATGATGAAACGGTTAGAGGCTGGATCGAAAACCACTTTCGGATCGTAAGAGCGGTTGAGCGACGACACACCAGAACCAGGTTTTGTCGCTTTAGGATCAGAAGGAAAGAACTCCAGACCCCAGTTTTTTCTCAGCACACCGTTGGTATTGTATACACGGATATAGGTATTCCAGACACTTACCACCATACTATCGTTATTGATGGCCATGTTATTATCGTTAGGCGTACCGCTGATGTGCGCACCAGAAAAACCTGCGGCAATCTGAGGCAAGGTACCGGCGCGTTTGCTGTCAGAGGAGATTGGTGGATACGGATTGTTTTTTAACTGTTCGCGCAAAGCATTGGCACGCTGTTTAACGGCAGGATCGTAGATAGCCGGAGCAGGCATAGCTTTGGCAATGGTGAATATACCACTTGGGTAGCGGTGCAGACTATCCGGTTCAAAGACATTGAGCAATGGCACAGAGCCTTTGGTGAGCACAGCGGATTCTTGGGCATTAGCCTTCATTGTCAGCATTAAAGCGATGAACAATACATAAAATCTCATGCTTCAAAAATACTACATGCCGGGATAAATTCCACAACCTAAAATCAAAGCTTCTGCAATACAAAGAGTAATAATGGCGTTATCCCTTTAAAACAGGTCATTCGCCCTTAAAAAACCAAGTCACAAAGCCTATGAGAAACTGAGTACACTATGTTTACAACTCCTTTTGTTAAGCTTGCTTGCAAATATTTACTTTGCATTAGATATACCAATAGAATGCGCTTTAGAATAATATTGTTTTTTATGATTTTGTCGGTGATGCCTGCTTTTGCCCAAAAGACAGCAGCCAACGAAGACAAAATTAAAATTTACAACACCGCCATCGAACTTTACGACAAACAGCTGTACAATGCTGCTATTTCCAATTTCATGGAATACATGCCATATGCCGTTGATGCAGTCAATATCAGCGATGTGGAATACTACATTGCCAGCTGTAAATTAAAGCTCCTGCACAACAATGCTTTGTCGAATATGCTCGATTTCATGGAGCGCTATCCGAACAGTCGTAAATTGAACAATGCCAATTTTGAGGTGGGTGATTACCATTTCAATACGGCCAAGTACAAAGCCGCTTTGGGCTATTACAAAAAAGTGGCGCCGGCCAATTTAAAAGCCGATGAGCGCGAACGTCTCAACTACCGAAAAGGTTATTGCTTATTTAAATCGGGCAAATTAAAAGAGGCTAAAGAAGCTTTAAAACCGCTTACCAATACCGACAATCCTTACAAAAAAGAAGCCACCTACTACTACGGTTATGTTTGCTATCTGGATAAAGATTACAAAGAAGCTTTAAAAGCGTTCAAACAAGTAGACGACGAAAACCTGGGTGCTGTTAAACTCTATATTGCTGAGATTTATTACCTTACTGACGAATATCAAAAGTCGATTGACTACGCCACAGGCAAAGATTTTGCCGAATTAAACGACAAACGCGATTTATTGATTGGTAAATGTCAATACCGTTTAGGCAATTACGAAAAAGCGCAGGAGTATTTTGACAAATGCCATTACAAAATTGAAGAGCTCAGCAATTCTGAAGCTTATGAGATTGGGTATACCTATTATGCCAATAAAAACTGCATCAAATCCTCGCAGTTGTTTGAGCGCATTGCCAACACTGGTGATGCGATGGCACAAAGTGCTTCATACCATTTGGGCGACTGTTTCTTAAAAACCGGTAAAAAACAAAATGCTTTCAATGCCTTCTACGAAGCGCAACGTACTGAATTCAACAAAGAAATTCAGGAAGAGGCCATGTTTGCATATGCCAAGCTGGCTCAAGAACTGGGCTATCCAAGTAAAGCGGTAACGGCTTATCAAAAGTTCATTGAGTACTTCCCTAAATCTGCTTATAAAAACGAAGCCAGTAAATTATTGGCAACCCTGCTATATTCTTCCAGTGATTACAAAGCTGCCATTGCCATTCTCGAAGACATGAGCATCAGCGATGAAACCACCAAAGAATTGTACCAAAAGATTTTGTTTTTAAGAGCACAGGAACTCTATCTGCAAAAAGAACCGGCACAAGCTGAGGCGATGTTTAAACGTTCAATGACGTATAAGATTGACAACAACATTTACGGTCAGTGTCAATACTGGTTGGGTGAAATAGAATACAACAGAGGCAGCAACGACAATGCAAGATCCTATTACCAAAAGTTTATTGACAACGCCGAATCCAAAAACACCAAATATTATCCTGAAGCGCTTTATGGCATTGCTTACACCTATTACAACCAACAAAAGTATGCTGAGGCCGCCAACTATTTCAACCGTTACAAAACCAGCATTGGCTATACCTTACCTGAAAATATGTTTCACGATGCCACCTTGCGTTTAGGTGATTGCTATTTTGCTATTGCCAATTACAATGCAGCATTGGATGCCTATACTTACATCATCAGCAACCGCAAAGGGGGCGCCGACTATGCTATGTACCAACAAGGTATGATCTATGGTTTACAAGGCAAGATGAGCAATAAGATCAATATCTTGAAAAAGATCTCCCGCGACTTCCCGAATTCGCCCTACATACCGGATGCCATTTTCCAGACAGCAGACGTTTATTTGGGTCAGGAAAACTACATAGAAGCCGAGAGACAATTGCGTTATTTAATCGAAGATTATCCAAACAGTCAGTGGGTAAAAGACTGCCACGTCAGACTGGCCAGTATCTATTACCGTCAGGGTGATTACGACAAAGCCTTGACCGAATACAAATACATTGTAAAAACCTATCCAGGCACAGCTGAGTCGCAAAAGGCTATGAAAAACGCTGAGACCACTTACAAGAAACAAGGTCAGATTAAAGAATACCTCGAGTGGGCTAAATCGGTTCCAAATGTGAACATCACCACCAGCAAAGAAGATTCATTGTATTACGATGCAGCCAGCAGAAAATACGCTGCCGGTGATTGCAATGGTGCTATCCGTGATTTCAAAGACTACCTCAACAATTTCAGCAATGGTTTCTTTGTATTGAATGCCAACTATTGCATAGGCATGTGTTACTTCACTCAGAAAGACACCAACTCTGCCATTCCATACATCAAGTATGTAGCCGATAATCAGAATTCAGAATACAAAGAAGAGTGCATTTTAAAACTCAGCAATATCTACATCAACAGAAAAGATTGCAACAGTGGTTTACCATATTACGAATTGTTGGAGAAATATGCGACCAACGCCTTGTCGGTTCGAAAATCACTTTACCACCAGATTCTCTGCTACAACGCTTCTAACAACCTGTCCAAAGCTGCTGACAAATCCAAACTCCTATTAAAATACGAGTCACTGAGCAATGCAGAAAAAGGCTTGAGCAACAATACCATTGGTAGAAATTTATTAATTGACAGTGCTTATCTGAACACTGCGAAGATGTACTTTGCCAAGACCTTAAAGAACCAGCAAGATGAGTATGCAGCAGAAGCCAAATACTACGAAGCCTTCATCCGATACAGTCAGGATAGTTTAGATAAATGTAAGAAGAGCATCATGGAGTTCAACCACCAGTTTTCTAACTACGATTTTTGGTTAGGTAAAACCTTCATTTTGTTCTCTGACTACTATATTAAAAAAGGTGATCAGTTCCAAGCCAAAGCCACGCTGAACAGTGTATTGGAGAACTTTGACAATCCGGAAATTCTGGCCATTGCCCGCGAAAAACTGCAGGCATTAGAAGGCAAGAAAGAAGAGACCGGTAGTGACGAGTAAATCAGTCGATCATGGCACATGAGATAGAACTTAAACTCAGTCCGGATAAGGCCTTCGACAAGGATTTTATCTACGGAATTTGTGCCGCACAACTGCGCACTGATATCAGCCAAATTCAATCGGTTCGTTTTCTTAAACGCTCTATCGATGCCCGTAAAAAACCTGTGATATATTTATTGCGAGTTAAGGTGTATTTATTGGGCGAGACCGAGGATGCCGAGGAAAAAGGCTTTGAGTTGACCCATCAACCTTTAAAGAAAAAAGTAGGTGTGGTAGGGTTCGGTCCTGCGGGCATGTTTGCGGCTTTGCAATTATTGGAACTCGGGTATCAGCCAATAGTATTTGAGCGCGGCAAAAAGGTGCAGGATCGCAGAAGAGATTTGGCGCAGCTCAACAAAGCATTGGTGTTAAATCCGGAAAGCAATTATTGTTTTGGAGAAGGCGGCGCTGGCACATACAG
>JACCDH010386249.1_pt1 | contig 19025 bp, 16 predicted proteins | sample 7442481 | NCBI WGS metagenome assembly JACCDH01 (sample SAMN15323433, study PRJNA562643) | freshwater metagenome | isolation source: river surface water | place: USA:Blue River Watershed | collected 2017-08-15 | reverse complement strand
CTTGAACCGACTCCAAAGTTTGACGATGGAAGTTTTGAACGCGCTCAGATTTATTGGGCACCACCAAGGCAATCTGCCGTTTGGGGTCTTGAGTGGTTACGCCTGTGGGGCAATTGCCGGTGTGGCAAGTTTGGGCTTGAATACAACCCAATGCAAACATAAAACCGCGCGCACTGTTGCACCAATCGGCGCCCAATGCCACCGTCCTGACCACATCGAAACCACTGATAATTTTGCCGCTAGCGCCTAGCCGAATGTGCTGCCTCAGATTCAAACCAAGCAGCGTGTTGTGGACCAAGCGCAAACCTTCCAGCATGGGCATGCCCATGTGATCAGTTAACTCTAAAGGGGCAGCACCCGTTCCGCCTTCAGAACCATCAACCACAATGAAATCCGGCAAGATTCCTGTACTGATCATGGCTTTGGCGATGCCAAACCATTCCCATGGGTGACCAATGCACAACTTGAAGCCGACAGGTTTACCTTCACTCATGTCGCGCAACTTTTGAATAAATTGAAGCAATTCTGTTGGTGTAGAAAAACTGCTGTGAGCTGCGGGTGAAACACAATCAACCCCAACTGGCACGCCTCTGGCCTCAGCAATTTCTGGCGTTACTTTGGGGCCGGGCAAGACCCCGCCATGACCAGGCTTTGCACCCTGACTCAATTTGATTTCAATCATTTTGACTTGGGGCGACAGCGCATTCTTTTTGAATCGCTCGGCATTGAAAGTGCCGTCTTCATTGCGGCATCCAAAATAGCCAGAGCCAATTTCCCAAATCAGGTCGCCCCCGTGTTCTCGGTGATACCGAGAAATGGAGCCCTCACCTGTGTCGTGTGCAAAACCACCCCGCTTGGCGCCCAAATTCAATGCCATAACGGCATTGGCACTCAGCGCCCCAAAACTCATGGCAGAGACGTTGAACAGGCTGATGCTGTAAGGCTGAGTGCACTGCGCGCCCCCCACTTGCACTCTGAAATCATGAGACGCTATGACTGAGGGGCTGATGGAATGCGTCAACCACTCGTAGCCAACGGCATGCACATCGACTTGGGTTCCAAACGGAACCTTGTCCGTCTCCCCCTTGGCACGGGCATAGACCAAAGAACGCTGCGACCTAGAAAATGGTACCGCGTCATGATCGCCTTCAATGAAATATTGCCGAAGCTCCGGCCGGACAAATTCAAGCAAAAACCGCAAGTGCCCAATGATGGGGTAGTTGCGCAAAATAGCATGGCTCTTCTGCTGCAAGTCATACACCCCCACCACCACCAAGCCCGTCAACAGCAAAACCCATAAGAGACTGGCCTGACCCACAGCCAACTGCAACGCCGAAAACACCCAGAGCGCAACCACGGTAAAAAACGCGATGAAGCGCACAGGCACTTTTTGATCAATCCAATTCAACATTGCAATTTCCTAAGGGCTGACGACACCAATTAACTGTATGAATTAAATCTTTCCGAGGTAATCGGATTTTCCAATTTCGACGCCACTGGCGCGCAGCATGCTGTATGTTGTGGTGGTGTGGAAATGCAAATTGGGTAAGCCATGCCCCAACAAAAACTGCATGCCCTTGTAGTGTGTTTCTTTATCACCGCGCTTCACCACAATGTCATTGTCTTCGGTGCCGTCAATTTGCTCTGGCTTGAAGGTTTCAAGGAAGGCAATTGTTTTGGCGATGCGAGCTTGCAAATCCACTAGGTCCTTTTCTGTGTCTTCGTACACAGGAATTTCAACGCCTGCCAAGCGCGCCACCAGGCCTTTTGAAACATCGCAAGCAATTTGAACTTGTCGGCTCAAAGGAAACATGTCTGGAAAAATCCGCAGGTTTGCAAAAACGACAGGGTCAATTTTTTTAGCTTCGGCATGGGCTTGCGCCTTGCCCAAAATATGGGACAAATTGGTCAAGCCGTTGATCAAACGTGGCACGCTGGCCGTGTACATAGAAATTTGCATGAACTCTCCAAGTGAAAAAATAGTATGGTCTTTATTGAGACGAAAGGCTATGAGGTGTATCCCCTGAGCCCAAGTCCCAATAAAGGCCAGTCATGACCTGCAAGGCCTCGCGCAACAAGGCTGGCGGCAAATGCTCATTGGGCGCATGCTGAGAACATCCAGGGTAAGAGTGCGGTACCCACACGGTTTTCAAACCGAGTACATCGGTAAAAATATCGTTGGGCAAGGAGCCTCCCAAGTTGGGCAAAATGGCCGGCGATTTTTGGGTGGTGGCTTGCAATGATTGAGCAGCCCAAGAGACCCAAGCATCGTCGGGATCTATTCGCGTGGCTTTGAACACTTCGTCGCGGCCCGGCGTAATTTGCACATAAGCAAAGCCATGATGGTCTAGATGCCGCCTGAGAGATCCCAAAATGTCACCGCTGTCGATGCCCACCACAAAGCGCAACTGGCATGTTGCTTTTGCTCGCGGTGGAATGGCGTTCACAGGGTTGTCTGGATTACCCGTTTTAAACGCCAACACTTCAAACGAACTCCAGCCAAACACACGCTCTGCAGGGCTCAGGCCAGGTTGCCCCCAATCGGGCTCAATAGCGGGTCCATTGGCACCGCCGTCTACCTGGCAATCGGCCAAAACGCGCCTAACTGCATCAGGCAATGCGCTGGGCTTCCATTCGGGCACTTTGATTTCACCGCGCTCGGACACCACACAGGCGATGGCATGGGCCAACTGAATGCCAGGGTTGGAAATGAGGCCACCCCAGTTGCCCGAATGGTGCGCGCCCGCCCTAGACTCAATGCTCAGATCAAAGTTGATGCAACCCCTAGAGCCCAAGAAAATGGTGGGCCGTTCTGCGCTCAGGCGGGGGCCGTCTGAGGCAATGAGGAGATCGGCCTTGAACAAGGCGGCGTGGTCTTGACACAACTCCTTGAGACCAGGAGAGCCCGTTTCCTCGCCCATTTCAATGAGGTACTTGGCGTTAAAGCCCAAATTGCCGCGTTCGGCCAACACACAAGCCAAGGCTTGAAGGTTGACCGAGTGCTGCCCCTTGTTGTCTGCAATGCCTCTGCCATACCAACGACCGTCCAATTCGGTCAGCGCCCAGGGAGAGACGCCCTCACGCCATTCGGACTCCAAGCCTCTAATGACATCGCCGTGGCCGTAGCCCAAAACGGTTGGCAAATGCGGAGATTCAATGCGCTGTGCATACAAAAATGGCGCCTTGGCCTTCGGATGCGTCAATTGCTGGCATTCAAACCCCATGGACTCAAAGGCTGGTTGCAATGAATCCGTTAAATAAGCCAACAAATCGGCATGCCGTGCTGGATTTTGACTTTCTGTGGGTCTTTCAATTCGCGCCTGCAGGGTTCTTTTGAAACTCCCATCGTCAAATGCGGATTGCGCCCTATCGATTGCTGCCTGTCGTGTCATGTCTGAATACAAAAAACATCAAGGACAGCAGACTAACCCAAAACCAAGCTAAGTGTCTTTACTCTTTTCAAATGGTGCAATTTAAGTTCAAAATGATTGCTTAATTCAATTCCCTCAATCCACAATTAGTTGTTCAACCTATGGTTGTGCAACTATAGGTTGAACAACCAGTAGTTAGGTCAAATTTATGTCAGATCACAGCCATTCTCATGACGAAAACTCAGCCACTAAATGGAAACACGAAGGGGTTAGAGTGGTACCGGGCAACCAACTCGATGGCAATGTGCCCTCTACGCCAGGAATGGACCGAAAGGCGGCCATTAACTTTGCCAGGGTTGGCGCAGAAAAATTATGGGCCGGCACGGTCACCATCCACGCCAATGCCAAAACGGGCGCCCACCACCACGGTCCTTTGGAAAGTGTGATTTATGTCATCAAGGGCCGCGCCAGGATGCGCTGGGGTGATCACCTTGAGTTCACAGCCGAAGCCGGTCCCGGAGACTTTATCTATGTGCCGCCCTATGTACCGCACCAAGAAATCAATGCCAGCGCCACAGAAGCCTTGGAATGCGTACTCTGCCGAAGCGATGGCCAAGCCGTGGCGGTCAATTTGGACATTGAGCCGGTAGAAAAACCTGAGCAGGTTTTATGGGTGGATCCGACACACCCCCAAGGGGGCGTGTAGGCCTAAATCAATCCAGTTTGGCGCCTGAATCTTTGACAATTTTGGCCCAACGCACCAGGTCGGACTTCACAATTTGGGCCAATTGATCGCCTGTGCCCTTGAATGCCTCGCAGCCCAGTGTGGCCAAGCGGTCTTGAACATCTTTTGAGTCAAGGGCTTTGGCCACATCATTTTGAATTTGCAGGGTGATGTTTTTGGGTGTTCCGGCAGGTGCAAACATGCCGTACCAAGGGGTTGCGCCAAAACCTGGCACTGTTTCACCAATGGAGGGGGCATCGGGCAATGCCGCCAAACGCTTTTCATTGACCACACCCAAAACCTTCAATTTGCCGGCACGAATAAAGGCAATGGACGAAGGCATGCTCTGAACAGACAGTGGCACCTGCCCTCCCACCACATCGGTGGCTGCGGCTGCGGCTCCCTTGTAGGGGATGTGCGTGAGTTGAATGTCTGTGGCTTTTTGGAGCATCTCACCAATTAAATGATTCAAAGTGCCGTTGCCTGCCGATGCAATGGACAGCGAACCTGGCTTGGCTTTGGCCAAGGCAATGAGCTCAGACACATTGTTGGCAGGCAAACTGGGATTGGCCACCAGCACATAACCCGCCTTGGCCAAGGGCGCCACAGGCTCAAAATCTTTGACCGAATCGAAGCCCGTTTTTGCGTACAAAAATGGGTTAATGACTTGTGCGCTGTCCGCATTCACCAACAGGGTGTAGCCATCATTTTTGGCTTTGGCTGCATAGGCTGTGCCCACATTGCCGCCAGCGCCAGGGCGGTTTTCAACCACCACCGGCTGACCCCATTGTTCTGAAAGCTTTTGGGCCATCACCCGCGCAATGGCATCGTTGGCGCCACCGGCAGCTTGCGGCACGACCAAGGTGACTTGCCTAGAGGGAAATTTGTCTTGCGCATGCGCCCATCCGGCAAGGGAGAGCAAGATGGCCAATGAACTGCTGATGAGGTGTTTGGTATGAAATGCCATGGTTTGATCTAGATAAAAAAACATCCAAGGCTTTCATTGTTGCTTCAACTCAGGCTTTCACCAAGTCGGGTTTGCCATAATCAAGCCATGAATGAAAACAAAACCAATGGCCCCCGCCTAACCAGCCTGTCGCATGGCGGCGGATGTGGGTGCAAGATTGCGCCTGGTGTGCTGCGAGAAATTCTTCGCTCAACCACAGCCATGCCTTTACCGCCTGAATTGCTGGTTGGCATTGAAACCGCTGACGATGCCGCAGTTTACAAATTGAACGATTCGCAGGCTTTGGTTGCCACCACCGATTTTTTCATGCCCATTGTGGACGACCCCTTTGAGTTTGGTCGAATTGCCGCCACCAATGCCATTTCAGATGTGTATGCCATGGGGGCACAACCCATCATGGCCTTGGCTTTGGTGGGCATGCCCGTCAATGTACTACCCCTGAGTGTGATTGGCCAAATTTTGGATGGCGGACAGAGCGTTTGCTGCGCCGCTGGCATCCCCATTGCTGGCGGTCATACCATCGACTCTGTTGAACCTATTTACGGTTTGGTGGCCTTGGGTTTGGCCCACCCCGACCACATCAAACGCAATGCAGACGCTCAGGTGGGCGATGTTTTGGTATTGGGCAAACCCATTGGGGTTGGCATTTTGTCGGCCGCTCTCAAAAAAGAGATGTTGCCCGACGAAGGCTATCAAGCCATGATTCGCAACACCACCCAATTGAACACGGCAGGCCCTGACTTGGCCAAACTCAAGGGCGTGCATGCCCTCACCGACATTACCGGCTTTGGTTTAGCGGGTCACCTGCTTGAAATGGCCCGCGGCGCCAAATGCACAGTCCGCTTAAATTGGCCACAGGTACCCCTACTGCCAGGCGTCAAAGAATTGGCTTCTCAAGGTTGCGTCACAGGTGCTTCAGGCCGAAACTGGCAGGGTTATGGCAATGAAGTGTCTGTTCCCAGCCATTTCTCTGGCCTTGATCAAAACCTTCTGACCGACCCCCAAACCAGTGGCGGTCTGTTGGTTGCTTGTGATCGAAATTCTGTGGATGAGGTGTTGGCCATTTTCAAACAACACGGCTTTGAACACGCCGCAGTGGTGGGCCATGTCGAGTCGCAACAAGCGCATGGGCTGGTGGTAGACGATAAGGCGCAGTCATGAGCGTCAATCCAGTTAGTGCGCAAGATGCCATTGAGCGCATGCGCCTGCCGCTTGGCTCCCCTGGCGCTTACAGCACCATCATAGATGCCCGAACAGAAGATGAGTATGCACTGGACCATTTGCCAGGTGCACAAAATTGGCCATCACTTAACAATGCAGAACGCATAGAGATTGGCACCCTGTACAAACAAGTTGGCCCCTTTGAAGCCAAGAAAAAAGGCGCAGCCTTGGTGGCCGCCAACATCTCAAAGCACATTCAAAATCATGTGATTGATTTGCCCAAAGAATGGCAGCCCTTGGTTTATTGCTGGCGTGGTGGCAAACGAAGCGGCTCGCTGGCCCTTATCTTGGGGCAAATTGGTTTCAGGGTGACGCTCATTGAAGGCGGCTACAAAGCCTTTAGAAGTGCCATGATTGCGGCCATACCAGCGTTGGCAGAGCGCATTTCCTGGCGCGTCATTTGCGGCCCTACAGGCTCTGGAAAAACCAGGCTATTGCATTGTTTAAGAGCGCAAGGCGCACAAGTCTTGGACCTTGAAGGTCTGGCCAATCACCGCAGTTCTGTGCTTGGCATTATTCCAGGCGAAGCGCAGCCCAGCCAAAAGCATTTCGACACATTGCTTTGGGATGCCCTTAGAAACATGGACCCAAGCAAGCCGGTCTATGTGGAATCGGAAAGTCGAAAAGTAGGCAACTTGGCAGTACCCGAATCTTTGATTTTGGCCATGCGAGCCAGCCCCTGTTATTCGCTTGAATTGCCTGATGAAGAGCGCGTCAAGTTGCTGCTTGAAGATTACGACTTTTTTGTCAAAGATCCCTCATTTTTCAGCAAACGTCTTGATGCCTTGATCACCATTCGTGGCAAACAAGTTGTCGAAGATTGGCAAGCGAAGATAGCCGCTGGCCAGACTGAAGATGTGGTCCGTGATTTACTCAAATTGCACTACGACCCCACTTACTTTGCATCGATGCAGCGTAACTTTTTACAAATACAAAAAGCCACTGTATTGCGGGCCGACAACCGTTCTCACGATAGTTTGAGTGCTGTTGCTGCGATGGCCATTGAAACTTAAAACAAGTACTTAAACGTTCATGAAAAATTAACGCAATGTGACTTGAATGCGCCGACATCAACGTTAGTTGCAGTTTTAAGTTGACACAAATAATTAAATATTTAGGTCAACAAGTGTGTCTCCCATGCCGTTGAATGATCACTCCCGATCGGTGGAGTTTTCAAACAACATGAAGGAAACATCATGACTAAACTTCTCGCTACCTTGATCATTGGCGCATTCTCTGCAGCAGCTTTTGCAAGCACACCTGCTACAAGCGCAACACCTGCCGCCACGCCAGCAAAAGCAGAAGCCAAGGCTGAAGTAAAAGCTGACGCAAAAGCTGATGGCAAAAAAGAAGCCAAGCCTGAAGCCAAGAAAACAGAGAAGGCTGCTAAAGAAACGGGCACCAAAGACATGCCCGCAAAAGATATGCCAAAAGACACAATGAAGAAGTAATTCATTGGAATGACAGCCAGCGTTTCAGCCCCCTGAAGCGCTGGCTTTTTCATTGAAAGCAGCGCTTTCAATGATCGACTAAGATCATGCTTTCCAATTGTCAGTAAAGCACGATCGTTATGGCTTTCTTCCCCAGCATGAATCACCGCGGTGTTTGGATCACCACCCTCATGGCGGCGTCCATTCTCATGATTACCATGGGCACTCGTCAATCCATGGGGCTGTACATGGGGCCCATCAACACCGATACAGGCTTGGGCATTGTCACCATCAGTTTGGCCATGGCTGTCGGCCAGTTTGTTTGGGGCGCCATTCAACCCATCGCAGGTGCGTTTGCAGACAAATATGGCCCTCGACCTGTTTTGCTCATTGGCATCATTACTTTGGTCATTGGTACGGCACTCACGCCCTTTGTCAGCAGCAGCCTTGGGCTAATTCTCACCATGGGCGTTCTAACGGCCATGGGCGCTGGCACTTGTAGTTTTTCTGTTTTATTGAGCGCGGCAGCCCAACGCATGCCAGCTGAGTCACGAGGTGTTTCGTCGGGCATCATCAATGCAGGCGGCTCATTTGGTCAATTTGTTTTTGCACCCATCATTCAAAAGTTAATTCAAGGTTTTGGATGGATGGGCACCATGTGGTCTATGGCGGTTGTAACTTTGTTGGCCATTCCCTTGCTGAACAAACTCACTAGCGACACCCACGCGCCCGTCAAAACACCCGACCCCGAAGGCGGTCTAAAAAAAGCGGTGTCAGATGCCATCAAGAATCCCAGCTACTTGTTGCTTCACCTGGGCTTTTTCACTTGCGGCTTTCACATTGCATTTTTAGTCACGCACTTGCCTACCGAAGTGGGCTTGTGCGGTCTATCGCCAACCGTGGCCAGTTGGTCTTTGGCCATCATTGGCTTGGCCAATATTTTGGGCAGCTTGTATGCAGGCTCATGTGTCAATGTCTATCGCAGCAAATACATACTGGCCGCCATGTATGGCTCTCGCGCCATCTTAATTGCCTTGTATTTGGTCGCTCCCAAAACCGAATGGACCTTTTACGCATTTGCAGTAGGTCTGGGCTTTACATGGCTGGCCACTGTGTCGCCTACAGCGGCCATCGTTGGCAAGTTGTTTGGCATTCGATACTTGGCCACTTTGTTTGGCCTTACCTTGTTGTCACACCAAGTGGGCGGCTTTTTGGGCGCTTACTTGGGCGGATTGGCCCTGAGCTTCAACGGTGACTACCAATGGATGTGGTGGGCAGACATTGCCTTGTCTGCCATGGCTGCCTTGATCAACTTGCCCATCAAAGAAGCGCCCATTGCGAAACCACAAATGGCCTGAATCTAATTTTTATCTTGTTTGGAGTCTTTTTATGAAATCTATGCTTACTTTGCGCCAACTGTTGACAGCAGCCACCTTGTTGGGATTGAGCAGCATGGCCGCCCAAGCTCAAACCTTCCCAAGCAAACCCATTCAAGTGGTGGTTCCTGTGGCGGCAGGCGGTGGCACCGATTTGTTGGCACGCAACCTCAGCCAACGTGTCAGTGAAATTTTGGGCCAACCCTTGGTGGTCGAAAACAAACTGGGTGCAGGCGGCAACATTGGTGTTGAATATGTCATGAAGGCCAAGGCCGATGGCCACACCTTGCTAATCAGCCCCGCCACCATTGCCACCAACGTCGCGGTTTACAAAAAAATTCCTTACGACTTGGTCAAAGACCTCCAAGCCATTACCCTCATTGGTCAAACTGGCGTGGTCTTGGTGGTTCACCCATCCGTCAAGGCCAACAACCTCAAAGAATTTGTTGAGCTCATGAAGGCCAAAAATGGCGACATGAACTATGGCTCTGCTGGCATGGGCAGCCCGCAACATTTGCAAGCTGAGTTTTTCAATCAACTGGTCAGCTTGAAATCCAATCACATTCCCTACAAAGGCCAGTCGCAAGCCATGAACGATCTGGTTGGCGGTCAATTGAATTACATGTTCAGTCCTATTCAAAACGCTCTGCCGCAAATTCAACAAGGCCGTCTCAGGGCCTTGGCGGTGGCATCAGCAGAACGACACAAAGCCATGCCGCAAGTGCCTACTCTCAATGAGCAAGGTTACAAAGGCGTTGAATTGACCAATTGGTTTGCCGTCTATGCACCCATCAACACACCACCTGCAGTCGTTAAGAAACTCAATGCCGCATTCACCCAAGCTGGCAAAGAGGCCAAGATGAAAGAAAAATTAGACACGCTTGGATTTGAAAGTTTCTTCACAAGTTCTGAAGAAGCCACAGATTTCATGCGCGCAGAAATTGTCCGTTGGGCCAGGGTTGCGGCTTATGCAGGCATCAAAGCCGAGTAATTGGTCTACCTACAAAACTCCCAACTTTTAAACAATATCTTCACCTCATGAAAAAAATATTGCTACTGGGTTCAGGTGAACTCGGCAAAGAATTTGTCATCAGTGCCAAGCGCTTGGGCTGCCACGTTATTGCTTGCGACAGCTACGCCGGCGCCCCAGCCATGCAAGTGGCCGACGAATGCGAAATATTCAGCATGCTCGATGAAGCGCCCTTACGCGCTGCCATCAACAAGCACCAGCCCGACCTCATCGTGCCGGAAATTGAAGCCATTCGAACCGAGGTCTTGCTCGAAGTCGAAAAAGAAGGCTTTGAAGTCATTCCCAGTGCCCGTGCTGCCAACCTCACCATGAACCGCGATCGCATTCGCGACGTAGCCGTCGGCTTAGGTGTTCGTACGGCCAAATTCAATTACGCCGAGTCCAGCGACGAACTCTTGTCGCAAGCCAAGGCCATTGGCTTTCCAGTTGTCATCAAACCCGTCATGAGTTCCTCGGGCAAAGGTCAAAGTGTGGCTAAAACTGAGGCCGACATTCAAGCCAGCTGGGACTATGCATGTGCAGGCATGCGCGGCGACAGAAAGAAAGTCATTGTTGAAGAGTTCATCAACTTTGAGTTTGAAATCACACTCCTCACCATTCGCCAAAGAAACGGTCAAACCTTGTTTTGCCCGCCCATAGGCCATGTGCAGGAGCGTGGCGACTACCAATACAGCTGGCAACCCCAGCCCATGGCTGCCGATTATTTAAAAGCGGCGCAAGACATGGCAGAAAAAGTAACCGCCGATTTAGGGGGCGCAGGATTGTTTGGTGTCGAGTTTTTTGTCACGGCCAAAGAAGTCATCTTCAGTGAACTCAGCCCACGTCCTCACGACACTGGCATGGTGACCTTGATCAGTCAAAACTTGAGTGAATTCGATTTGCACGCCCGCGCTGTCTTGGGGCTACCCATTCCTAGCATTGAGGCTATTGAAGGCGCTAGCGCTGTGGTATTGGCCGATCGCGACGGCAAACAGCCCACCTACGCTGGTGTTTCAGAAGCCTTGCAAGAACCTGGGGTTGATGTGCGTATTTTTGGCAAACCCACAACACGGCCCCACAGACGAATGGCCGTGGCTTTGGCCAAAGGTCCAAACGCTTTGGCAAGGGCTCGTGCTGCTGCTGCCAAAATCAGCGTTCACGTTAGCACTTAAATTTAGGCCATAAATTTAGGCGCAAAAAAAGGTGCGTCCCACTTGGGTACGCACCTTTGACATGAAGTCGACTGTCGATTACTTCACTTCAGTGATGAAATTTTCGTTGGTACGGCGAACCTTCTTCATATTGACCAACCAGTCTTTGTCGGCTTCGCGATAGCCCAAAGGCAACAGGACCGTGCTGCGCAAGCCGCGTGCGGTCAGGCCTAAAATTTCATCGACAGCGGCAGGGTTGAATCCCTCCATGGGTGTGGCATCGACTTCTTGCTCTGCAGCGGCAATCATGGCTGTACCCAAGGCAATGTAGGATTGCAAGGCTGCATGGTGAAAATTAACCTCAGCGCCCTTGCTTGGATAGTTTTTCAACAACATCTTGCGATAGTTTTCTGCGCCTTCATTCACAAAGCCGCGCACTTCATTGTTGTAGTCAAACATCATGTTGATGCGATCGGCGGTGTAGTCGTTCCAGGCAGCAAACACCAACAGATGTGAGCCTTCTGTAATTTGGGCTTGGTTGTTGGCGGCGGCTTGAATCTTGGCACGCACTTCAGGGTTGGTCACGACATAAATTTCGTAAGGCTGCAAACCGCTAGAGGTGGCGGTCAAACGAATGGCCTCCAAAATACGCTGTACCTTTTCCTCTGGGACCTTTTTTGTAGGGTCCATTTTTTTGGTCGCATAGCGCCAATTGAGTGCTTTGAGCAAATCCATCTTCATCGTTCCAAAAAATTTAATACAGCGGGGAGTTTAACGCCCTCCGATGTCAAAGATGTAAAGCATCAACACCAAGTCGCCCAGATGACCCTGCTGTCGGCTTCGACCCACCTCAGCGGTTAGGATGCAAACCATGAACAATTGGCTGCCCCTGCTTGCAACTTTATTCATACAGGCCATGGTGGCCATGGCCCTGCTGACTTTACCTGTCATGGCGCCTGTTGCGGCCAAGGACCTGGGTGTCTCGCCTGCCATGGTGGGCTTTTATGTGTCCTTCACTTACGCAGGGGCCATGTTTGCCAGCCTAACTTCGGGCACCACCGTCAGTCGCTTTGGCCCCATTCGCGTCAGTCAATGGGGCTTGTTGTTGTGCGCTTTGGGACTGTGTTTGTGTACGGTTCCTTGGTTGCCCATCGTGGCTCTGGGCGCATTGCTCATTGGTTTGGGTTATGGCCCCATTACGCCCGCCAGTTCCCAAATTCTGGCCCGAACCACACCCCCACATCAAATGGGCCTGGTCTTCTCTATCAAACAAACCGGCGTGCCAGTGGGCTCCATGATGGCAGGAGCCATCGTGCCATCGCTCTTATTGGCACTCAATTGGCAATGGTCTCTTTTGATTGTGGCCCTGGCGTGTGTGCTCAGTGCCCTCATGGCCCAGCCCCTCAGAAAAGATTTGGACGATTTGCGGCAAAGTAATTTGCAATTTCAATGGCGTACTTTGGCGAACCCTATTCGCATGGTGTTGGGACACCGCGCCTTGGCCACCATGGCGGCTTGCTCCTTCATGTTCTCGATGGTGCAAATGTCGCTGACCACTTATTTGGTCACTTACCTGCACGACGATCTGGCCTACGGTTTGGTCAGTGCAGGCTTGCTTTTGTCAGTGACCCAAATGGGCGGCATTGCCGGACGTATTCTTTGGGGCGTCGTAGCTGACAAATGGCTTGGGGCTCAAAAAGCTTTGGCCTTGTTGGCCGCTTTGATGGCCTGCAGTTCCTTGGCCACTGCCCTGCTACTGCCCCACTTGCCCATCTGGGGCATTTGGATTGTCTTGATTGTGTTTGGCGCATCAGCCATTGGCTGGAACGGTGTGTATTTATCGGAAGTGGCCAGGCAAGCGCCTGAAGGCAAAGCCAGCGTGGCCACGGGCGGCACCCTCACATTTACTTTTTTGGGCGTGGTCATAGGGCCGCCCATTTTTGGCGCACTGTCCACAGCCTTTGGCTCTTACCGCGCAGGATTTTTAGCCCTGGTGCTTACCTCAAGTTTATGCGCTTGGGTTTTATTCAGGCTGCAGCACGCAACAAATCAACACCCTTCTCCGCAATCATGATGGTGGGCGCATTGGTGTTGCCAGTGACCAAATTGGGCATGACTGACGCATCAATGACTCGCAAGTTTTGCAGACCATGAACTTTGAGGTGGGCATCCACCACGGACAGAGGGTCTGAAGCCGGCCCCATTTTGCAAGTTCCGACCGGGTGATACTCAGTGTCGGAGTGATCGCGCAAGAAACTGCGAATGTCTTCAACTCGGTTGCGGTCAACGGGATAAATCATCTTGCCTCGATAAGCCTTCAAGGCCTCTGAGTTCATGATGTCCAAGCCCAATTGGGTGCCAGCAATGAGGGTGTTGATGTCCTCGGGATCTTTAAAAAATGCAGGATCAATCAGAGGCTTGTCCATGGGGTTGCGACTGGCCAATGTTAAGGTGCCTCGGCTTTTTGGGCGCATGAGCGTGACGTGCAAGGTATAGCCATGGCCCCAATGCATTTTGCGCGCGTGGTCGTCCACAATGCCAGTGCACAAAGCCAATTGAATGTCGGGGTGATCTTGATTGCCTTGGGTTGAGATAAAGCCTTGCGTTTCAGACACATTGGACGTGACCCAACCCGTGCGTTTTGAGCGCCATTCAAAAATCGCTTTGATGAAGTTCCATGTGCCACGAATGGAGAAGCCCATGGCCTCATAAATTTTTTGGGTCTTGTATATCAAGACCGTGGTGACATGGTCTTGCAGATTTTGACCAACGCCTGGCAGTTCGTGCACCAATGGAATACCTAAGCTTTGTAAATGCTGTGCGGGTCCAACGCCCGACAACATCAGCAACTGAGGCGAACCAAATGACCCACCCGATACGATGACCTCTTTTCTGGCTTTGACTTCATGCATCACACCATTGACGCTGTATTGAACGCCCACAGCACGCTTGCCCTCAAACACAATTTGCGTGGCATGGGCATGCGAGATAACTTTCAAATTGTCTTGATGGCGATGCGGATCGACATAGGCTCTGGCCGCATTCCAACGCTCACCACCTTTTTGCGTCACCTGACCCGGTGACACACCAAATTGTTGCGCACCGTTGTAATCAGGGTTGGTGGGTATGCCTTGTTCGTTGCAAGCCTTCATAAAGGCGTTGTTCAAGGGGCTGGGGCTTCTTAAGAAACTGACATTTAAAGGCCCACCTACACCGCGATAGTGGTTAGCGCCAAAGCACTCGTTGTTTTCTGCCTTTTTAAAGTACGGCAACACATCCTGATAGGACCAGCCTTCGTTGCCCAATTGGGCCCACTGCTGATAATCGTTGGCATTGCCTCGGGTGTAAACCATGGCATTGACGGATGAGCTGCCGCCCATGACTTTGCCCCGAGGCTGAAACCCTTCGCGGCCATTGAAGCCAGCCTGCGGAATGGTGTTGTAGCCCCAACTGTTGATATTGAAAGGCGCGGTGGCTGCAAAGCCCAGAGGGGCTCTCACCAACACAGAGTCGTCAGAGCCGCCGGCTTCTAACAAGCACACTGTGGTTGACAAATCTTCGCTTAAACGCCCTGCAACACAGCACCCAGCCGAGCCGCCACCCACCACCACATAATCAAACTCTGAATGCAACATACATTTACCTTGTGACGATGGAAAAATTGCCGGGGGCTTTTTCTAACATGCTGAAGAAAGTGGCCAAGTCCAGTGTACTTCCGTCTATTTTGGTTTGATCGGACAACAACAAATCTTTACCGCCAGCCTGACCCAAAACCATTTTTAAAAAGAAGGGTTGTGTCAAAGTTAATGTGGCGTTGGCATCTTTTTCTGGCGACTTTTGTGCATGGTGCATCACGGAGTTGTCGATGCGCAAGACATAAGTTTGCTTGGTATCAGAAAAAACCAAATTGATTTTGAGTTTCTTGCCTTCTGCTTTGGTGGCATTGAGTGAGGCAGCCATGGCCTCCAAAAATCTCTCAATGGGCGTTTGGTTCAACATCTCAAGCAGACTTTCACGGGACATGCCTTTTTCTGGCGGCCCTTCACGCAACTCCAAGGCACCCGTTAAATAAAAATTGCGCCACGCTGAAGACTCCGATGCAAAGCCCAAATGGTCAAACGTTTCGGCCAACATTGTTTTGGCTTCCGTGTTGCCAGGTGAAACATACACCACGTGCTTGAGCAGTTCTGCAGCCCACCGGTGCTCACCTTTTGCGATGGCCTCTTTGGCCGCCTGCACTACTTTGTCGGCGCCGCCCATCAAACTCACATAGCGCTCGGAGGCTTGCAAAGCTGGCAAGGGATCGAGGTTAGAAGGATGCGCATCAAACCAACCCATGTAATTTTGATACACCGCTTTGACGTTGTGACGCACGGTACCGTAGTAGCCACGCACACTAAGATGTTCGTCCAATGCCTTGGGCATTTGAACGATTTCGGAAATCTCGGCTGCGTTAAGCCCAGCATTCATATGACGCACAGTTTGATCGTGAATGAACTGATACGCATCACGCTGTTTGGCAATGAAATCTTGAATATTGGCAGCGCCCCAAACAGGCCAGTGGTGCTGATTGAATACAACTTCAGAGTTTTGAACATGGCGCAGCGCATCATTTAAAACAGAAGCCCACTTGGTGGCATCGCGTACCTTGGCGCCTCTTAGGGTGTACAAATTGTGCAAGGTATGGCCCATGAGTTCTGCACCGCAGTAGGCCTTGAAGTCTGGCAAGTAAAACGTAAATTCAGAGGGCGCTTCCGTGCCAGACGCATTGTGAAAAACAAATCGAACACCATCCAAGGTGAGCATTTGTTTTTCTTGGTGCACCGTGATGGTGGGCGCCAAAATACCAATCTTGCCAAAGGCCACTGCCTTGCCCAATCCGTTGTCAATCAGGCCCTTTTCGTTTTTGGGCAAACGACTGCCGTACATGTACATAGCCCGCCGCCCCATGGCTGGGCCCATCAAGATGTTTTCACTGGTAGCCTCTTCCATGAAGCCAGTCGGTGCAACGATGGGAATCTTTCTGCTTTTGGCTTCCTGGGCACTGACCACTCCCAAGGCGCCACCAAAATGGTCAACGTGGCTGTGCGTAAAAACCACCGCAGATACCTTTTGATTGCCCAAATGTTTGCGGGCAATTGCCATGGCTGCGGCAGAAGTTTCTTGGGCAGTCAGGGCGTCAATCACAATCCAACCCGACTTGCCCTGAATGAGGGTGATATTGGCCAGATCAAATCCACGCAATTGCCAAATGCCCTCAGTGACTTTGAACAAACCAATTTGATTGTTCAATGTGGCTTGTCGCCATAGACTGGGGTTGACGGTGGCGGGTGCCTCTCCTTGAAGAAAAGAGAAGGCGTCAAAGTCCCAAATGACTTTGCCTTCTGAATCTTTCACCTGCCCTGTGGGTGATGCAATGAAGCCTCTTCTGGCATCACTTTTCTCTAGCCAAGCTTGCGAAATTTGAGTTTGGGCTGTGTTGACAGAAGATTTTTGAGTTGTTGATGTGTCTGACTTTTGGCAAGCCATCGTCAACAAACTTACAAAAACTACAAATAGAAAACGAACCCTAAGCATCGAGGTCATACCGCTACCCTGCATTTCAAAAACTCCTTCACTGAAGCGTTATAGAGCATGTGTGCAATTTGACCTAGGGGTAATACCCTGTTCAATTGAAGTACGAGGTGCATACTTAGAACCTTCATTCTGAGATCGACCCACTATGCCCCAAGCCGCCCTCGATTCAGGCATTCCACCAAGCTCTTTGTACTTTGACAAAAAGCGCTATGCCTGGTTATTTTCAGTCATAGGGCCAGGGCTGTCATTGGTGGGCACGGTGGCAGTCAGTTTTTATGACATCGGCACTTGGATCCTATTTTTCCCATTGGTTTTTTTCTATGTCTTTGTTCCATTGCTGGATTTTTGGGTGGGCGAAGACACCAGCAATCCTCCAGAGTCAGAGGTTCCAAAGCTAGAGCGTGATGGCTATTACCGGGCCATTACGTATGCCACCATTCCAATTTTGTGGGTGGCCGTTATTTTCAATTGCATTTTTCTTTGCACTCACACCCTCAGTATTTGGGAATGGTTGGCCACCGTCATCAGCACTGGTTCGGTTTTGGGTTTTGGCCTTAATGTCAGCCATGAACTAGGCCACAAATTGGGCACCGTGCCACGCAAAATTGCTTTACTCAACACGGCTTTGGGCGCATACGGCCACTTCTCCATTGAGCACAACAGAGGGCATCATCGGCATGTGAGCACCCCCGAAGATCCAGCCTCTTCCAAAATGGGCGAAAACATTTACCGGTTTGCGTGCCGAGAAATTCCAGGCGCCGCGCGCAGGGCCTGGCACTTAGAAGCCGATCGATTGAGAAGGTTGGGACGCTCTGCATGGCACCCAGACAACGAAATTTTGCAGGCTTTGAGCCTCACAGCACTTGTCTATGGCACCCTCATTTATTTTTATGGCTTGCCCATGTTGGTCGTGCTTGTGCCAGTCGCCCTGTGGGGTGCATTTCAATTGACCTCTGCAAACTATGTAGCGCACTACGGCATACAACGTTTGAAGACTGCACAGGGCACTTACGAAAGCTGCAAACCTCATCACTCTTGGAACAGCAACCATTTGGTGTCCAACTTGGTTTTGTTTCAGTTGCAACGTCACTCAGACCACCACACTCACCCTGGCAGATGTTATCAATCGCTTAGAGATTTTCCCAATTTGCCCAGACTGCCCTCAGGCTACTTTGGCATGTTCTTTTTGGCCTACATTCCGCCACTTTGGTATTGGGTCATGGACCCTTTGCTAATTAAAACGGTGGGTGGCAAATCAGATCACATCAATTTTTTGCCCAGCGCCAAACAGCGGCTGATGCTGAAGTACCAACTTCAATGAGTGGCACCCATTTGAACTTTGGCGTCTTGGGCGTCTGTGCCGCCTTGTTGTAAATGCAACACCATCACCTCTAATGCACACAACACAGCTGCTTTGAGGGTTTCGGTGCTCATACTGGCCAAGCTGGCACCAGACCTCATTGCTGCCTGGATTGGCATGAGGGGCACATGCACAAAGCCACTCATCACGCCCTTGCCTGCCAAGGCATGTTGCAATCCATAAAACACTTGATTGCAGACAAAGGTACCCGCCGTTTGCGAAATGGCAGCCGGAAAACCTTGTGCCTTCAAAGCCGTGGCCATTTTCTTAATGGGCAAGCTTGAAAAGTAAGCCGCAGGACCATGAGCCACCACGGGTTCGTCAATGGGCTGCGCACCTTCGTTGTCTGGAATTCGGGCGTCGCACACATTGATAGCCACACGCTCAATAGAGAAATCGCTTCGACCATCTGCCTGTCCCAATGACAAAACCATGTGCGGCTGATGCGCGTCAAGCGCCTGCGATAGAACTTGCAAAGACTTGGAAAAAACACACGGCAGTTGAACCACCACCAACTGCGCACCCAACACGATCAGACCGTCAAGTTGTTTGGCAACTTCCCATGAAGGATTGACGGTTTCACCGCCAAAGGGCTCAAAACCTGTGATGAGAATTTTCAAGGGCAGCACCTTTTGCAATGATTGGTAGTAATCTCATTTTGTCGCAACACTGACATATTGAATTTCTGCAAAACCTAGGGTTTACACCTGTCATTCAAACAATCCGTAGCACTAGCATCCTCTCAAAGGAACACACTCATGCAAGCTCTTCATCATTTATCTAAGCGCGCCAAGCAACTTTTATGGCTGACAGCCTTGCTGCCAACCTTGGCCTTGTCT
>JACCDH010149530.1_pt1 | contig 19026 bp, 13 predicted proteins | sample 7442481 | NCBI WGS metagenome assembly JACCDH01 (sample SAMN15323433, study PRJNA562643) | freshwater metagenome | isolation source: river surface water | place: USA:Blue River Watershed | collected 2017-08-15 | reverse complement strand
TCAGCATGATGGAGTATCCTGAGTTACGCAATCAACTCCTACTCACTTTTTCTTTCGGAAAAACGCTTCACGCCACGGGTTGGAAATTGGGTTACGCCATAGCTCCAACGGATTGGATGAAATCGTTCCGAAAGCAACATCAATTTAATGTCTTTACTTGTAATTCCGCCTTTCAATATGGAATAGCCCATTACATAACGGATGATGGGATCTATGATGCCATCGCGCCGATGTATCAGCACAAGCGAGATTTATTGTTGCAAAATCTGAGGCATCCTCAACTGGAGTCCATACCCAGCGCAGGTACTTATTTTCAATTGGTGAAATTCCATGGAGATTCACTTTTGAATGATGGTGATTTGGCTAAAGAATGGGCTATTCATCAAGGATTAGCCCTAATTCCGACATGCGTTTTTTATGATGACATGAAGGATAACAGAGTCTTTCGTGTTTGTTTTGCCAAAGAAGATCAAGAGCTGATTGAAGCAGCCCATGCACTCAACCAATTGCACTGATTTATTCAATTTTTATTTTTTGTCAATCCCTTAAAAGGTGTATTTTTGCACCAAATGGGCTATTTAGAAAAATTCTAAATAAGAAAAGAAAATGATAAAAGTATCAGAAAGCGCAAAAATGCAGGTTGCCAAATTAATGGCTGATGAGAACCATCCCTCGGATTCATTTGTTAGAGTGGGTGTTGAAGGTGGCGGTTGTAGCGGATTGATGTATCAGTTGAAATTTGACAATCAAATGCAAGAAGGGGATCAAATCTTTGAAGACAATGGTGTAAAAGTGGTAGTGGATCGCAAGAGTTTCCTTTACCTCATCGGAACAGAGTTGGAATACACTGGAGGGCTTAATGGAAAGGGTTTTGTTTTTAACAATCCCAATGCTTCGAGAACTTGCGGTTGTGGAGAAAGTTTCTCAATTTAAGTCATGGAAATACTAGACGAAATAACAGGAAAGGAATACGAGTTTGGTTTTACCACCAACATCGAATCCGAGAAGATTCCAGCGGGATTGAATGAAGACATTATTCGTTTGATTTCATCCAAAAAGAATGAACCACAATGGTTATTGGATTGGCGTTTGGAAGCGTTTAAAATTTGGCAAGGCATGACGGAGCCGACATGGGCACATGTGCATTATGAAAAGCCCAATTTTCAGGGTATTTCTTATTATTCGGCTCCCAAGTCCAAACCGAAATACAATAGTTTGGATGAGATTGATCCGGAAATGCGAAAAACAATGGATCGTTTGGGTATTTCGATGGATGAGCAAAAGCGATTGAATGGAATTGCCGTTGATTTTGTGATGGATAGTGTTTCAGTTGCAACATCATTCAAGGAAAAGTTGGCTGAGTTGGGAATTATCTTTTGTTCGATTTCAGAAGCTGTGCAAGAACACGGTGATTTGGTGCGCCAATATTTGGGAACGGTTGTTCCGCGAACGGACAATTTTTATGCAGCGTTGAATTCAGCCGTTTTCACAGATGGTTCTTTCTGTTACATTCCAAAGGGAGTAAGATGTCCTATGGAGTTGTCCACCTATTTCCGCATCAATGAATCAGGGACAGGTCAATTTGAACGTACTTTGTTAATCGCCGATGAAGAGAGTTATGTCAGTTACCTAGAAGGGTGTACTGCACCGCAACGCGATGAGAATCAATTGCACGCAGCCGTGGTGGAATTGGTCGCATTGGAAAAGGCAGAAATCAAATACAGCACTGTGCAGAATTGGTATCCAGGAGACAAGGAGGGGAAAGGTGGTGTTTTCAATTTTGTAACCAAACGAGGTCTTTGCGATGGATACAAATCCAAAATTTCTTGGACCCAAGTAGAGACTGGATCCGCGGTGACTTGGAAATATCCAAGCTGCATTTTGAAGGGAGATTACAGTGTTGGTGAATTTTATTCAGTTGCTGTGACCAATCATTTTCAACAGGCGGACACAGGAACCAAAATGATTCACATCGGAAGAAATACCAATAGTACCATCATTTCCAAAGGGATCAGTGCTGGTCACAGCAACAACAGTTATCGCGGATTGGTGCAAATCAATTCTAGCGCAAAGCATGCGAGAAATTTTTCTCAATGTGATTCGCTGTTGATGACCGATACCAGCGGAGCGCATACCTTCCCGTACATTGAAGTCAATAATTCTTCAGCTCAAGTGGAACATGAGGCAACGACTTCCAAGATTGGTGAAGATCAGATTTTTTATTGTTTGCAGCGAGGATTGGATGAAGAGCAAGCCATAAGCATGATTGTCAATGGCTATGCAAAAGAAGTATTGAACAAACTTCCCATGGAGTTTGCAGTGGAAGCCCAAAAGCTTTTGGCCATCTCATTGGAAGGCAGTGTCGGATAAAAAAAAGGATATGATTGAAATCAAAGAATTGAAAGCCGCCATCGGCGAGAAAGAAATTTTAAAAGGATTGAATTTGGTGGTCAAGCCCGGCGAGGTGCATGCCATCATGGGACCCAATGGTTCAGGTAAATCCACATTGGCCTCAGTGCTGGCAGGGCGCGAGGAATATGAAGTGACTGGAGGAGAAGTAGTCTTTAATGGCAAGAATTTGTTGGAGATGGCTCCTGAAGAAAGAGCAAGGGAAGGTTTGTTTTTGGCCTTTCAGTACCCTGTAGAAATTCCAGGAGTATCCAATATGAATTTTCTTAAAGCGGCTGTTGGAGAGGTGAGAAAACACCGTGGTGAAGAGGCCTTATCGGCCAAAGATTTTTTGGCCTTGGTCAAAGAAAAATCGGCCTTGGTTGAGTTGGATGGACAATTGGCGCACCGCGCGGTTAATGAGGGGTTCAGCGGGGGAGAGAAGAAACGCAATGAGGTGTTTCAAATGGCCATGTTGGAGCCCAAATTGGCCATTTTGGACGAGACAGATTCAGGACTAGATATTGACGCTTTGCGCATTGTGGCTCAAGGCGTTAATGCCATGCGATCTCCCGAAAGATCTTTTATTGTTATCACCCATTATCAACGTTTATTGGATTACATTGTTCCAGATGTTGTTCACGTTTTATACAAAGGGAAAATTGTAAAAACCGGTACCAAAGAGTTGGCAATGGAGTTGGAAGAAAAAGGTTATGATTGGATAAAAGAAACAGTTGCGTAATGGTAGAGGTCAGTCATCCGTCTGTTCAAAAATGGTTGCAGTCTATACACGGTTGTAATGTAGTGCAACACAAATTTCATGAGGAGATTCAATTTCAGTTGGAATCATTGGAGTTTCCTCACTCTAAAATGGAAGAATGGAAGTATACCCGTGCGCAAAAGCTTAATCAGTTTGATTGGAAATTGCAACGAGCTGAGGTGCTTTCAGATCCGGAGTTCGAGCAAATGGACTTATTGGAATCTATGCCGCGGAATACCTTTTTCGGTAATCTCAATCAGATGGCTACTACAGATGCTTTTTTCTTAAACATTCCGGATCATGAAGTTTTTGACACGCCCTTTCATATTGTTATTAAAAGCAACCAAGATCGTGCTTGGTCACAGCCTTATCTCCGGATCGATATTGGAGCGTGTGCTCAAGCTAAGGTAGTAGTGCATTTTATGGGTGCTGGTCAAGGATTGAGCAATGCGATGTTGGACGTGCTTGTTGCAAAGAACGGACAGTTGGATTTGGATATCCTTGAAGACAACGCAGATACATTCTTTCAGTTGCTTGATGTTAAGGTGGATGAAGAAGAAGACGCCAAATGCAATGTAGTTACTCATGTGTTGAATGGCGGTTGGGTAAGAAATAATTTGTGGATGAGTTTGAATGGAGAGCGCGCCCATGCCGGTTTGTCTGGCTTTTATCTTCCGCAAGATGGTCAGTTGATTGATAACCATACCGTGGTCGATCATCGCGTACCCAACTGCACGTCAGATGAGCTGTACAAAGGTGTTTTGTATGATAAGTCTAGAGGTGTTTTCAACGGTAAAGTATTTGTTAGGAGGGATGCCCAAAAAACGCAAGCTTATCAAAGCAACAAGAATATCATGATGAGTGATTTGGCCGTCATGGACTCCAAACCAGAGTTGGAAATTTATGCGGATGATGTGCGATGCAGTCATGGATCTACAACAGGACAGTTGGATGAGGAGGCATTGTTTTATTTGCGCGCCAGAGGATTAAGTGAAATGGGAGCCAAGCAATTGTTGGTATCTGCATACGTGAACGAAGTTATTTTGCGTTCAAACAATGAAGAAGTGACGGCTTACGTGAAGAAAGAACTCTCCAGTAGAGGTCGAATCATATCTGATGAAGTATGAGCGTTGAGCAAGATATACTAGACATCAGAAAAGAGTTTCCCCTTTTGCATCAAAAAGTGAGGGGCAATGCGTTGGTATATTTTGACAATGCAGCGACCACACAAAAACCAGATGTGGTCATTAGCAGTATAGTGGAGTACTATCAACAGTACAATTCCAATGTTCATCGTGGAGCGCATCATCTGGCCAATTTGGCCACAGGCCGAATGGAAGAAGCAAGAACGACGATTCAAGGATTTGTTCGTGCTAGTTTATCCGAAGAAATTATTTTTACACAAGGAACTACGGACGGAATCAATCTGATAGCCCATGCTTGGGGAAGTGTTTTTCTTAAAGAGGGCGATGAGATTTTGATTGCGACATCGGAGCATCATGCGAATATAGTTCCTTGGCAATTGTTGTGTCAAAAAACAAAAAGTGTTTTAAAGGTAATTCCTCTGCAGGCTGATGGCTCATGGGTGAATGATTACGATCAGTATCTCACCGCCAATACCAAATTGGTTTCCGTGGGGTGGGTAAGCAATGCCACAGGCGTTATTCATCCCGTTCAAGAAATGGTTCGCAAAGCGCATGCTGTTGGTGCCAAAGTGATGATTGATGCAGCCCAGGCAGTAAGTCATTTCCCGATTGATGTCCAAGAATTGGATTGTGATTGGTTGGTGTTTTCAGGGCATAAAATTTTTGGACCTACAGGGATAGGAGTGTTGTACGGAAAGTCAAATGTGCTCAATGCCATGGATGTTTATCGTTCTGGAGGAGAGATGATTGATCAGGTAAGTTTTTCAGGGACAACTTTTAATCACTTACCTTACAAGTTCGAGGCAGGCACCCCCCACATCGAGGGCATTATTGCTCTGGCTGAGTCCATCAAATGGTGGAGCAATTTGGGCTGGGAGATGATTGATAAAATTGAGGTTCATCAAAAAGATGCCATGCAGCATGTTGTGCAGTCTTTTGGTGATTTGAATTGGATCGGACTTCATCCTCGTCGTGTGGCACTGTTTTCATTTGTTCATGATTTGATTCATCCTTCCGATATTGGTTCATTGTTGGATCAGCAAGGTATAGCCATTCGCACAGGGCACCATTGTGCGCAACCTTTGTGGCAGTCAATGGGATTGAATGGAACTGCACGGGCCTCTCTGGCAGTTTACAATAGCATAGAAGAGATTCACCTTTTTCAAAGAGCTTTGCGAAAGACCATTAATATGTTGTCGTGATGAGTATTAACAAGAAGCAGCAAGAATTGATTCAAGAGTTTGAAATGTTTCCCACTTGGATGGAGAAATATGAGTACATCATAGAATTGGGCAAAGAGCTGACACCAATTCCAGATGAACTGAAAACGGACGACCACCTCATCAGAGGCTGTCAGTCACGGGTATGGCTTGCGGCATCCAAAGATGAGAATGGTGTTTTGCACTTTACAGCGGATAGTGACGCCATCATTACCAAGGGTATTGTTGCCTTGGTAATTCGTATTTTTAATGGAGAAAAGGGTGATGATATTTTACATGCATCGATGGACTTTTTAAAGGAGATAGGATTGATGGAAAATCTATCTCCAACACGGAGCAATGGCCTTGCTGCCATGATTAAACAAATGAAAACATACGCATTAATCCTCCAATGAAATGGATAAAGAAAAGATAACAGAGGATGTCATTGCCACATTAAAGACCATTTACGATCCAGAGATTCCGGTGGATATTTATGAATTGGGTCTCATATATGGCATTGAATTGAGTGATTTGGGTGAGGTGAAAATAATCATGACGCTTACTTCGCCCAGTTGCCCTGTAGCTGAGACATTGCCACCGGAGGTTGAGTCAAAAGTGAAGGAGACACCAGGTGTTACTGATTGTAAGGTGGAAATTACTTGGGAGCCATCCTGGGATAAAAGCATGATGTCAGAAGCTGCTCAATTAGAATTAGGATTTTTATAAATTCGGGCGTAAATTTTCACCATGAAATCGTTTTGGTTGAAAATTACATTTATTGTCTTAATGGTCTTTTGCAGTAGGGTTGCAAAAGCGGGTACAGGATTCGTAGGCAATCATGCAAGTTCTGCTTGGACTTTTTATCAGGATGCCGGAGGCAATGGTTTGCGAACCATTACTTCAACCCTGCTCACATTGCGTGGTAGCAACGCATTGCAATTTAATTTGATTGAAACAAGAGTAACCATGGTTGCTCCTCTTTCAGGTAATTATACCTTCACTTGGCAGCATACCACATTGGACAATGCCCTGTATGAAGACGCCGCCTATTACATCAATAATTTTTATTATCCCATTACGGAGGGTAATCCTGCAACTTCGGGAACGGGCAGCATCACCATGTATGCGACGGCAGGAACAACGATTGGCTTTGCCATTTTCTCCAATGACGACGCTTACGGTGCTTCAACCTTAAGGATTAGCAATTTTACTTGGCCAGACGCAGTGGTTGGTTGCACCAATTCCACGGCTTGCAATTATAACCCATCGGCCAATGTGAGTGCTGCATGCACATTCCCTATGATGTATTACAACTGTTCCAATCAATGTCTTTCCGATACAGATGGCGATGGAGTGTGTAATCAATTGGAAGTTGTGGGTTGTATGAATTCCAGCGCTTGCAACTATCTCTCCAATGCAACTGATCCAGCGCCATGCGTCTTTGCTCAGGAGTATTACAATTGTTCCAATCAATGCATCAATGATAGTGACGCAGATGGTGTCTGCAATGAGCTAGAAGTTTTGGGCTGCCTTGACCCATCGGCATGCAACTACAATGCAAGTACAACCGAGTTGATCAGCTGCGTATATGCACAAACTTATTATTCATGTAGTGGAATTTGTTTGTCCGATTCCGATTCTGATGGAGTTTGTGATGCATTGGAGATAGTAGGATGTAATGAAGTCGGAGCATGCAATTACAACCCCTTATCCACTGATCAAGGAAGTTGTCAATATCCTCAAAACTATTACGATTGCAGTGGAAATTGTATTTATGATGGAGATGGAGATGGCGTTTGCAATGAGCTCGAGGTTTCTGGATGTCAAGATGCAACGGCTTGTAATTTTAATCCTTTGGCAACAGATGCTGCCAGTTGTACTTACGCACAACTTTATTTTAATTGTCAAGGCAGCTGTCTTGAAGATCAGGATGGGGATGGTGTTTGCGATGCTTTAGAGGTGATCGGCTGCATGGATGTCTTAGCTTGCAACTATAATTCTTTGGCGACGGATGGTTCGACTGAGCTTTGTATTTATGCAATCAGCTACCGAGATTGTAATGGAGATTGTCTGGTGGATTCTGATAATGATGGGGTTTGCAATCAACAAGAAATCATGGGCTGTCAAAATTCATTGGCCTGTAATTTTGACGCGGCAGCTACTGATTCTGCCAGCTGCCAATTCCCTGATCCATATTATTTCTGTAATGGTTCATGTATCAATGATCAAGATGATGACGCTGTTTGCGATGAGAACGAAATAATGGGATGCATGGAACCTTTGGCTTGCAATTTTGACGCTTTGGCGACGGATTCTGCAAATTGTATTTTCCCTTTAATGTTTAGGAATTGCAATGGCGAATGTAACAATGATCTAGATCAAGACGGAATTTGTAATGAACAAGAAATTCTTGGATGTACCGATGAGATGGCATGTAACTTCAATCCTTCTGCGACGGAGAATGATGGTACATGTTGGTCAGTTGACTTGGCCTTCGATTGCTTTGGAAATTGTATCAGTGACATTGATTCTGATGGGATTTGTGACGATTTTGAGGTTGTTGATTGTATGGATTCTCAAGCGTGTAATTTTAATCCTTATGCCACGGATCCTGGAGACTGTGCATTCCCTCCTTTGTACTACAATTGTCAGAATCAATGTATTTTGGATAGTGATGGAGATGGTATTTGCAATGGATTGGAGGTTTCCGGATGTCAGGATGCGTTAGCCTGTAACTATAATCCGTTGTCCACTGAATGGGGTTGTGAATATGCGAACGAATATTTGGAGTGTGATGGTTCTTGTCAAAATGATTTGGATTTTGATGGGGTTTGCGATGAACAAGAGATAATGGGTTGTCAGGAAGTCGATGCCTGCAATTACAATGTTTTGGCCACAGATCCAGGATCATGTAGCTATCCACAAAATGTATTGGTGAATTGCAATGGATCATGTATTTTGGATTCGGATGGAGATGGAATTTGTAATCAATTGGAGGTTTCGGGCTGTCAGGATACTTTGGCCTGTAACTTTAATGATTTGGCAACAGATGACAATGGAATCTGTTTTTACGCTGTTGAGCTTCAGGATTGTCAAGGTAACTGTTTATTTGACGATGACCTTGATGGTGTCTGTAATGCGGATGAGGTTCTGGGTTGCATGGACTGGAATGCCTGCGATTTCAATCCCATGGCAACAGATTCAGGTTTTTGCACCTATGCCTTGCCCGCGTATGATTGTGGTGGGAATTGTCTGAATGACACAGATAACGATGGCATTTGCAACCAACACGAAATATTGGGCTGTACTGACTCCGAGGCATGTAATTTCAATACATGGGCTACTGAAAATACCAATTGTCAATATGCTTTGACTGGTTTTGATTGCAGTGGAATTTGTCTCACTGATGTGGATCAAGATGGGGTTTGTGATGATTTTGAAATCATCGGGTGCATGGATTTGAGTGCATGCAACTATGATAGCAATGCCACAGATTGGGGATTGTGCTTATACCCAGACTCATTTTTGAATTGCGAAGGTTCATGTATTTTGGATGCTGATTTTGATGGTATTTGCAACGAGGAGGAAGTTTTGGGATGCACGGATGGTTTGGCTTGCAATTTTGATAGTCTTGCCACAGATGAAAATGGCAGTTGTCTATATGCTCAGTTTGGACAGGATTGTCAAGGTGCTTGCCTGAATGACGGGGATGTTGATGGGGTGTGCGACGAAAATGAAATTTTGGGTTGTCAAGATGCTAGCGCTTGCAATTACAACCCATTGGCTACCGATTCTGGAGGTTGTGTTTTTGCACAACCATATTACAATTGTTTAGGTCAATGTTTGGTCGACAGTGATGGTGACGGAATTTGTAATGCACTTGAAGTGTCCGGTTGTCAAGATGCGAATGCCTGCAATTACTCGGCAACGTCAACGGAATGGGATTGTTATTATCCAAATGTTTTTTTCAACTGTGAAGGGAATTGTATAAATGACGTTGATGCGGACGGAATATGCGATGAGCAAGAAGTGATGGGATGTCAGGACGTCAATGCTTGCAATTATTTGAACGCGGCTACAGATTCCGGAGCATGTTATTATCCGACTTCTCTTTTGGTCAATTGCCAGGGTCTTTGCATAGCGGACAGTGATCAAGATGGCGTTTGTGATGGTGCTGAAATCAGTGGTTGTCAGGATCCGGGAGCTTGTAATTTTGTTGAAAACGCCACTGATTCAGGATTTTGTTCCTATCCATTGGATGGATTGGATTGCTTGGGCCAATGTTTAAGTGATGATGATGCAGATGGGGTGTGCAATGAATCAGAAATTGTAGGATGCCAGGAAATTAGTGCTTGTAATTATTTAGCAATAGCGACCAATCCAGGTCCTTGTATCTATTCAAATGGGGTGTACAATTGTGCGGGTCAATGCATCCAAGACTCAGACTTAGACGGTATTTGTGATGCCCTGGAGGTCTTGGGTTGCCAGGATGCCCAAGCCTGCAATTTTAATTCTTTCGCCACAGATTCAAGTTTCTGCATCTTTGCTGCCCAGGGTTTGGATTGTAGCGGCAATTGCTTGTCTGACATCGATGCTGATGGTGTATGCAATGAAGATGAAGTTTTGGGTTGTACAGATTGGTCAGCTTGCAACTACAATGTTTCTGCCACGGACTCGGCACTCTGCAATTATCCATTGATTGGCTTGGACTGTTCAGGAAATTGCCTTCAAGATTCCGATGGCGATGGTGTTTGTAATTCAAATGAAGTGGTAGGGTGTATGGATAATGTAGCTTGCAATTTTAACCCCATGGCGACTGACATGGGCAATTGTAGTTATCCTGAGAATGGACTTGATTGCGATGGCTTCTGCATCAATGATTCGGATATGGACGGTATTTGCAATGAGTTTGAGCTTGTTGGATGTATGGATACCATCGCCTGTAATTTTGCAGATTGGGCAACTGATGCTGGAGTTTGCTACTATGCAGAGCTATATTTGGATTGCAATGGAGCTTGTTTGAATGATGCAGATGGGGATGGTATTTGTGACCAATTGGAGGTGCTGGGATGTACGGATACCCTCGCATGCAATTACGATTCTTTGGCTACCGAATGGCAATTGAATGCCTGTATCTATGTTCAAATTGAGTCCTGTAATGGATTGGATGACGATTGCGATGGAATCATTGATAATGATTTGACTTTTTCTTATTGGTATTCAGATTTGGATGGTGATGGATTTGGTTTGGGTGATTCCGTTTACGTTTGTGACGATACCTTGATGGGGTGGGCTCAGAACAATTTCGATTGTGACGATAGCAATGCGTCAATCAACCCGTCGTCACCAGAGGTTTTGGACAATGATGTAGATGAGAATTGTGATGGAAATATTGAGTTGAATGTATTGAACAGAGAGCAAGTGTCACTGGTCATTTATCCCAATCCCAATAACGGGGAATTTGTTATAAGTACCGAAAGTTTAGTTTATTTCGAAATTGTAGATCAGCAAGGAAAAGTGGTTGCGCGTGATGTGGCTTCAAAAGAAAAGCGTGTCCAATTGAACACGCTTTCTGATGGAATCTATCTCTTTAAGTCATCACTGGGCACCGTGACCTTTGTGATTCAAAAGTAACTGCCGTTGTTATTTACGACAAGACGTTTCTGGAAATGACAATCTTTTGAACTTCACTTGTGCCCTCATAAATCTGCGTAATTTTTGCATCACGCATTAGGCGCTCAACGTGGTATTCTTTAACAAAACCATATCCACCGTGGATTTGAACAGCTTCAACAGTATGTTTCATCGCAACGTGGGAAGCATACAACTTGGCCATCGCGCTGGCTTGGTCGTAGTTTTGACCATTGTCCTTTAACCAAGCTGCTTTGTAAACCAACATGCGTGCAGCTTCAATTTCTGTAGCCATATCAGCCAATTTGAAAGCAATGGCTTGATGCTTAGAAATCTCTTTGCCAAATGCCTTTCTTTCCTTTGAGTAGGCCAATGCCAATTCATACGCACCTGCGGCAATGCCCAATGCTTGAGCAGCGATACCAATACGCCCACCACTCAGGGTCTTCATGGCGAATTTGAATCCAAAACCATCTTCGCCAATGCGGTTGGCTTTGGGCACTTTTACATCATTGAAGAGTAGCGTATGGGTGTCGCTTGCACGGATACCCATTTTATTTTCTTTTGCACCAACGATAAAACCCTCCATACCTCTTTCAACAATCAAGCAATTGATACCCTTATGGCCTTTTTCAGTATCGGTTTGAGCAATGACCAAATAAGTAGAGGCACTGCTTCCGTTGGTAATCCAGTTCTTGGTGCCATTCAATAAATAGTAATCACCCATATCAATGGCAGTTGTGCGCTGAGAGGTAGCATCTGATCCTGCTTCTGGCTCTGACAAACAAAAAGCGCCAATTTTTTCACCATTGGCCAAAGGAACCAAGAATTTTTGTTTTTGTTCCTCGTTACCAAATGTCTCCAAACCCCATGTGACCAAGCTGTTGTTGACAGACATGCACACTGAAGTAGAAGCATCTATTTTGGAAATTTCCTCCATGGCCAAGACATAACTCAAGGTGTCCATACCTGATCCTCCATATTCAGGACTGACCATCATACCCATGAAACCTAGCTCTGCGAGTTGCTTAATCTCTTCAACTGGAAACTTTTGATGTTCGTCACGCTCAATAACGCCTGGTTTTAAAACGTTTTGTGCAAATTCACGTGCAGCAATTTGTACTGCTTTGTGTTCTTCGGATAATTCGAAATGCATTGTTCGATAAAATTGATTTGTGCAAAGAAAAGCCATAATTGCCTTTGACAAAAAACTTTGTCATTTTGCCGATTGTGAAATAACATTGTGGAATGAACAAAAGGGATTATGTGGTTTTGGGATTGATGAGTGGAACCAGTTGCGATGGTTTGGATTTAATGCTCTGCAGGATCTTTTTTGATCATCAATGGAAATACGAAATACTGGCTTTTGAAACCTCAAGTTATCTTTCAGATGAAGTTGATGCATTGAAAAATGTTACCCATCTCACGGCTGCAGATCTCATGAGAGCGCATGCGCATTGGGGGAACGTTTTTGGTCAAAAGGCAAAGACTTTCTTGGGGCGGTTTTCAAATGTATCGGTAGATTTTATCGCTTCACATGGTCATACCGTTTTTCATCAGCCTCATGCAGGATTTACTTTTCAAATGGGATTGGGGGCAAATATTGCGGTGGCCACACAATTACCGGTAGTCTGCGATTTTAGGTCTACGGATGTGGCATGGGGTGGCCAAGGTGCGCCTCTGGTTCCGATTGGGGATGCGCTCTTTTTTGGTCAATACGATTTCTGTATCAATCTAGGTGGATTTGTCAATATTTCTTACGCCATAAATAAAGAGCGCTATGCATTTGATGTTTGCCCATTGAATATTGTGCTAAACCAATTTGCACGTCAATTGGGAGGGGAGTATGATGATGGCGGAAATTGGGCGAGGGCTGCACAAATTCATCATGACTGTTTGAGAGCTTTGAACGCATTGGATTATTACCAGCAACCGCCGCCCAAATCATTGGGTGTGGAATGGGTAAGGGATAACATTTACCCGATAATTGATCACTTTCAACTATCAGCCAATAATGCCATGGCAACAGTCACCGAGCACGCTGCCATTCAGTTGGCCAACGCATTAAAAGGTTGGGTTGGGCATGCTTTGTTGACCGGAGGTGGGGTATTGAACACCTATTATATAGAGCGTGTAAATGCGCATTTAAACGGAATGAAATTGGTAATCCCTGAGGAAAAATTGATCCATGGCAAAGAAGCTTTGATTTTTGCGCTTCTGGGTGTCCTGCGTTGGGAAAATAATTTCAATGCATTGCAATCCGTTACTGGCGCTAAAAATAGCTCGACAGGCGGTGCGATATACTACTACTGAATCAACCGAACAGAACGCTAATTAGTTCATCCACCCTTCCAACGGGGATAACTTCAATACCCTTTTGCTCACTTTCCTTGTTGTGTTTTGGGATAACAATTTTTTTAAAGCCCAATTTTTTAGCTTCACCAATGCGCTGGTCAATCCTAGCTACAGGTCTGATTTCGCCATTCAACCCAACCTCACCAGCAAAACAAGTTAATTCAGGAAGGGCAATGTCCTCATTGCTGCTGATAATGGCTGAGATAACGGCCAAGTCCATTCCAGGATCTTCCATTCTTATTCCACCGGCTATGTTGAGGAAAACATCTTTCATTCCCAAACGAAATCCGCACCTTTTCTCTAAAACCGCCAGTAACATGTTCAATCTTCTTAAATCAAATCCCGTAGTACTGCGCTGTGGCGTGCCATAAACAGCAGTGCTGGCCAACGCTTGTATTTCGATTAACATGGGCCGCATTCCCTCTAAGGCAGCCGAAATGGCTGAGCCGGACAATCCATTTTGGTGCTGTTGAATCAATAATTCGCTTGGATTCGACACCTCTCTGAGTCCGCTTCCTTGCATTTCATAAATTCCCAACTCATTGGTTGAACCAAATCGGTTTTTTGTAGTCCGTAGCAAGCGATAAACGTGTTGTTTGTCGCCTTCGAAAAGCAAGACAGTATCTACCATGTGCTCCAAAAGTTTAGGACCGGCAATGGAACCCTCCTTTGTAATGTGTCCAATCATGAAAATGGCGATGTTGTTTTCTTTAGCAACTTTTAAAAGTCGCGTTGCATTTTCTCTAATTTGAGAGACACTGCCAGGAGCGCTTTCAATGAGTTTGCTTTGGAGCGTTTGAATGGAGTCAATGATGACCAATTGAGGTTTGACTTGAACGATGTGGGCTTCAATTTGCTCGATATCCGTTTCCATCACCAACCAACATTGGTCATTTTGAAGTCCAACACGGTCAACTCGCATTTTGATTTGCTCTTCACTTTCCTCTCCTGAAACATAAAGGACGGTCATCTTATTTTGTTGAAGCGCCAATTGCAACAACAACGTTGATTTGCCTATTCCAGGTTCACCGCCAAAAAGAACCAAGCTTCCTGGAACCAATCCGTTGCCAAGCACACGGTGTAGTTCTTGGTCAACGATGGAATACCTCGGATAGTTTTGACTTTCCAATTCTTTCACTGTGCGCGCAGGCTGGTTAATTCTAACCATACCAGCAGTTGGTTTTGTATCATTCCCGCGCTGAATGACCTCTTCTTCAAATGTGTTCCACTCAGAGCAGCTTGGACATTTCCCTGACCATTGTGGAGATTGATGCCCGCAATTTCTACAGAAATATGCAGTTTTAGTTTTCGCCATTGTGCTAAGATATTTTAGTAATTTCACAATCTGGAAACAAACTGATAAATGTATCTAACATCTATGCACAAACCGTTTATTTTGAAATTGATCATTTTTGTTTCATCTGGTTTGATGTTTTATTTGGTATTGGGTCAAATATTGGTTTATTGCGCGCAATCTCAGATTAAAGTCAATTTATCAAAAGAGATTACGGCCATTGTCATTGGACATTCTCATCCAGAATGTGCCATTGATCCCTCTTACTTCCCCGGTTTGGCAAATTTTGGTAAGTCGGGCGAGGCACTTTTCTATGGCTGCCTAAAAGCGCGTAAAATTCTTGAAGAGCATCCGCAAATCAAAACAGTATTCATCGAATTATCAGCGAATCAATTGGATGCGCATATGGAGGATTGGGTCATGGATGAGGAGCATTTTCAAAGGGCCATGAAGTCATACTTTTTTTTGTTGCCAAATTCGGTGAAGTGGTCATTCTTGAAGAGTTTCCCACTTCAATACAGCCAATCTCAATTGATTGCTGAAAAAAAAATGTTGAACGTTTGTCTCATGGAAGAGTCAAAACAAAATGTGGTTGAAATGGAATGGGGCGGATTTGTGGCACACGAAAAAGTCGTGATGGATAGCCTAAGACATCAGAAAGATGCTCCCAGTATGTCACTTTACCCATACCAGCCCAATATTAGCGCACTCATGGATTTTATTCAATTTTGTTCGAGCCGCGGAGTGCAGCCGGTATTGATTAGAACTCCGGTTCATGCCACGGAAAGGGATATTCATGAGTCATCCTTTCAAGAATTGGTGAAAAAGAACTTTGGTCCTTTGAAGTTTATGGATTTTCGTAGATTTCCTTTGCAAGACAGTTGTTTCCTGGATCGAGAACATTTGAACGAAGAGGGCGCGCGAATGTTTACTCTTCATTTTTGTAAAGTTTGGTCTGAATCATCCACTCTTCGCGTTATTCAATGAGTTAACAATTCGTTTCCTTTTTTTTAATGTTTAGGGTTTGATAAGTGAAACAGAAAAAATTGTACATTTGCCTGCTAACCAAAAAAATATGAAAAAACTTTTATTATCATTTGTTTCCATCGCAGCAGCGTTAAGCGCTCATTCACAATGCAGTGAAATTTTCATGTCAGAGATTGTTGAGGGATGGAGCAACAACAAGGCCGTAGAAATTTATAATCCTACAGCCAATACCGTTTCATTGAATGGTTATGGGATTGTTCGTTTCGACAATGGTTCAACGACATACGGTCAAATTACCCCCTTCGATGGACTGACCATTGCTCCCTATGATGTCTTGGTGGTCGTTTTGGACAAGAGAGATTCTTTGGGTACCGGATTGGAAGCCCCCGTGTGGGATGAGCTACAAGCAGCTGCAGATGTATTCGTTTCTCCAACGTATGACAATGGTGTTTGGGCCATGTATTTCAACGGAAATGATGCTTTGGCTATTGTTAAGAACAATGGGCAGACTTTGGTTGATTTGTTTGGTCGTATCGGTGAAGGAACAGGTTTTGGTGGATGGAGTCCATTGGGAACTTTGGACAGCCAAGGAAATCCAACCTATGCTTCTAAAGATCACACCATGATAAGAAAAGCGGATGTAACTTCTGGTGTATCAACAAATCCATCTTCTTTTGATGTTTTTGCTCAATATGATACTTTACCGGCCAATACATTTGATTTCTTGGGTGTTCACAATTGCAATTGTGGTACAGTTGGAATGGTCAATTCTAACCAGGACGCTTTTAATGTTTATCCTAACCCAGTAAAAGATGGCAACTTTAGTGTTGTCGCAGATCAAGGGATTGATCAATTGAGTATCTATACCTTAAATGGACAATTGGTTAATCGTCAAAATGAAATCAATGACATCATGTTGAATGTAGATGTTCATGCATTGACTGCAGGCATGTACTGGGTGGAAGTTCGTTTCCAGAATGGTGATGTAGTGAGAAAGAAATTGATTAAGTAACTTTTTTAGAAAATATTTTAAAGGGGCGCAAGCCCCTTTTTTTTCCAACATTATGAAACAAATATTCTCATTCATTTTTGTTTTGTTCACTTCCTTGGGTTGGGCACAAAATAATTTTTCCGGCGTAGTCAAAGATGTTTTGACGGGTGAAACCATACCATCTGCAGTTTTGGTTTGGGGTGAAAAGAAAGACAAAGGAATGGTGGCAGATGTCAATGGCAAATTTGCCACTCAATTGCCCCAGGGAGTTCAAAAAGTATATTTTTCAGCTGTGGGTTACGAAGAGCAAGTGCATTCAGTAAGTATTGGCAAGTCCCCGGTTTATATGGAAATTGAATTGGTATTGCTGAACCAAAAGGAGCTGCTCATTGTGACCGATTTGGCTGTGGGGCGTAAAGTTCCTGTAGCTTATTCCAATATTGATATGAAGCGCATCGATGAAGAGTTGGGAGGACGTGAAATGGCCACCCTGGCCAATACCACTCCGGGTGCCTATGCCACACGAGCGGGCGGTGGAGATGGTGATGCTCGCGTGACCATCAGAGGTTTCTCTGGTCCCAATGTCGCGGTGATGTTGGATGGTGTTCCTGTCAATGACATGGAGAATGGTACGGTGTATTGGAGCAATTGGTTTGGTCTGGATTTGGTGACACAAACAGCCCAAATTCAGCGCGGATTGGGAGCTTCTAAATTGGTTATACCTGCCGTTGGCGGGACCATGAATATCATTACCCGAGGAATTGATCAGAAGAGAAGAATTCAAGTGAAACAAGAGTTTGCTGTTGATGCGTTCAGTCGCACTTCCTTTGGAATGAATACGGGTAAATTGAAGAATGGCTGGGCCTTTTCTTTTGCAGCATCGGTGAAAAGTGGACAAGGATGGGTAGATGCTACCCCAACAGAAGGCGTCTTTGGTTTTTTCAAAGTTGAAAAGAAAGTAAATCGACACTTGTTGAGCTTTTACGCCTTGGGCGCTCCGCAACGACATGGTCAGCGCGGAAGACAAGATGCCATTGCCATGTATGATCGAGAAACAGCGAAGCAATTGGGTGTGCCCACCACGTATTTTAACAGCAGTGCCAATCCCAATGCTGAAATTTTTGATGGTGGCATTAATTACAACCCTGATAAAGGTTATTTACAGCGATATACGCTGGTAGATGGTCAAAAAACAGATCTTCAATCCAGAGAAATGGTGAACGCCAGAGAGAATTTTTATTTCAAACCACAATTCTCTTTGAAAGATGTATGGAATATCAATGACCATTCTTTTTTATCTACAGTGGCCTACATGTCCATTGGCAGAGGTGGTGGGAAGAGATGGCACGATAATCTAGGAATAAAGGATTATTTGCCAGATGGCACTGTCGATGTTCAGAAATTTTATGATGCCAATTCAGGAGCAACCATCCCGCTTTTCTCTGGGCCTGATTACAATATTAATCCGTTGGTCAGCACTACCGAACGTTATGCAACGTCCAATTACATCAAGGCCAGTATGAATGAGCACCAATGGACAGGTATTTTGTCTACCTATAGCAATCAGGTAAATGAGAATTTCACACTTTCAGGAGGAGTGGACATTCGGAATTATAGAGGAGCGCATTATCGCAAGATCATCGATCTTATGGGGGCTGATTACATCGTAACCAGAAGTGCTTTTGATAAGAACGACCCCAACTTGGTCAAGAGAGAAGGTGATATTGTTGATTACAACAATGATGCTTTGGTTAGGTGGGGTGGATTATTTGGACAAATGGAATATGAGGACCGCAGATTTACAGCCTTCATCAGTGCTTCAACAGCCATTACAGGATACAAACGAATCGATTATTTTTTGCCCAAAGTTTACGATCCTGAAGGTGTAAATGTGGAAGTAGGATACAATCAACCAACCAATGTGCCTAACTATGTTTCGTTGGTTCCAAATACAACGACTATTGATGGTCAGAAGTATTATTCGGGTATGTCAGGTGCTGAATACCAAAGTACAGGTTGGTTGTACAGAAACACCTTTACAGTGAAGTATGGTTTCAAATCTACTTTTTCTGATCATTTTTCAGCTTTCTTCAATGCTGGATATCTAAACAAAGCGCCGCAATTCAATCAAGTATACACCAACGGAAACCAGCGATTTGCCAATATCCACAATGAGATTATCATGAGTAACGAAGTTGGTTTCAATTGGAAATATCCAAAACTGGCTTTGAATGTCAATGCCTATCATACCGCGTGGGAAAATAAACCTTATC
>JACCDH010257227.1_pt1 | contig 19032 bp, 24 predicted proteins | sample 7442481 | NCBI WGS metagenome assembly JACCDH01 (sample SAMN15323433, study PRJNA562643) | freshwater metagenome | isolation source: river surface water | place: USA:Blue River Watershed | collected 2017-08-15 | reverse complement strand
TTCGATATGCATCATGGATTCTGGGCATGAGTCTACCTTGCGCATATTCAGCAGCCGCATCGCGAACCATGCGCTCTTCCTCGCTCAGTTGTAAATCAAGGAGTAGGGGATCTGCCCAATTAAAGCTTACTTTGCTCATCTTGTAATGCCTTCCATTTGCTAATTTAATCTTGTTCCTGCAGCTATTGCAGATTCCTTATATTCTCCTAATTATCCCTTTTTTCAATCACCTTTACCTAGATCATCAGCAATCTCTATGAGCCAGCCAAGAAGCTATCATCGATACTATGATTTGCTCTTGGCAACATTTGTGGTGGTGTTGCTTTGTTCTAATTTCATTGGGGCTGGTAAGGTAGCCCAGATAGATCTACCTTATTTTGGCAATGTGGTTTTTGGTGCAGGCATTCTGTTCTTCCCTATTGCCTATCTTTTTGGCGACATTCTGACTGAGGTATATGGATATGCCTATGATCGCCGTGCGGTATGGGCAGGATTTACCGCCTTAGCTTTTGCGGCCATCATGGCCCAAATCACGATTGCACTTCCAGTGGCTCCCGGTTCATATATGGCCCAATACCAGCAAGGTATGGAGCTGGTCTTTGGGAACTCATGGCGGGTGGTAATTGCCTCTATGCTGGCCTTTTGGTCCGGTAGTTTTGTGAATGCCTATGTCATGGCCAGAATGAAGATTTGGACTGGTGGTCGCTTTTTATGGATGCGCACCATAGGATCGACTGCGGTAGGCGAGTTAATTGATTCTTCTCTCTTTTATTTCATTGCATTTTATGGAATCTGGTCAACCCATGAGGTTATTGCGGTGGCGTTAGCCCAATACATCCTCAAAACGGCTTGGGAGATACTTGCAACCCCTCTAACTTACTGGATTATTGGGTTTCTTAAGCGAAAAGAGAATTCTGACCATTACGATATCCATACGAACTTCACTCCATTTCGAGTAAAAGTCTAATTTGGGGCTTTATTGCCAACAAGTCGTTAAAATAGAGATCTTTGCAAGCAATCTTGCCTAATACTCGTTGAATTTCCCTATCAGAAAGTAAGACCCATCCGTGCTGTCCGCATCCAATATCACCATGCAGTTTGGGGCAAAACCCCTCTTTGAAAATATCTCTGTGAAGTTTGGAGGTGGGAATCGGTACGGCCTAATCGGAGCCAACGGCTGCGGTAAATCTACTTTTATGAAGATTCTAGGTGGTGAACTTGAGCCAAGTAGTGGCAACATCAGCCTAGACCCTGGTATTCGTTTGGGTAAATTACGTCAGGACCAGTTTGCCTATGAAGATCAACGTGTTTTAGACGTTGTGATGATGGGGCATGAAGAGATGTGGAAGGCAGCGGCAGAGCGCGATGCAATCTATGCTAATCCCGATGCTAGTGATGAAGACTATATGCGGGCGGCAGAGCTTGAGGGTAAGTACGCCGAGTATGGTGGTTATACAGCGGAAGCTAAAGCAGGTGAACTCTTATTGGGTATTGGCATTCCAATTGAGCAACATGATGGCCCCATGAGCAACGTTGCACCAGGTTGGAAACTGCGCGTATTGCTTGCTCAAGCACTATTCTCTGACCCTGATGTTTTGTTGTTAGACGAGCCGACTAACAATTTAGATATACACTCCATTCATTGGTTAGAAGATATTCTTAATCAAATTAAGAGCACCATTGTCATCATTTCGCATGATCGGCATTTTCTCAATGAAGTATGTACGCATATGGCGGACATGGACTATGGAACGCTGAAGGTATATCCAGGTAACTATGACTCGTATATGCTGGCATCGGTTCAAGCAAGGTCCCAACAGCTTAGTAACAATGCTAAAGCTAAAGAAAAAATCGCTGAACTTGCTGCTTTCGTAGCCCGATTTTCTGCAAATGCATCTAAAGCACGGCAGGCTACTTCACGCCAAAGACAATTAGAGAAAATTGAAATAGTTGAGGTCAAGCCTTCCTCACGCCAAAATCCATTTATTCGCTTTGAATCAGAGAAGAAATTGCACAATATGGCCGTAGAGTGCAATGCATTGACCAAAGCATATGACCGTACCATCTTCAAGAATTTTAAGATCGGGATTCGGGCTGGGGAAAAAATTGCCATCATCGGTCAGAATGGTGCAGGTAAGACAACCTTGCTCAAAACCATCCTGAGCAAACGTTTTGGTGGCATTGCTGCCGATAGTGGTGATGTGAAATGGGCTGAGAACGCAAATGTTGGCGAGATGCCTCAAGACAATACCGAGCTGTTTGCTAAAGACCAGACATTGATGGATTGGATGAATGAGTGGCGCAATACTGGTGACGATGACCAAGTCATTCGCGGTACCTTAGGGCGTCTCTTATTTTCTGGCGATGAAATTACTAAGTCCGTGAAAGTTCTCTCAGGTGGCGAAAAAGGCCGCATGATTTGGGGGAAATTAATGCTTCAGAAGCACAATGTTCTCGCGATGGATGAGCCAACCAATCACATGGATATGGAATCTATTGAGAGTTTACAAATTGCACTTGAAAAATATGAAGGTACTTTGATCTTTGTTTCGCACGACCGTGAATTTGTATCTGCCTTGGCCAACCGAATTTTAGAGGTCAAGATGGATGGCACTGTTGTAGATTACTCTGGAACATACGAAGAATACCTGCGTAGCCAAGCCCTAGCAGGCTAAATTCTATTTAGTTTGACGCTGGAAGCGCATAGCAGTGCCTTCAGTGCGAATGCGTTTCCATACAGCTTCCTTTTCTTCTGCAGAAAAGAATACCCAGTTGCTGACCTCGCTGAGGGTGCGTCCACAGCCTTGGCATACTTCGTCGTAAAGTGTGGTGCAAACGCCAATACATGGGGAGTCGGAGGCGTCATCCCCAACAGCTAAGGAGTTAGCCCCATCTTGTTTGATAGATTGATCAGGAGAAGTCATGGCTGTAATGTAGTCGATTTCAAGGGATTGTGCCGCTCAAGCTCATCAACATAAGCTGATATTCCCTGGCGTTCTCTTTGCAGGAAATGACCTACAGCTCTCGAAAAGCCAGGGTCAGCCATCCAATGCGCTGAATGTAGGGTGGTTGGCAGAAAGCCTCGTGCCATCTTATGCTCACCTTGAGCACCCCCTTCGAAGGTATTTATTCTTTCACTTATGCAATATTCAATAGCCTGGTAATAGGCCACCTCAAAATGAAGTAGGGGGACGTGCACTGTTGCTCCCCAATAACGTCCATATGCGTGGGAGGCATGGTGATCAACAACGAGTAAAGAGGCTGCAATTGCTTGATTGGATCGATAAGCTAAGATCAAGTGCAAATTATCTGGCATTCGTTTTGCAATCTCTTGAAAAAAACTCTCAGTGAGATATGGAGAAGAGCCTCTTTCTAAATAAGTATTGGCGTAGCAACGATAAAAGAAGGCCCAATCCTCTGGGCTAGCATCTGCTCCGCTGAGATGCTGGTATTTAAGCTCAAGATGAAGTAACTGAGAGCGTTCTCTACGAATATTTTTACGACGTTTCATTGTCAAAGCTGCCAGAAAATCCTCGAAATTATCATAGCCTTGATTGCGCCAATGAAACTGCACACAATCACGCAACATAAATTCATGATCTTCTAGTACTGCAATCTCATCAGGACTGGGAAACAAAATATGAGCAGAAGATAGACTGTTGTGCTGGATTAACTTCTTCATATTTTTTAATAACAACCCTTGGATCGTGCCACCATCTTGATTTTTTGCTACCAGTAATCGTGGACCTTGGACTGGAGTAAAGGGAATGGCTACCAGCACTTTAGGATAGTAATTTAGTCCGTTTTGCTCATATGCTTGGGCCCATGACCAATCAAATACAAATTCGCCATAAGAATGCTGCTTGAGATACATTGGCATAGCGCCAAGTAATTTTCCATCTGCATCCTCAATGACAAGATGAGCAGCTTGCCAACCTGTTTCGCCGCCAATACAGCTTGTGGTTTCCAATGTTTCTAGAAATGCATGCTTTAAAAAAGGGTTTGCATTATCTAGGAGGAGTGCATTCCAGCTTGCCTCAGAAATCTCTGAGATGTTGTCGATAATACGCGCTTGATAGACGTCTTTTTTGGACACTAGATAAATAATTAGCGCTGAATCAGCTCGATCTTATAACCATCTGGATCGGTAACAAAGGCAATGATCGTATCGCCACCCATAACAGGGCCTGCCTCACGGCTTACATTTCCGCCAGCTGCTTTGATCTTTGCGCAGGCAGCATAGGCATCTGGTACGGCAATCGCAATATGGCCATAAGCAGTTCCTAAATCATAGGTTTGAACGCCATAGTTATAGGTCAATTCAATTTCAGCTTGACCATCGGCATTGCCTTTGCCAAAGCCCACAAAAGCTAGGGAATATTTTTGCTCAGGGCGCTCGGTAGTGCGCAGCAAATTCATCCCCAATATTTGGGTATAAAAGTGAATAGAGCGGGTCAAATCTCCGACTCGAAGCATGGTGTGCAGGATCATCATAAGCGTAAATATAAAGCCAATTTATATTTCTTGTTGGCAATAAAAAACCCAGGGGGTAAGCCTGGGTTTAGGGGGAAATGCAAAGCCTAAATTATTGAATCTTTGCTTTAGCGCGTAATTTTTTCATCATCTCAGAAAACTTTGCTTTTTGCCAATTTTGCTCCGATGAAATCATCTGAACTAACTGATCCTTGATTTCATCCATGCTTGGCGCTTTTAGGTCGCGGACTTCATCAAGCTTGATGATGTGCCAGCCAAATTGTGATTTAACTGGCTTGTCAGTAGTCTGACCCGGCTTTAATTGAACCATTCCCTTAGAAAATTCTGGGACAAGAGATTGCTCATTCACCCAGCCTAAATCACCGCCATTTGCGGCTGAACCAGGATCTTTAGATTTAGCTTTAGCAATGTCAGCAAAATTGGCGCCTGACTTAAGCTGGGCAATAATTGCCTTGGCATCGGATTCCTTTTCCACCAGAATGTGCTCTACGTGATATTCCTTACCGGTGTACTGAGCTTTCACTTGCTCGTAGGCGGCCTTGAGTTCTGCCTCATCCACGCCTTCTCTTTGAACGTAGTCTTCAAAAACAGCGGCAATCAAAATACCCATTTTGGACTGCTCAAGTTGATCGCGGACAGACTCTTTTTGGGTGATTCCGCGATTATTGGCCTCTTGCAAAATTAATTCACGCGTAACGAGCATTTCTCTACCTTGATCGCGGACCTGAGGGGTATCTGGCTGGTTAGATTTTTGTATCAATTTATCAAGTTGCGCCTTAGGAATGGGCTTGCCATTCACGATTGCAGCATTTTGTGCGAACGCAAACGAGGATAAAAAGGTGAGGCTTAAAGCAGCCAAAGTGAGTAATTTGCGAATTGTAATCATGAAGTTCATTCGATTAGGGTATTAATTAGAGCTCTATTTTAAAGCAAGCTTTGACTTATCCTTTGCATTCTGCGGGGCAGAAGGCCTCGATAGTTAGTGCATGTATGGCTTTGGGAAAGTGTGTATTTAAAGCTGCATAGATAGCACGATGCCGTTTTACCGAACTCATCCCCTCAAATTGTGGCGAAACAATCCGGATTTTGAAGTGGCCTCCACCGCTAGCAGCGCCCGCATGCCCAGCGTGAAGGTGGCTTTCATCTTCAATTTTGAGTTCAAGTACATCTAAGGCGTTTCGTAAATCAGCCTCAAAAAGGCGCATACGCTCTCGATTAACTGTCATTCAGTAGGATGCTCCATATGACGACTGAGCCAAACTCCTTGCAAGATGATAAATACTAGCAATAGGCCAGTACTACCAAAAAGTTTGAAGTTCACCCAAACCTCTTCAGAAAACTCAAATGCAATGTAAAGATTTAGCGTACCCATAAAAAAGAAGAAAACTGCCCATGCCATATTAATTTGATGCCAGACAGATTTAGCACTATGTTCTTTGAGGGTAACTTGCTTACCCATAAGAACTTGTATCCAATTTTTATTAAAGAACTGTGCACTGACAAACAGAGCCCCTGCAAAAAGCCAATAAAGGGCAGTTGGCTTAAGCTGAATAAATGTTTTGTCGTGCAGGAAGATTGTCAAACTACCAAACACTATGATCATGACTAAACTGACCCACTGCATTGCATCAATTTTGCGGTGACGATAGTAGACCCAAAGTATCTGGCCGATAGTGGCAATCATGGCAACAATTGTTGCTGTATAAATATCAGCAAACTTAAAGGCAATAAAAAAGAGGATGATGGGGAAAAGGTCAAAAAGAAATTTCATGCTTACATTATCCAGATATTCCTAAATCACTCTTTATTTCTTAGTTTTACGTTTTCAGAGGGCTCAAACTGAATTGATGCTGAATTAATGCAGTAGCGTAGCCCCGTAGGCTGTGGGCCATCATCAAAGACATGGCCTAGGTGAGCATCGCAGTTTGTGCAACGAACTTCAGTACGAACCATGCCGTGAGAAAAGTCACGAACTTCAGTAATGACTTTATCGCTATCTGGAGCGCTATAGCTAGGCCAGCCACAGCCAGCATCAAACTTAGTGCTTGACTGAAATAAGGGTGTGCCACAACAAACACAGTGATAGAGACCATCATCCCAGTGGTCCCAATATTTGCCGGTAAAAGGGGGCTCTGTGGCTGCCTTTCGTGTCACCCTATACTGGGTATCGGTAAGAATCTCTTGGTATTCGCGGTCAGTTTTTTTAGTCATTGATATTTCATTCCTGTTATTGAGGATTTTCTTAGCTATCTATGATGAGCAACTTACTGTAATGGGATTTAAATCAGAAGCGGGTGGTAAAGCATAGGATTGGTAATCTGATTGCTCTTCATAAGGTTTGGACAGAATTTTTTGAAGCTTAGCTACTTCAGAAAAATCACCCTTTTGGGCTTTTTCAATTGCAGCTTGAGCTAGATGATTTCTGAGAACATATTTTGGGTTTACTCGGTCCATGAGCAATTTTCTTGCGGCATCATTTAGCGTTTCATCTTGAAGACGTGATAGATAGTCCTTAAACCACCTATCAATTTCATTTCGATCTATAAATTCATTTCTCTGTGCTATGTCGCTTAGAGACATTGCCTTATGAATATCACTCAAAGATCGAAAAAAAGATGTGAAATCAACCCTTGAACCATGCATAGCTTGTAGCAATCTCTCGATGAGATCAACGTCGCCATCTTGTGAAATCTGTAGCCCTAGTTTACGTCGGAATAAATCTTGCCATTGCCTAGCGTATTCAGCTGGAAATTCTTCAAGCGCACTTCTGAGAAGCCTCTGAGCCTCTTCGGTCGAATGATTTAATTCAATCAGAGCTAGCATGGCGCTAGCTAGACAGGCCATATTCCAATGCATTATTTGCGGCTGGCGATGATAGGCATATCTACCCGATTGGTCGCTATGATTGCAGATATGATCAATCTGAAAGTGATCCAAGAATCCAAAAGGTCCGTAATCAATTGTTAGTCCTAGCGCGCTAATATTGTCGCTATTTAATACACCATGACAAAAGCCAACACTTTGCCACTGAGCTACTAGCTGCGCATTTCTAAGCGAGATGACTTTAAATAACTTCAAATATTGATCCTGATCTCCAGCGCACTCAGGATAAAAATGGGTAATGAGCAAATCGGCAAGTTCTTTTAGACGCACTAAATTCTGTGTGGCTGCAAAGTGCTCAAAATGACCTATTCTGATAAAGCTGGGAGCGAGTCTTGAGCATACGGCTGCGGTTTCAATGGTCTCTCTACGAACGGGCTGCTTTGACCCAATGATAGCTAGAGCACGACTTGTCGGAATACCCAGTGCATGCATTGCTTCGCTACAGAGAAATTCTCGAATTGAGGATCGAAGCACAGCTCTACCATCCCCCATTCTGGAGTAGGATGTTCTTCCGGCTCCTTTCAGTTGAAGCTCTTGTCCATTAATATCGCCCAAGAGGATCGCGCGACCATCGCCAAGTTGACCAGCCCATACTCCAAATTGATGGCCGCTATAAACAGTAGCAAGGGGATTTAAGAATTGGATATTGTTTACCGATAATGTGCTTCCTGCTAACAGGGATAACCATTGCGGATCTTCCGGAAATCCGGCTTTATTCAGTTTTAGACCAATCAGTTTGGCTGCGTCAGAAGAAAAAGCCACCCAATAAGGGTCGGGAAGAGGAGAGGGTGGGGTAAATGAGCAGACATCATCACCCCTTAAGGTAAATGGCATTTTTGTATTCTATGGGTAATTCACATCCATCGCAGAACACTCTAAAATGACCCTATGACAAATAAAGTGACGCTTAATCCAGCTACTCAGCTAGCTAACTTGGGTGAAGAGCTCAATGTACCCTTTTTAAAACTCTTGGGAGTGCGTTGTCTAAGCGCTGAGATGGGCAAGGGAGAGATCTTGCTCGCACTAAAGCCGGAGCATACCAATACCTGGGATGTCGCTCATGGCGGTGTTTTGCTCACATTAATGGATGTTGCAATGGCTGTAGCAGCACGTTCAGGCGATCCTGATGATCGTAGCGTGGTCACTATTGAAATGAAAAATAATTTTATGCAGGCTGCTGTTGGTATTTTAAGAGTCAAGGCGGACACAGTAAGAAGAACTGCCACAATGGCATTTTGTGAGGCAAAGCTTTATAACGATCAGGGTGAGATTTGCTGTATGGCCACAGGCACCTTTCAATTTATCAAGCGTTTACCGAGCAAAAATGCACGTGGGGAGCGGGTGATCAAGCCAGACTTGCGTGAGCGTTGATGATTTCAAGCGTGTTGATTGGAGCCAGGCGTGGTGCTCAAAGCGCCCGTAATTACATCGTGACCAATTGCGCCATTAACATCAAAGCGTCTCTCAACCATTTCAAATTGACCATCTTTACGCACTCTCAGTATCGTACTTGACCGCGTTCCATAAGAAGGTGTTTTGATAAATGCTGCTGATAGCGCTTTTTCCCATTCTCTATTAACGCCGGTATTCGGCAACTCTTGAGGGCTGGCCTCATGTGTATCTGCAAGAACACGCAAATAGTGATCAGCGTTTTTTAGCTCACCACCGTCCATGGCCAATACTTGAGCAAATGCAGCAACGCGATGATTTACCTTTGGCCAAGGTGTGTCTAGCATCGCATTTGAGAGTCCATACACACCAGGGTTAAGTGGATTTTTGGGGAATACTTTTCGAGGGCGAATATGTTGACCCATCATCAAACGATTGCTAACCCAGTGCATTTCGGCATTACTGGGATCGCTCAAGTCAGCCATTAATAAATTAAATCCGTTGTACTGATTAAACTGCTTAGCATGCTCATCTATAAAAGCGCCTGGCCTTTGTTCACTTGCAAGGTAGCGCAAAGAGATTTCCCCCCGAGTTCTAGCATCTGGATTCTTTTCTGAGGGGGATCTAACGTTAGTAAGTGCTGCAAAACGTCCTGACTTAGTAAATCCCAGCCAAGTACCAGGACTACCAATAACATCAGCGCAATCTCTTCCCGCAAGAATATGAGGATGCTCAGGCCACCAAGCAATGGCTTCGGTATTGCGCTCATAAAACTCATCCCTATTGGCAGCAACAACCAAGGGGTAGTCTGGGTGAGATTGCCAAGCGAAAAGAATAAGGCACATATCTAATTTATGAACTCTTAGATTTCAATGAGGGGATAGGGCAGGCGATTGATCTCTAGCTTAGGGCCATCACTGCTTCCCAAATGAATCTCACCATCCTCTAGAGCTTCAAGCTTGCACTCCACTTGCAAATGAATTATTTTGTCATCAAAAGCATCTTGCGCTGCCAAAACAACCATTCCGCAGGGTTGAGTGCTATCACCAGAATGAAACAGCTCGCATCCGGGCTTAGCGATGTTTAAAGCTTGTTCAGTATTCGCAGTGTTGGCCAATTGCAGGCGTCGTTTTATAACCCCTCGGTACTGACTTCTTGCAACGATTTCTTGGCCTGGGTAACAACCCTTTTTGAAGTCAACTCCAGCCACTGACTCAAAATTGATCATTTGGGGGACAAACTGCTCTTGGGTGGGTAAAACAATTCGTGGGATAGCACTTAATACTTCTAGGGTATTCCAAAATCCCAAACAATGCGAATCTGTATCAGCACCATCAAAGCTATTTTTGAGGCATGCAATAAGTATGCGCTCATAGGATTTTCCTGCTGCAACTACTGATGGAAGTTGAAGGGCAATGCTTTCTTTTGGCGTATCTAGATCTGATTCCATTAAGGAGTCAGCATAAGAACCTAATACGACCCAATCATCCGATGCATCAAATACCTTTACTTTAGAACGCAAGACATACATTGATAGTTTTTTGGCAACGTTTGCCGCAATGTCTCTTGATATAAATAAGGCAAAGCGGTCTTCGGATTCAGCAGATGCAGGAAAGAGGCTTAGCCAAGCACTGGCTAATAAGCGCCCCTTGGGGTTGCAATAACCCACCAAGCGCACGTCATTACCTTGGGCAACTTGACCTGCAAAACACCGCTTTAAACCCAATACTGAATTACTCAGCTGGCCTTGTAATAAAGAGGCTGCATCAGGGCCCTCAACGAAAATAAGACCCCAATTTGATAAGGGTGTAAGCCCTTGGGTGGCAGCACCAGTGAAGGGGGATATTTGAGCTGGATTTTTCATGAGCTTTTATCATAGCCTGATGCGAAAAAACTTTCAGAAAATAAAGCATTCTGCAGCCAGGAGTAAAAGACAGTCTTGGTATCAATATCTCCTTTGGACAATCTTTTCTGTAGGCCTGTTTTACAGCTTAATTTTTCTTTGGCCTGTTGTTCCATCAGCATCCAATGACCCAGTCGCAAACGCTGGAAGCTACAAAGTGAAGATTGCCCCACAATCGGGAGCATCTGCTATCTCCTTACAACTGTCGGAGCAAGGTATATCTAGCAATCCAGTAATTTTGCAGATGGCTGCTAGGGCACTATTGGTTGGATCCAAATTAAAGCCTGGCACATATTTATTCCCCCTTCGAGCGAGTTTAGGTAGCATTCTTCAACAAATGGCTAGAGGAGATAGAGTACGAGAGAGTATCTCGATTATTCCAGGCATGACGATTTGGCAAATAAGGGGGCTTATAGACAAGCACCCGGCATTAATTCATCAAACTAAAGGGTTAAGCTCCAAGGAGTTATTGCAGGCCCTCAATTTGAGTTATCCAGGCGATGAGGGCTTATTCTTTCCAGACACTTATATTTTTGATCCCGATGACGCTGATTTAGCAATTTATAGACGTTCAGCTCAGGCGATGCAAAAACAACTCTCGCAAATTTGGGAGAATAGACCAAGTGATACCCCCCTAAAGTCCCCCTATGAACTCTTAATCCTAGCTTCGATTATCGAAAAAGAAACTGGGAGAGCGAGTGATAGGTCGATGGTAGCGGCAGTATTTCTCAATCGGCTTAAATTACGCATGCCATTGCAGACTGATCCAACAGTGATCTATGGGATTGGGCCCAAATTTGATGGAAATCTGCGAAAAGCGGATTTGCGCAAAGACAGTCCCTACAATACCTATATGCGCAATGGTCTTCCTCCAACCCCAATAGCAATGCCAAGTAAAGAATCTCTTTTGGCAGCCATTAATCCAGCTCAAACAGATGCGATTTATTTTGTGGCGCGTGGGGATGGTAGCAGTCATTTTTCAAAGACCTTAAAAGAGCATGAGAGTGCTGTTGATCAATACCAGCGCAACCGTAAATCATCCACCCAACCTTCCTCTAAGTAAGCATTATGAGCACATTATTTCCTGGTTATTTCATTAGCTTTGAGGGTATTGACGGAGCAGGTAAGAGTACGCACATCGAGGCATTTTGCAAACTCATGCGTGAACGTTATCCTGACCGTGAAGTGGTTTTAACACGTGAACCAGGCGGTACACCTTTAGGTGAAAAATTGCGCACTTTATTGCTTGATGTCCCCATGAACCTGGAGACCGAGGCATTGCTGATGTTTGCGGCTCGTCGCGAGCACATTGCGCAAGTTATTGAACCTGCCTTGAGGCTTGGAAAGATTGTTATATCTGATCGTTTTACAGATGCTAGTTTTGCTTATCAAGGTGGTGGCAGGGGGCTTAGTCTTTCTAAATTGAATGAGTTAGAGCGTTGGGTTCAGGCAAGCCCGGATGGATTCTTGCTTCAGCCTAATCTCACTTTCTTATTCGATTTGCCGGGTGAGATTGCACAGGCTCGAAGATCTAAAGTGCGCGCACCAGATAAGTTTGAGCAAATGGATTTGGACTTCTTCGAAAAGGTTCGCCAGGAATATTTACGACGCGCCAAAGCGGATGCAGGTCGATTCCATCTCATTGATGCAACCCAAACCCCGGAGCAGATTTGGTCTGAACTTCAAGCATTAAAGATCACACTATAAATGAGTAATGTTTTGGTAGAACAAGCAAAATCATTGCCGATTGCCCCTTGGCTCCTCCCAATTTGGAGCTTCATTGATTTGACTTCGATGCCCAATGCCGTCTTGCTACATGGTCAATCAGGCATAGGTAAATTTCAGTTTGCGATTGAATTGGCTAAAGCGCTACTGTGTGAAGATAATTCCCCAGATCGTAAGCCCTGCAACCATTGTGAAGCCTGCCATTGGTTTTCTTCCGGTAATCATCCTGACTTTATTGCTTTAGTTCCCCAAACGCATCGCAAGCTTCTACCACATGGAGACTATGAAGTTGATGGTGACTCACCCAAAACGGGCAAGTCAAGTCAGAATGAGGTAGATGGCGATGCTAGTGATAAGAAAGAGAAAAAGAACATCTCGATTGAAGAGACGCGGAGCGCAATTGAGAGTCTATCGATTGGATCGCACCGTGGTGGAAAACGAGTAATTTTAATTTACCCGCTTGAAATGTTGCGTTCAGATGCGGCCAATACACTTCTTAAGTCATTAGAAGAGCCTCCTCTAAATACTGTTTTTATCTTACTTGCAGACCGACTTGATCGTGTTTTGCCAACCATTCGTTCTCGCTGTCGCTTGATTGCAGCTCCAAGACCCGATCGTCAAACGGGTTTGCAATGGTTAGAAGGGCGGCTCAAAGGAATTCCTGATTTAAAGGTTAAAAGCAGTGATGTTGAGTCAATTTATGACGAACAGGGAGGGGCGCCTTTTGCTGTGCTTGACTCATTAATTGCACGCCATCATCAAGATGACAAGGATGAGCTGTCGGTTGCTATCACAGCATCACGTTATTTATTGCAATCCTTGGCACAAGGAAAAAATATTCATTGGCTTGATGCTGCTGAGAAAAGTCATAAGGCTAATTATGCGGTATTGCTAGCCTCTATGCAGCGCTGGGTTTCAGATCTGCAAAGTGTTGCTCAGTTTGGATATCCGCGCTTTTATCCAAAGCATGAAGCGACCATGAGGGCTCTCGCTCAACAAATTCGTTTACCTAAGTTGCTACGCCTTTGGAAGGCTCTAATATTTGCAAGGCGCCATGAAAATCATCCTCTAGCAACGCGAGTCCAGCTTGAGGCATTGCTTTCCCAATACCAACAGGTATTTGAAGACTAAAATAGCAGTCTATGTTTGTAGACTCTCACTGTCATCTCGATTTCCCTGAATTTCAAGCCCGTTTGCCGGAGGTTTTGGCTAACATGGTTACGTCTAAGGTAAGTCATGCGCTCTGCGTTTCTGTTGATATCCCAGACTTTCCTAAAGTTCGCCAGTTGGCAGAAGAGTATTCAAATCTCTACGCATCAGTTGGGGTTCATCCAGACTATGAAGATACGCCAGAGCCAAGCATTGAGTTTCTGGTTTCCGAGGCAAGGCACCCAAAGATTATTGCTATTGGTGAAACTGGGCTCGATTACTACCGTATGGGTGAGCGCAGTTATGACTCGATGGAATGGCAAAGAGAGCGATTTAGAACCCATATTAGGGCTGCTGTAGCCTCCAAGAAGCCTTTGATCATTCATACTCGCTCTGCATCCGCAGACACCCTCAGAATTCTAAAAGAGGAGGGGGCTGATCAGGTTGGTGGGGTAATGCACTGTTTCACAGAGAGTACTGAGGTTGCAAAAGCGGCTATGGAAATGGGCTTCTATATCTCTTTTTCAGGAATTGTGACCTTTAAGAGCGCGAAAGATCTTCAGGAAACCTGTAGACGGGTCCCGCTTGAGCGAATGCTCATAGAGACCGATTCCCCTTATTTAGCCCCCATTCCTTATCGCGGCAAAACGAATGAGCCCGCCTGGGTCTCTAAAGTTGGTGAATTTGTAGCAAACCTAAAAGGGGTGCCTGTTGATGAGGTCGCCGAAAGAACAAGTTACAATTTTTTTCAATGTTTTCAGATAAATAGAGCAATATAATGAGAAGTTCATTTAAGTTAAAAAGTCTTGTCTTATGCACAATATTGGCCACTAGCAGTCTTGTTTTAGCCCAAACCGCTAGCCAAATTGATGATTTCACCAAGGCAGCAAAGTTTGATGATGTTTCTGAGATAAGAGACCTACTCAAGGCTGGCGTTAGCCCCAATGCTATCGACCCAAAGGGCAATCCAATGCTCATCGTGGCTATTCGCGACAAGTCCATGAAAGTAATTGATTTTTTGCTAGCAAACCCAGCGATAAACCCCAATTTAGCCAATAAATCTGGTGAAACTCCTCTCATGCTTGCTTCTATTGATGGCGAGCTTCCAGTCGTTAAAACATTGGTTTTGGATAAGAAAGTTGACGTGAATAAGACTGGTTGGACGCCGCTACATTACGCCTGTTCCACAGGAAAACTCGAAGTTGCCCAATTTCTCGTTACTCATGGTGCCAAGGTAAATGCGCTCAGCCCAAGTGAAACGACTCCATTGATGATGGCTGTGAGCTCTGGAAATGATCAACTCATTAAATTTTTGTTAGATAACGGCGCAGATCTGAAAATGCGTAATCATGAAGGCTTTACTGCGATCGACGTAGCAGAATTATTCAGCAAGGACGATATCCGAGATGGCTTGAAGTCACGTTGGGAAAAGCTTTATAAACAACCATATCCTGGTGGCCCCAAGAAGACTCCTACATAAATGCCTTATATGCTATTTGCGTATAATCATTATTATGTCAAATAAGAAATTGATCCAGAAAACCTATTACCAACAATGACCTTTACCCATTTACTAGAAAGACTCCCAGGTCTTAATACCCTACCCAGCCTCAGTACGCTCTTTGCTGAAGTGAATGCGGATATTGGCAATAGCGATATTTTCTTTTTACTAATCATTGCATGTTTGATTCTTACATTGCACGGAGTTGCTGTCTTGGTAATAGCAGCCATATTCCACTGGATCGATGCCAAACTAGAAAACAAACAGGTATACGGGGCTAATTTCTTGTCGTATTTCTTGGCAATATTGTTGATTATTGGTATGCATTTGCTGGAAATTGTTGCTTGGACGTATATTTGTATCGGTTTGCAGGTTTTCCCAACCAACCTGCAAACTTTATATTTTGCCGGTGAAATGTACACCACAGTGGGTTTTGGTAACTACAACTTAACTGAGCGGTGGAAAATTATTCCCATCATCATCTCATTTACTGGGATATTTGCCGTCTCTCTATCAGGTGCTGCTCTCTACACCATGATGGGGGCGTTATTAGGAAGGTCTAATCAAAAAACCAATACCAGTTCTACATCTTAAGACCACTTGCTAGTTAATAAGTTTGGAGATGTCAATCGGTTCTCTTTGCTTAAAAACCAACTCCAGCACGCGGCCATTTGATTCAAGGGATCGCATTCTCCCAGGTAGCCAGTCCAAATCTTTTGCCAACCATATATCAACTTGGCGTTTATAGGGGCTACTCTCACGTTGCATCAATGCATAGTGGCGATTAATTGACTTCCCTAGGCTAGGTATATCCTCGGATTCGTTTTCACCATAACTCTTGAATTGCCACATCTCAAGAGTATCGTAATCAACCACTGGTATTCCTCTAATAGATCCAGCCTCATCTATTTTGTCACTGCCATTGAGTAAAGAGGCAAGTTGAAACATGAGGCTAAAGCGATCTTGAGTGCCAGGAAGAATATCTGGGGTGTGATCAGGTTTCTCAGAGAAAAACATTTTTCCACCACCATTGCCATCTCGGTCAAAACGAGAATAGCGAGGTGGCTTATCGCCCCGCTGAGTCCAGTAAATTGCTGGAGCAATTCCGTAGGCATCTACTGCGCCACGCGATTCAAATATAAACGGCCCAACTACTGCATAAGGGATATTAATATAAAGACGATATTGGTTATCTTGCGTAATCCAATCGAGTTGCGCTGTTTGATAGAGTTGCCCATCTACATAGGCATCGAAATAATAGGTGCCAGATTCTGGAAGCTGAAAAGCTTGTCCTGATTGATCTCCAAGACCACCCTGCTTTCCTTTGCCATCATCGTCGCCATCGGGCAATGGGTCCGCTGAAACTGCATTGCTACTCTTGGGCTGTGCTCTTTTCTTAGGGGCACTTGAGAGTTGAATTTTCTGCGGCGGCTCCACACGTAAATCTGTTTTGATAATCAGATCTTCCGATATTGGAGGGGCGCTACTAAATGAAAGAAATGGTATCCCGAAAAATAAAACCAGGTGCCCCAGAATTGAAATAGCAATAGCTGCGAACAGTATCCATATCGATGTTCTCTGGCCTTTCGAGAACTGAGATGCAAATGCAGTCACGAAGAAAGCTAATTCTGAATAAATTCCAGTACTTTAGGAAGATGATCGGCATAGTCGGCAATACCATGATCGCTACCTTCCAATACCAATTGCTTTGCGCCACTGTAAAAGGCTACCATTTCCTTCCAGTCAAGCAATTCATCTCCCTTAGCGGCAATCAAAAAATACCGCCTTGGTTCAGAGATCTTTTCTACCTGCAGAGTGCGTAATTCATCAATGTATTCGGCCTTGAAATCAAACGGCTTGTCGCTATCATACTCAGTCATCATGCCGACATGAGGTTCTAATTCTCTAGCGGCATATACCGCTGGATTGAGTGCAATTCCCTTGCATTGATATTTCTCTGCTAAATAGTTTGTATAAAAGCCTCCTAATGAAGAACCAATAACAATGATCTGATCAGCGTTAGATTGATCAATATGGCTTGTTACCATCTGCATAGATTGCTTTGGTGAGGCTAATAATTGCGGACAATACCATTCATAAGAATGATCAATGCTACTCAGTGCTTTTATGGCCTCCCCTGTCATCACCGCCTTTGATGAGCGCGGTGATGAGCGAAAGCCATGTAAGTAAACGAGTAGGGTTTTAGTCATCTTCCACCCCTACTTCCCCATCTCAAAGTTCGCCAACTTCTCGAGTGCTTTGACCATGGCGGAGTGATCCCAGGCTTTGCCACCATGGGCAGTGCAGGCATTAAAGAGTTCTTGGGCAGTAGCAGTATTAGGTAAAGACACGCCTAGGGCTTTGGCGCTACTGAGGGCTAGGTTGAGATCTTTTTGGTGTAACTCAATCCTAAAGCCAGGATCAAAGGTGCGATTAATCATGCGCTCACCATGCACTTCTAGGATCTTAGAGCTGGCAAAGCCGCCCATGAGGGCTTGTCTGACCTTAGCAGGATCTGCCCCTGCTTTGGCTGCAAAGACCAAGGCTTCGGCTACTGCTTCAATATTGAGCGCCACAATGATTTGATTGGCTACTTTGGTGATTTGCCCGGCCCCATTAGCGCCAACTAGGGTAATGTTCTTGCCCATGAGCTCAAAGATGGGTTTGACCTTGGCAAAGGCTGCCTCACTGGCCCCGACCATGATGGTTAGGCTTGCTGCCTTGGCCCCTACTTGACCTCCTGAGACGGGAGCATCGACATACTCACAGCCCAGGGCATTAATCCGCTTAGCAAACTCTTGGGTGCTAATAGGCGAGATTGAGCTCATATCAACGACGATCTTGCCAGCGCTTAAGCCTTGGGCAATGCCCTGCTCTCCAAAGAGAACTTTTTCCACATCAGGGGTGTCAGGCAGCATGGTGATGATGATGTCGGCTTGGCGCGCTACTTCTGCTGGGCTAGTGCAGACAATCGCCGCACTATTGGCAATCTCTGGGGGAACTTGGCTACGGGTGTTGACATACACCTCATGGCCACTGGCAACTAAATGTCCTGCCATTGGGGCACCCATAATGCCTAGTCCTACAAAACCCAGTTTGAGCTTACTCATATGTCTTCCTTGATTGTTGTTATTGGTTTACTTGCTGCTCTTGTGCAGCGCCTAGTTAGCCATCATCTTACGGTATTGAGGCATTGGCTTGATCGTAAGGCCCCATCCACGCTAAGCCCGCTTCCGTCGTTTTGAGGGGCTTGTACTCACAGCCAATAAAGCCCTCGTAGCCCAGGCGATCAAGTAGCTCAAACAGATAAGGGTAATTAATCTCCCCGGTACCTGGTTCATGGCGCCCCGGGTTATCTGCTAGCTGGATATGGCCAATACGGGGAAGGTAGCGCTCGATCGTATTACCTAACTCTCCTTCCATGCGCTGGGCATGATAGATGTCATATTGCAAATAGGCATTGCTGGCACCCACCGCATCTAAAAGAGCAATGCCTTGGGCAGTTTTATTGAGATAAAACCCAGGGATATCAACGGTATTAATCGGCTCAATGAGGAGTTTGAGACCAACCTTATTCAGCTCGCTAGCGGCGTATTGCAAGTTAGCGACCAAGGTATCGTGTACTAGCTGGGGGTTAGCTCCTGCTGGCGTAATACCCGCTAGGCAGTTCAGCTGAGGCACCCCAAGGATCTGGGCATACTCAATGGCTTTGGTAACCCCTGCGCGAAACTCGTCTACCCGATCAGGATGACAGGCAATCCCCCGCTCCCCAGCCTCCCAGTTACCGGCGGGCAAGTTATGCAAAACCAGCTTGAGGGCATTTTGATCTAAAGCGGCCTTGATATCGGTAGCAGCAAAAGCATAGGGAAAGAGAAACTCTACTGCAGTAAAGCCACCTAACTTAGCGAGCGCAAAGCGCTCTAAGAAAGGCTGCTCTGTAAACAGCATCGTCAGATTGGCAGCAAAGCGAGGCATGGGGGTCCTTTGA
>JACCDH010743431.1_pt1 | contig 19042 bp, 18 predicted proteins | sample 7442481 | NCBI WGS metagenome assembly JACCDH01 (sample SAMN15323433, study PRJNA562643) | freshwater metagenome | isolation source: river surface water | place: USA:Blue River Watershed | collected 2017-08-15 | reverse complement strand
TGCTGGTGGGCGGCAATCCGATGACCACCAGCGCGATCTATGCCCTGATCCACAAGCTGGAAAAGGACGGCGGCGTCTGGTGGGCCAAGGGCGGCACCAACCAGCTGATCGCCGGGATGGTCAAGCACTTCGAACGGCTGGGTGGCACGCTGCGGCTGCACGATCCGGTGGTCCAGGTGCACACCCTGGGCAACCGCGCGACCGAGGTGGAATGCCAGTCCGGCTGGACCGAGCGGTTCGATGCCGTCGCCAGCAACGCCGATATCATGCATTCCTATCGCGACCTGCTGTCGGAAAGCCCGCGCGGCCCGCAGATGGCGCGTAGCCTGGCGCGCAAGCGGTTCTCGCCCAGCCTGTTCGTGGTCCACTTCGGGCTGGAAGGCACCTGGCCGGGTATCCCGCACCACATGATCCTGTTCGGGCCGCGCTACAAAGGCCTGCTGGACGATATCTACCAGCACGGCGTGCTGCCGCAGGACTTCTCGATCTATCTGCACCATCCTACGGTCACCGATCCCTCGGTCGCACCGCCAGGCAAGAGCACTTTCTATGCGCTGATCCCGGTCGCCAACCAGGGCAAGCTGCCGATCGACTGGGAAACCGTCGGCCCGCTGATCGAAAAGCGCGTGCTTGATGAAGTCGGCCGCCGCCTGATCCCCGACATCCATGACCGGATCGTGACCAAGTTCCACTATGCCCCGCGCGATTTCGCGCTGGATCTCAACGCCTATCTGGGCAGCGCCTTCAGCCTTGAGCCGATCCTGACGCAAAGCGCCTGGTTCCGCGGCCACAACCGCGATGACAAGGTGAACAACTTCTATCTGGTCGGCGCCGGTACGCACCCGGGGGCAGGTATCCCCGGCGTAGTCGGCAGCGCCAAGGCCACCGCCCGCCTGCTGGTGGAGGACCTGCGGTGAAGCGGATTGCGGTCTATTGCGGCTCGGCCACGCCCGAGGATCCCCGCTATATCGAACTGGCACAGCAGGTTGGCCGGACCCTGGCGACACGCGGCATCGGCGTGGTCTATGGCGGCGGCAAGCTGGGGCTGATGGGTGCGGTGGCCGACAGCGCGCTGGCCGCCGGCGGCGAAGTGATCGGCGTGATCCCCGAAGCCCTGGTCAATTCCGAAGTCGCGCACCGTGGCTGCACCGAACTCCACGTCGTATCCGGCATGCATGAGCGAAAGCTGGCCTTCACCAACCTGTCCGATGGCTTCCTGACCATCCCCGGCGGTGTGGGGACGATGGACGAGCTGTGGGAGGCGGTGTCCTGGGCCCAGCTGGGCTATCACGCCAAGCCGGTCGGCCTGCTCAACGCCTTTGGGTTCTATGATCAGTTGCTGGCCTTCAACCACCACATGATCGCGGTCGGCTTTATCCGCCCGGCCCATGCCGGAATCATCATCGCCGAGCCCGAGCTGGACCTGCTGCTGACGCGCATGGCGGCGCACGAGCCGCACACCCCGATCTTCGCGATGAAGACGAGCGATCTGTGATGCAAGGCTGTGCCAACATCCTTCGACAGGCTCAGGATGAGCGGGGCGGGTTTGACTGATAGCACCTCACCCGCTCCGGCTGAGCCTGTCGAAGCCGCTGCGCCTGCTCTGGACCGCGCCCAGCTCCTCGCCCATGCCCGCCAGTCGATCATGCGCGGCTCAAAGAGCTTTGCCATGGCCAGCCGGCTGTTCGATCGTCCCACGCGCGAGCGGGTGTGGCTGCTTTATGCCTGGTGCCGCCGCTGCGATGATCTGGCCGACAATCAGGACCATGGCGGCACGCTGGGCGAACAGGCCGGGGCCGAAGTCCGCCTCGCCACGATCCGCAAGCTGACCGCCAGGGCGCTGGCCGGTGAAGCTTGCGGCGATCCCTCGTTCGATGCCTTCGGCCTGGTCGCGCGGGAATGCGGGATCACCGCCGCCATGGCCGATGACGTGATCGCCGGCTTTGCGCTCGATGCCGCCGACTGGCGCCCACGCAGCGAGGCCGATCTGTTGCAGTATTGCTATCACGTGGCCGGGGCGGTCGGCGTGATGATGGCCGTGGTCATGGGCGTCGCCCCCGATGACGAAGACACGCTGGACCGCGCCTGTGACCTCGGCCTCGCTTTCCAGCTCGCCAACATTGCCCGCGACCTGGACGAGGATGACGCCGCCGATCGCTGTTACCTGCCGCTCGAATGGCTGGTTGAGGCCGACATTCCCCCCGGTGAGCAGATGAAGCCGCATTACCGCCGCCCGCTGACCGCGCTGGTCCACCGGATGTGCGCCATGGCCGAGGCTTACGAAGCATCGGCCCGGATCGGTGCGGGCCGGCTTGCTTTCCGCCAGCGCTGGGCGGTCCTCGCCGCTGCGGGAATCTATGGTGAGATTGCCCGCGCAGTCGATGCGGCGGGGGAACACGCCTGGGATCACCGCATCCATACGTCTGGTGCAAGCAAGCTGTGGCACGTGGTCCAGGCGCTGTGGGAAGCGGCAACGCCTCCGCCGCGGGCCATTGACCGCCCGCCACTCGGACGCCGCCAGCTTGCAGAGCGCGCGCGCGCGGCCTAGGGGCTTGGCGGCGGGGGCTTCGACAAGCTCAGCCGGAGCGGGTTGGGGCCAATCAAACCATTGCCGCTCAGCCTGAGCTTGTCGAAGGCCCAGCGCCAGCTTGCCGCCAGAGGTTTCGATGCATTCCTATCCTGCTCCCGCGCTCGCCCGTGTCGAGGAAATGGTCCGCGCTGCGGCCGCCGATCCGGCGCGCGCCGTGTCGTTCCAGGGCGCGCCCGGCTGCAACGGCCATCGCGCCGCAACCGAATATGCCCCCGATTGCCTGCCGCTGCCCTGCTTCAGCTTTGAAGACGCGCTGGAAGCGGTGAAGGATGGCCGCGCCGGGCGAGCGATCATTCCGATCGAGAATTCGCAGCACGGCCGCGTGGCAGACATCCACTTCCTGCTGCCCGAAAGCGGGCTGGCGATCGTGGGTGAGCACTTCATGGCGATCCACCATGACCTGATGGCCCTTGGAGACGGGCCGTTCAAGGCCGCCTATTCGCACCCCCAGGCGCTGGGCCAGTCGCGCGTGTTCCTGCGCGAGCGGGGCATCGTCCCGCTGGCCTATGCCGACACGGCCGGGGCTGCGGCCTTTGTCGCCGAACAGGGCGATCCCGAGGCCTGCGCCATTGCGCCCAAGATTGCGGCCGAACTCTATGGGCTGAAGACCATCGCCGAGAATGTCGAGGACGCGGCCGACAACATGACCCGCTTCGTGGTCCTCTCGCGCCAGCCGCTCGATCCCGAGACGCTCACCGGCACGGTAACCATGACCACTTTCGTCTTCGAGGTGAAGAATATCCCCGCCGCGCTCTACAAGGCGCTGGGCGGCTTCGCGACCAACGGCGTCAACATGACCAAGCTGGAAAGCTATCAAAAGGGCGCCAGCTTTGCCGCGACGCGGTTCTATGCCGATATCGTCGGCGCGCCGGGTGATCCGGCAGTTGACCGCGCGCTTGATGAGCTGGCCTTCCACTGCAAGGAACTGCTGGTGCTGGGCACCTATCCGCAAGGCCGCCCGCGCGGGGAATAAGGATCCGGGCGGCGCAGCGGCACCGCCCGATCCCCGCTCAGTCTACTTTTTCCAGACCAGCGAGCGCAGCATCTGGCTGCCCATCTGGGTGCGGTATTTGGCGCGTTCGGCCGATCCGGCCAGCAATTCGGCCTGGGTCATCTTGATATAGGCATCATAGGCTTCGTCGCGCTTCTTTTCTTCGGCCTTGTCGGGGATCCGGGCGAAGCGCGTGATCAGGTAATAATCCGGTTCGCCCTGGCGCTTGTTGAGGTTGGCGAGAATTTCATAACCGGTGATCCAGCCCTGGGCCTTGGCGAAATCCTGGGTCTTGCGCCACTGACCGGCAAGGAAGTTCATGTAGTCCAGATCATGACCATCGGCGACCGAGATCATGCCGACTTCGACATAATCGCCCGTGTCGGTGGGCCAGGGATCGTCGGCCAGGGCGGGCGTTGCGCAGGCGAGCGACAGGGTTACGGCCAAAGCGGCCGCCTTGAGCATCTGTTTCATGAGCATCACTCCAATTTAACGCGATCAGTCCGCAGCCCCCTGCCGCAGCTGTCGCGCCCCTTGCTCGGAGTCGGGCGACCCGGTTCTTGCCGGCACCAAGTGAAGCGAAGGCTAGGACTCCCCGGCGCGGGAGTCAAAGATTCCGTAAGGGAAAATGCGTATTTTCAGCTCTTGCCGGGGAATAGCCATTGTGCAGAATGACTTGATGGCAAACTATCGCATCATCGAAGACGACCTGACCGGTCCGCAGATCGCTGCCCTGCTGCGGCTGCACCTTGACGAGATGCACCAGTGGTCTCCGCCCGAAAGCGTCCACGCCATGCCGATTGAGCGGCTGCGCCAGCCGGATGTAACCTTCTTCTCGGCCTGGGATGGCAACCGCCTTGCCGCCTGCGGGGCGATCAAGCAGCTGGCAGACGATCACGGTGAACTTAAATCCATGCGCGCCCACCCGGACTATCGCGGCAAGGGCGCGGGCCGGGCGATCCTGCTGCACCTGCTGGACGAAGCGACCAATCGGGGATACCGCCGCCTAAGCCTGGAAACCGGGCGGCCCGAACCCTTCCTGCCGGCGCGGCGTCTTTACGAAAGCCACGGCTTCACCGAATGCCCGCCTTTTGCGGACTATGCCGAAGATCCCTTCTCGCTATGCATGACCAAGACGCTCTGATCCTTCGCCCCGCGGCTCAGGCCGATATCCCGGCCCTGTCACGCCTGGCGATCGATGCCTTCGTTGCCAAGTTCGGGCCACTCTATTCCGAAGCCGACCTCAACACCTTCATGGCCGAAAGTCTGTCCGAACCGGCGATTGCGGCCGAACTGGCCAACCCCGACCGGGTTTATCGCCTGGCCGAGCGCAATGGCCAGTTGCTGGGCTATTGCAAGATCGGCCTGACTTGCGGCTTTCCGGAGCACGCCCGGGGTCAGCGGGTGATGGAGCTGAAGCAGCTTTACACCGCCCCTGATGCCACCGGCATGGGCATCGGCGGCAAGCTGATGGACTGGGCCATGGGCGAATTTGCCGCGCGCGGTGCGGACGAGGTCCAGATCTCGGTCTATGCCTATAACGACGGCGGCCACCGCTTCTACCGCCGCTATGGCTTTGACAAGGTGGCCGACATCACCTTCCGCGTCGGCGAACAGCTGGATGAGGAATTCCTGTTCGCGCAGTTGTTCTGAGCTGAACCTGCGCAAGGATCGGGCCCAAGGATCGGGCCCAAGGATCGGGCTTTGCCTGATCCGGTCCATGCATTAAGGACGCGCCATGTCTTCAGTCCGTCCCTGGCGCGAGATCGCGCGGCGCAAGTCTCGGCAGATCATGGTGGGCAAGGTCCCCGTGGGCGGCGATGCGCCGATTACGGTCCAGACCATGACCAACACGCTGACATCCGATCCGGTGGCAACGATAGGCCAGATCCGCCGCTGTGAAGAGGCCGGGGCGGACATCATCCGCGTCTCCTGCCCGGACGTGGATAGCACCGCGGCGCTATCCAAGATCGTCAAGGCGGCGCGCATCCCGATCGTGGCCGACATCCATTTCCACTACAAACGCGCGCTTGAAGCGGCGGACGCTGGCGCGGCCTGCCTGCGGATCAACCCGGGCAATATCGGCAGCAGTGATCGCGTCGCCGAAGTGGTCCGCGCCGCCAAGGCCAATGGCTGCGCGATCCGCATCGGGGTCAACGCCGGCAGCCTGGAAAAGGACCTGCTTGAGAAATACGGCGAACCCTGCCCCGAAGCGCTGGTCGAATCCGCGCTCGATCACATCAAGCTACTGCAGGACCATGACTTCCACGAATACAAGGTGGCGGTGAAGGCCAGCGACGTGTTCCTGGCGGTTGGTGCCTATATGGGCCTGGCCGAAGCGGTCGATTGCCCGCTCCACCTAGGCATTACCGAGGCGGGCGGGCTGATCGGCGGCACGGTCAAGAGCGCGATCGGCATCGGCAACCTGCTGTGGGCCGGGATCGGCGACACGATCCGCGTCAGCCTTTCGGCTGAGCCCGAAGAGGAAGTGCGGGTTGGCTACGAGATCCTGAAAAGCCTTGGCCTGCGCACTCGCGGCGTCCGCGTCGTCTCCTGCCCAAGCTGCGCACGGCAGGGCTTTGACGTGATCCGCACGGTGCAAAAGCTTGAGGACGCGCTGAGCCACATCAAGACGCCGATGAGCCTTTCGGTGCTGGGCTGCGTCGTCAACGGCCCGGGCGAAGCGCGCGAGACCGATATCGGCGTGACCGGCGGCGGCAATGGCAAGCACATGGTCTACCTCCGCGGTGTGACCGATCACCACGTTCAGGACGACAACATGATCGACCACATCGTCAAACTGGTCGAGGAAAAGGCCGCCGAAATCGAGGCTGGGACCGTCGCCAGCATGGACAGCCTGCACGGGAAGGTGGCGTGAATTCACGCGGCGGTCTGCCGCCGCTCCACTTGCTGCTCGCCCTGGGCGTGATGGCCGTCTGGGGCACCAATTTCGTGGTGATCAAGCTGGCGCTGGCGCACCTGCCGCCGCTGACGCTGGCCACCCTGCGTTTCAGCCTGGCCTTCCTGCCAATGGCGCTGTTCATCAAACGCCCGGCCGTGCCGCTGAAGAACCTGGCGACCTATGGCGTGCTGATCGGTGCGGGGCAGTTCGGCCTGCTGTTCACCGCGATGCGCGCGGATATCACGCCGGGCCTGGCCAGCCTGGTGGTGCAGACCCAGGTCTTCATCACCATCGGCCTGTCGATGCGGCTGACGGGTGAGAGAATTGCGCCTTACCAGATCGCCGCCATGGCCTTGGCGGTCGCGGGGCTGGGCACGATTGGCTGGCACACCGATGGCAGCGCCACGCCGCTGGGGCTGCTGCTGGTGCTGGGCGCGGCGCTCAGCTGGTCGCTCGGCAACATGACCGCACGGGTCGCCGGCCCGGTGCCGATGCTCAACTATGTGGTCTGGTCCAGCGTCTTTGCCGTGCCGCCGCTCTTCGCCATGGCCCTGCTGACCGAGGGCTTGCCGCGCATGGCCGCCGGGGTGGCGGCGGCAGACTGGACCACCTGGGGCGCCGTCGTCTGGCAGGCGGTGGGCAACACCATGTTCGGCTATGCCGCATGGGGCTGGCTGCTGGGCAAGCACCCCGCGGCACAGGTTGCGCCGCTGGCGCTGCTAGTCCCGGTCTTCGGACTCGGCTCTTCGGCGCTGCTGCTGGGCGAACCGCTGCAATGGTGGAAGATTCTGGCCTTCGTGCTGGTCATGGCCGGGCTTTCACTGGGTGTCCTGTGGCCACGACTTATGACGAAAAATAAGGTAGAGGCCCGCGCATGACGCTATCGATCCGCACCGCCACCCCCGCTGACCTGCCGCTCATCGCCCAACTCATCCGCGATTTGGCGGAGTACGAGAAGCTCGCCCACGAAGTGCGCTTTGACGAAGCCGTGCTGAGGGAAAAGCTGTTCGGCCAGAATAATGGTCACGGCCCCTATGCCGAGGTCGTGATTGGTGAGATCGACGGTGCGCCGCAGGGCTTTGCGCTGTTCTTTCACAACTTCTCGACCTTTGAGGGCAAGCCGGGGATCTACCTCGAAGACCTGTTCGTGCGGCCAGAGGCGCGCGGTTCGGGCCTGGGCAAGGCGCTGCTCTCGCACCTCGCTATGCTGGCGGTGGAACGCGACTGCGCCCGACTCGAATGGTCGGTGCTCGATTGGAACAGCCCGGCTATCGGTTTTTACCAGAAACTCGGCGCCCGGCTGATGGACGAATGGACCGTGATGCGCGTCGACGGCACCGCATTACAGCAACTTGGCGCGGAAGGGCGCGGTTTGGCCGCTTAAAGGCTTGAACCGAGGTTAAGCGCTGGGTTATCCACAGCACGCTATGAGCGGGGCCATGAACCGACGTGACATCTTGCTGGGCGGACTGGCCGCCGGTGCGGCCGCCGCCGTGCCGTCAACCGCCCATGCCCGCAATCTGGCCCGCGCCTTTGAAGAGGCCTTTGGCATTGCGCCTTCGGCCCAGCCGCCGGCGCTGCCCGGCCTGCCCACCACAGTTGCGCCCAACCCCGCATATGACGCTAAATTGCTGCATATCGCCCGGCGTGAGCTGCAACGCGCGGGCAGCAAGGTCTGGCGGCATGACATTGTTGGCATCGCCGATTTCGCCCGGCCCAGCACCCTGCCGCGGTTCCATTTCGTCAATCTCGAAGCCGGCACGATCAAGTCCTTCCTGGTCAGCCACGGGCGCGGCTCGGACCCGGCGCACAGCGGCTTCCTTCAAGCCTTTTCGAATGTCCCCGGTTCGGAAGCAACCTCACGCGGGGCTTACCTGACCTGCGAATGGTACAAGGGCAAATACGGCACCTCGGTCCGGCTCGACGGGCTTGACCCTGATAATTCCAACGCGCTCGATCGGGCGATCGTGATGCACCCGGCCGAATATGCGCGCGAGGATTACATTACCCGCTTTGGCCGCCTGGGCCGCAGCGAAGGCTGCTTCGCCATGTCACCCGCGCACTTCAACGAAGCGCTGTGGAACCTCTCCGGCGGCCGCTTGCTCTATGCCGACCGGATTGAGCTTTCCTAAGCCCGTCATCCCCGCGAAAGCGGGGACCCATCTCCCATTACGGCAACCTGCCTCAGCTTCCGCAGATTTCGAACCACCGATCCCGCCAATCCGGGTTGGCCGCTTCGATCAATTCGATTTTCCATGCCCGCCGCCACCGCTTGACCGCCTTTTCGCGCGCGATGGCATCCTCGATCCGATCATGCCACTCCGCATGGACCAGCCTGTCGATGCCATATTTGGCACAAAACTTACTGCCGCTTCCCGCACGATGTTGAACCATTCGCGCGGGAAGATCAGAAGTGACGCCGATGTAAAGCGCGCCCTGTTTGCGGTTGGCGAGGATATAGATCCAGCCGCCGCTCAAACCGTCAGGCCCGGTGAAGGGTCCTCGCTTGCGCGGGGATGACGGCAGAGTGGGAGACCATCACAACGGATTATCCAGCTTGATCACGGCTTCGGTTGACTTGCGCTTGCCATCCCACGCCGCGCGGGGGGCGGCGAAGCTGGCGAGGACGGGGGCGTCGCGGCCATAGAGGTCGGCAAATTTGCCCATCTTGCCGGTAACGTCGGACGCCATGGTGAAATAGGTCAGGTAGACCGGGAAGGTCCGGGTCATCGCCACGCGGGTGTACTTGCCCGAGGTGACGATTGCCACCGCATCGTCCGGGGTCACCCCGGCACCAAGGATCGCCATGGTGATCGCCAGCTCGGTCGCCCGCTCGGTCCGCACGCAGCCGTGGCTGAGGGCGCGCTGGGCCAGCTTGAACAGGTTGCGATTGGGCGTGTCGTGCAGGAAGATCGCATGTTCGTTCGGCATGTCGAGCTTCATCAGGCCCAGGGCATTGCCGGGGCCGGGCTGCTGGACCACCGTGATCGAGCCGTCCTTGTTCTTGGTAACCTTGTAATTCTCGCGCTTGGCCTTGGCCGGGTTGGCAAGCAGCTGCGCCCCCAGGCTCTCACCCTTCACGATGGACTGCGGCACGGTCCAGGTCGGGTTGAAGACCACGCCTTCGACCACTTCGGCCAGCTGCGGCGTTGCCGTCCGCCCCGGCTTGCCGACAATGGTGCGGTAAGAGCGGATGATTTCGTTATCGACCGTCAGCCGCAGCTGGAATTCGGGCACGTTGGTCAAAAGATAGAACTTGCCGAGATCGCGCGGCAGCCAGCGCCAGCGATCCAGGTTGACCTGGATCAGGGCGCGGGTGGCCTTGTCGGCCGCGGGCGTTTTGGCCAGCGTGTCCCTGAGCTTGGCATAGTCAGGGTGTGTCGGCGCCAGTCTGGCAATGGCCCCGGCGATATCCTTGCTGGCCAAGGCATCAGCCATGACGGTTGCAGTCGGGCTTTGATCGGCATCGGGATCGACCGCGAACCACTGCACCCGCGAATCCATCCGGGTGCGGCCATCGCGCATATCCTCGATCAGCCAGGCGAACGAGCGACTGGCCTGGGCATCCAGCGCCGCACCGGGGCCGGCCAGGATTGCGGCGCGCAGATCGGCCAGCTGGTAATCCGCAGGGATCAGGCCGTGGGCGCCGATCCCTTCGATCACCTTGGCCAGCGCCTGGGCATCGGCCACCTGCCAGGCCAGCACGGGTTCGAGCACCGGCAGCTCCGGTTCGATCGTTGGGGCAGCCGGAGCCTGGGTCGCAGGCGGAACCGGCGTGGCGGCAGGAACCGGTGCCGGGATCGGGGCGGGGGCGGTCGGTTGCGGGCTGGGCTTCGCCGTCGGGGCGGCGGCCGGAGCCGGCAGGATGCTTTCGGGCGGTCGGGCCGCCTGGGCCAGCGCGGAACCGGCCACAAGAGCCAGCGCCAGGGCAGAGACGCCGCGCATCGCCCGCCAGAGTGCCCAGCCATTGCCAACCATTGTCATACTCCGTTGCAGGCGCTGCCCCATCCCGCAGCGGGTTTTCAGTTCAATCATGTCGTAATTGCCCGTTTCGCCGCCCTGCTTCAAGGTTCAACCCAGCCATCATCCGCAGGTTCCTGACGGTAAGCACGGGTTGTCATGGGGCGGATAAGGCGGCACACCTGAACGGAAGATTGAGGGGGAGTTACCCGATGCAGAAAGTTCTGATTGTGCTTGCCGGCCTGCTGGCCAGCACCAGCCCGGCCCTGGCCGATACCATCGTGATCCGCGCCGGCTCCGTGCTGCGCGACGCGGCGAGCGAGCCGACGGGGCCGGCCACCATCACCGTCTCCGATGGCAAAATCGTCAGCGTGGTACCCGGCGCTCCCGCCGCTCCGGCCGGCGCGCGCGAAGTTGATCTGTCGGGCAAGACTGTGGTCCCCGGGCTGATCGACCTGCACGTCCACCTGACTTCCGATCCGGGCACCGACTATCGCAACGAAGCGGTTGAGCCCGAAGAATGGGGCATGGTGGTTGGCGCCAAGAACGCGCTGCTGACCCTGCGCGCCGGGTTCACCACCGTGCGCGATGCGGGCTCGGCCCAGTATACCGGCTTTTCGCTGCGGCGCGGGACGGCCGAGGGCCTGATCCCCGGCCCGCGGATCGTTGCCGCGGGGCCGGCCCTGTCGATCGTCGGCGGACATGGCGACACCACGGGCTTCCGCGAAGATGTCCATTCGGTGCTCGATCAGGGCTATACCTGCACCGGCCCGGTCGAATGCGCAGAAAAGGTCCGCAAGGCCAGCCGCGCCGGGGCTGACGTGATCAAGATCACCTCGACCGGCGGCGTGCTGAGCCAGCAGGGCCGCGGGCTGGAAGGCCACTTCACTTCAGCCGAACTGGAATCGATCATGACCACGGCCCATTCGCTGGGGCTCAAGGTCATGGCCCATGCCCACGGCGCGCGCGGGATCGAAAGCACGGTGCTGGCCGGGGTCGATACGATCGAGCACGGCACCTTTGCCGACGAGGCGGCATTGAAGGCGATGAAAGCCAAGGGCACTTACATGGTGCCCACGCTGATGGCGCTGGAAGGCGTCCGCGCCCGACTGGGCAAGGGGATCTATACCCCGACGGTCGAGGTCAAGGGCCGGCAGGCGGTGGAAGCCGCCGGCAAGCAGGTCCAGCGTTCCAAGCAGCTGGGCGTGCCGGTTGCCTTTGGTACCGACGCGGGGGTGTTCGAGCATGGCCGCAATGGCGAGGAATTCGCCCTGCTGGTCAGGAACGGCCTGACCAACCGCGAGGCCCTGGCCAGCGCAACCACGATTGCGGCCAAGGCGCTGGGCATGGAAACCGAGGTGGGCCAGATCGCGCCCGGCTTCTCGGCTGACCTGATCGCGGTCGATGCCAACCCGCTTGCCGACATCCGCACGCTGGAGAAAGTGCGCTGGGTGATGGAACGCGGCCGCATCGCGCCCTGAGCCTTCCGTCGAGCCGCTGCGGCGGTTGATCGAAGCCTGACCACTGCCACCGCGGCAGCGGCGTAAGTTGCTGCCAGCCCAGCGGCTTGCGTGCCGCAGTCAACTGTATTACACAGGCAATACACATTGCCCTCCGCCAAAGGAAAAGCCCATGAAGTCGCTTCGTTCCGCGCTGCTCGCCACGGCCCTGCTGGCCGCCCCGTTTGCCGCCGCCCCGGCGCTTGCCCAGTCCGCCGCGCCGACTGCCCGGCCCGCACAGAGCGAGCATGACCAGCTCTTCGCGCTGTTCGCCAAGTCGGACGAAGACAGCCTGAAGCGCAATCCGCTGTCGGCCCTGTTCCGTGGCGACACCCGCTATGCCGATCGGCTGGGCGATTACCTGACCCCGGAATACAACAATGCCGAACGCAAAGCGGCTGAAGATGAGCTGGCCGCGCTGCTGAAGATCGACCGCACCAAGCTTTCCCCCACCGACCAGATCGCCTGGGACGTGTTCAAGTATGACCGGACCAGCACTCTCAAGGCCCTGACCCCGGAAATCCTGGCGCTGACCGATACCCGGCCGCTTAACCACTTCTTCGGCTTCCACACCTTCTACCCGACGCTTGCCAGCGGGAAGACCGGGATCCCGATGAAGACCGTGGCCGACCACGAAAACAACCTGAAGCGCCACGCCGACTACGTGAAGTTGATTGACCGTTCGATCGCCAAGTTCCGCGAAGGCAAGGCCAATGGCGTGCTGGAAACCAAACTGACCGTGCGCAACATGATCGAACAGCTTGATACCCAGCTGAAACTGCCGGTTGAGCAATCGCCCTATTGGGAGCCGGTCAAGGGCATGGACCCGGCCTTGCCCGAAGCCGAGCGCACCCGCCTGACGGCGGAATACCGCAAGGCCGTGGGTGAGAGCATTTACGGCGCCAACACCCGCCTGCGCGATTTCCTGCGCGATGAATACCTGCCCGCCGCGCGCGACAGCGTTGGCCTGTCGCAGATGAAGGGCGGCGATAAGCTCTATGCCCAGCTGATCGAGAACTCGACCACGCTGCCCTACACCGCCGAAGCACTGCACCAGCTGGGCCTGAGCGAGGTAAAGCGCATTCGCGACGGGATGGAGCAGATCAAGAACGAGGTTGGCTTCAAGGGCACGCTGCCCGAATTCTTCACCTTCATCCGCACCGATCCGCAGTTCAAGCGCAAGAGCCGCGAGGAGCTGACCCAGCGCTATTACGACATCGGCAAGCTGGTCGATGGAAAGATCGGGCAGTACTTCGCAGTCCTGCCGAAAACCCCGCTCCAGATCCGTCCTTATGAGGAGTTCCGCGAGAAGTTCGAGGCTGGCGGCTCCTACCAGCAGGGCACGCCGGATGGCTCGCGCCCCGGCACGTTCTATTTCAACGCCTATGACCTGCCGAGCCGGACCACCCCGGGCGAAATCACGCTTTACCTCCACGAAGGCGCACCGGGGCACCACTTCCAGATCAGCCTGGCGCAAGAAAACGACAAGCTCCCGGCCTTCATGCGCTTTGGCGGAAACACCGCCTTTGCCGAAGGCTGGGCGCTCTATGCCGAAACGCTGGGCTATGACATGGGCTTCTACAAGGACCCCTATTCACGCCAGGGCACGCTGGATGACGAGATGCTGCGCGCCATGCGCCTCGTGGTCGATACCGGCATCCACGCCAAGGGCTGGACCCGCGATCAGGCGATCGAATACATGCTCGCCAATTCGGCCATGGGGCGCACCGATGCCACCGCCGAAGTCGAACGCTACATCGCCATCCCCAGCCAGGCGCTGGCTTACAAGGTCGGTGCGCTGACCATCCAGCGGCTGCGGCGCGAGGCTGAGGCGGCGCTGGGCAGCAAGTTCGATATCCGCGCCTTCCACGATCAGGTGCTGAACACCGGCGCGCTGCCGATGCCGGTGCTCGAAGCCAAGATCCGCGCCTGGATCAAGGCCACCAAGCAGGGGTAACAACAGCCGGAACCAGGCCCCGTGCCCGCTCGTGCTGAGCTTGTCGAAGCACCATTCGGCAAGCTCAGGGTGAGCGGGGACGGGATATGGTAAAGGCTACTCGCCTAGCAGCGCCAGCCAATCCCCGCCCAGCAGCGGATCGACTGCGGCGCGCGCCGTGTCATCCAGCGCCGCATGGCGCGCGCGCAGGTCGGCCAGGCACTTGAGCTGGTATTTGAACACGCCCTGCTCATAGGGCAGGCCCATCGCCTCCATCCGGAAGGTTTCCGCTCCCGCCGCGGCCGCCGCGGCATTGGCGGCGAGGAACGGGGCATAGACCGCCGCCGAAATCTGCACCAGTTCGCTCACCACCGGGGCGAAGCCCGGTTCCCACTCGCCCTCGTGCCCGCTCATGTCATCGATGTGCGCCAGCCAGCGATAGGTATAGGGATAGTCCGCCCGCATCATGGTTTGCGGGGTGGGATCGGTCCCCAACTGCGATAGCTGGCCGAAGATGCTGAACTCGGCCAGGCTGGGCCGCGTGCCGAACAGGCAGAACCGGTTGACCACGTGGGCTTCCAGCGCATCCAGCACCGCGCGGGTGCTGGCCTCGATCAGCGGGAAGTTTTCGCGCGTGCAACCAACCAGCGCCATCCGCCCGACCTGCCGCGCGCGGAACATCTCGGCAAATTTCTGGCTCTGCTCCAGCCCGCCGCCCTTGGCGGCATCGAAGGCGAGCCAGCGGCTCATCTGCACCTGGTCAACCTCTTCCAGCCAGCGATAGCCGAACATGGCCTTGGTCAGCCATTCGTCGGCGAAGTCTTCCAGCAGGTGGGCGATGAAGGCCTGCGCCGGGTCCGGGGGAACCACGCTGCGCTCGCCATGGCGCGCTTCCAGGTCATAGACCAGCGGGGTTGAATCATTCGCGAACGTGCCATCGGGATATTCCAGCACCGGGATCACCGGGGCCTTGACCGCCCCCAGCGCCGCCTGCCGCCGCGCACCTTCATCAACCCAGTGATGCGGCAACCGGCGATAGCGCAGCAGCGCCCGGATCTTCTGCGAATAGGGCGATCCCAGCGCGCCATAGAGTTTGTAGGTCATATGCCCCCCTGATCAGGCCATTTCCGGCTGGCGGCTGCGCACCGGCAGGGCATGGCCCGCCGCCGCCCGCTTGGCCCCGCGCTGCAGTTCCTTTTTCAGCGCGCGGACATAGTGATCGAAATCAAGCTGGATCGTGTGGCGCCGCGCCGCATAGTACTGGCCGGTGTAGTAATCCTCATCCTCGGCAATGATCTCGGCCATCTCGGCCGGGTCAGGCGGCAGGTACTCACCCGCCAGATAGGCCCCCACCAGCTTGGACTGCTGTTCAGCAAAGTTGACCAGCGTCGGCAGCGGCTGGGCCAGCCCCATATAGAACAGGTCCGGCACGCCCGGCTTCATGATCCGCTTGTAAAGCGGCGGCGGGCGGTTGTCGGTATCCGCGGTAAAGGCCGGATCCTTGAAGAAGGGGAAGCTGATGTCATAGCCGGTGGCCCAGACGATCACGTCGATCACCTCGCGGCTGCCATCGGTGAAGACCACGCCGTCCCCATCCAGCCGCTCGATCCCCGGCTTCACGGTCAGGTCGCCCGATCCGGCGCGCAGCAGGAACTCACCCGATACGGTGCCGTGGCTTTCAAACGGGCCGATCTCTGGCTCGGGCAGGCCATAGTCGCTCATCCGCCCGACCAGCTGCTTGACCATCCGCACGCCCAGCCACTGGCGCAGCCCCTTGGGCATCCAGGCCGGGGCCGGGTTCTTGTCGAGCGGCTGGCCCCGGTAATACTTCGGGAAAATCCACACCCCGCGCCGTGCCGAAACGAACAGCTTCGCCGCCATCGGCCGCTGCGACAGTTCGCTGGCAATATCCATCGCGCTGTTGCCCAGGCCGACGACCAGCACCCGCTTGCCGATGCAATCGACCGGTTCGAACGGGGTGCGGTAATTGTGGCTGTGAATTTGCGCGCCGTCGAACGTGCCGGGATATTCCGGAATCCGCGCGGCCCAGTGGTGGCCATTGGCCACGCACAGCGCATCGTAATGCATCACCTCTCCCGTGGAGAGGGTGATCCGCCAGCCACCTTCGGCCAGGCGTTCGGCACTGTCGACGCGGGTGTTGAAGCGGATGTGGCGGCGCAGGTCAAAGTGATCGACGTAATCGTGGAAGTATTGCAGCAGCAGCGAATGGTGCGGATAGTCCGGCCAATCTGCCGGGACGGGGAAGTCCTCAAACGCCAGCCGCCACTTCGATGTATCGATGTGCAGGCTCTGGTAGCAGGCGCTCATTCCGTTGGGATTGTTGTAGTACCAGGTGCCGCCGATATTGTCCGACGCCTCGTAGACGTCAAACGGCACGCCATAGTCCTTCAGCCGTTTGGCCGTGGTAAAGCCGGAACACCCCGCACCGATGATGCAGACCCGGGGCAATGCGCGCGATTCAGCCATTCAATCATTCTCCACTGGCCTCTGCCGGGCCTTGGCTGGAGTATGTTTAAGCGCGCAATTAAAGTCCAGCGGACAATTGATCTGGCGCAAAGCGCTTGGCCTGCTGCGCGGCTAGACCAGCCTTGGGGAAGTCCCGGCACAGGGACGGCAATGGAGAGCGGCCCGCATGAACGAAACTATCGATCCAACTGCCTGGTCCGGGCTGGTCCTGGGGCTGACCGCGCTGTTTGCCGGCATCGGCGCGCTGCGCAAACCGGGCGCCTGGCGGACCATGCTGGAAGAGGTCGAGAACTCCCCCGCGCTGCAGTTCCTGTGCGGCATGCTGGAACTGGTGATCGGCACGGTGGTCTATCTGCTCAACCCCTGGGTCCCGGCTGACCTTCTGTCCTGCGTGCTGAAGGGCATGGGCGGGCTGATGATGATCGAGGCGCTGGTGATTCTGGGCTTTGTCGACATCTACAGCCAGTTCTGGCTGAAGAACCTGACCCACATGCACCGCGGCTGGGCCGCGGCCACCAGCCTGTTCGGGCTGGTGCTGGCGGTGGTCTCAGCTTTGCGGTTCCATTAGCCCGCCCGGGACCCGCTATTGCGGCAGCTTGCGCGCCTGATCGAGGTGACCGGAAACGACCGTCACGGTCCGGCTGGCAAAGTCGCGCAACGGACCGGCCGCGGCCGTGGCCGAATAGTCACCCAGCAGCGCCTTGGCGGTTTCGTGCGCAGCAAGCTGCTTCTGGACATAGAGCTTGTCGAAATCGCCGCTGGCATTGCGCAGCGCATCCAGATCGGCCTCCTGCATCACGGTCATGCGCGGGGTCACCGCCACCGCGGGCGATGCGCCCAGCGCCGCTTTCTTGAGCTCTGCGGTTGAGCGGGTGTGATCCGCAACCATCATCGCGGCAAAGTCCTTCACCGCTCTGCTGCTCGCCTTGCTCTGGGCCAGCTTGGCGCTTTCCAGTTCGAACAGATCGCTCGATGCCACGGTGTCGACGAATTGCTGGTCACCCCCGGCCATCGCCGATTCCGCACTCGTCCCGGTCGCCGCACCGGAGCTGGCGGCACTATCGATGTCCTCGGCGGCCATGGTCGCCTCACCGGCAGGGGTATCAGTCTTCGAATTGCAGGCAGCAAGCGCAAGGCTCGCAGCGGTCAGCAGGATGGCGGTGCGCATGGTGGAAGCAGCCTTTCGGGAAGGGAAGGCCGGTTAACCGCCACCCGCCAGCTTGGTTCCGGCCAGGACTGCGCACTGGCTCAGACCCGAGGCATAGGGCGCGATCAGCGTGCTCGCCCGGTCCCAGCCGCCCAGCAGCCACTGGTGCGCTGCCGCCGGATCGGCGGGCAGGATCACCGGCATCCGCTCCACGCCCAGCTCGCGCAAGCTCGCATTGGCCGGACAGGTCAGCAGGGCAAAACTGGCCACCTCGCTGTCTTTCCACACCCCGGCACAAGCGAACAGTTGCTGGTCCGCGCAGGATAGCCAGACCTGCCGGCGGCGCCCGGTGACCGGATCGGCCGCGCCCCACAGCATCACCGCAGTGGCGGGAACGAGGCAGCGGAACTCGCTGTTGCGCAGGTTGCCGATCCAGAACGGCGAATCCGGATTGCGCACTGTCAACACCGCGCGGCCCGTTTCCCCGGCGGAGGGCGGCGGCGGCACGCCCCACAGCCGCGGCACCAGGCGCCGCTGCGGCTCGCCCGGCGGGCGCGGACCGGCCACGAATTCGCGCCCCGCCGTCACCACCGGCGCGAAGCTGCCGGGAGAGATCGTGCCGCCCGCCCAGGGATCCCCGGCTGCGATACTGGCACCGAACTGGCGCCCGATCTGCGCGGCTGTGGCATTAAGGCGGTAGAGCGTGGTCACTGCTGGACCTTCGGACGGCAAGGCCCTATTGTCCACCCACCCCCGGGGAGCGTGCTCACGCTGAGAGGGGCGGTTAGCATCGCCCGACCCGTTGAACCTGAACCCGTTAGCACGGGCGGAGGGAGGGCATTCGATCCGCTCATCCTGAGCTTTTCGAAGGACGCCCCCGCTCCGTCCACCAAGGAGCGCACATGGCCGACATCAACAGCAAGCTCGAAATCGGCGTCACCACCGGCCCCATTCGCGGCTCGAAGAAGGTCCACGTTGGCCCGCTTGGCGTTGCCATGCGCGAAATTCACCTGGAGCCGGGCAGCGGTGAGCCGCCAGTGCGGGTCTATGACACCTCCGGCCCCTATACCGATCCGAACGCAACCATCGATATCGCCAAGGGCCTGCCCGAACTGCGGCGCGACTGGATCCGGGCGCGCGGCGATGTGGAGGAGGTGACCCAGCGTGAGGTCAAGCCAGAGGATAACGGCCAGCTCGGTCCGGATCGCTCGGGCGGCGTGCCCCCGTTCCCCAATGTTCGCCGCACCGTGCTGCGCGCAAAGCCCGGCGCGAATGTCAGCCAGATGCATTATGCCCGCCGCGGCATCATCACGCCCGAGATGGAATATGTCGCCACCCGCGAGAACCTTGGGCGCGAGATGCTGCGCGAATATGCCCGCGACGGGCAAAGCTATGGCGCCGCGATCCCGGACTATGTGACCCCCGAATTCGTCCGCGATGAAGTGGCCCGCGGCCGCGCGATCATCCCCAACAACATCAACCACCCTGAATCAGAGCCGATGGCCATCGGCCGCAACTTCCTGGTCAAGA
>JACCDH010425913.1_pt1 | contig 19045 bp, 17 predicted proteins | sample 7442481 | NCBI WGS metagenome assembly JACCDH01 (sample SAMN15323433, study PRJNA562643) | freshwater metagenome | isolation source: river surface water | place: USA:Blue River Watershed | collected 2017-08-15 | reverse complement strand
CCCCAGGTCAATGACTGTCTCAGCAGCAGGGTGCTGTCCTCGCTCAGGGCCTGACGGTAGGTGATCGAAGGCGACAAAGCCGTGCCCGCGCCACGACCGAGCAGGTCCTGGGTCAAGATCAGGCCCACGCTCCAGTGCGTTCCGCCCAGGTAGTCCAGGGTCGCCTTGCCCCGCACGGTTTTGCGGCCGGGCTCCAGCAGATCGATGGTGGTGTCCTTCTGGAAATTGACAATGCTGGCCGACAGCGAGGTGCGCCATCGGGCGGAGTCCAGCCAGTCGTAGGTCAATGTGTTGTCGCTCATGAGCTGACCGAAACGGTACCAGCTGTCGCCATCCACCGGGCCGGTGCGCCAGCGCCCATACCGCAGACCAATCATCGGGCGCGGCGTCAGATGCACCGGATCGCGCACGTCATCCATCTTGAGCCGCACACCCGCACTCCAGATCAGTTTCCGAGGGTGGGCTGCCGCTGCGGGCTCGGTGGGCTGGTCCGCCGAACCGTCCACCGAAGGGTCTGCCCAGGCCGGCGCAGACGGAGCCAAACAGCCGCACAGGAACAACAGCAGCCCAGGGAGGCTTGAGCGTTGGGTGTCGGTCTTGGGTTTCAAGCAAGCAGAGGGTTTCGAATGGAGATGAGCCGGCTTTTCCCTGCTCAGCCCCGCAAAAACATCCGATAGACCGGGTTGTTCGTTTCCTCGACATGCGGATAGCCCAGCGTGTCGAGAAACTTGTCGAAGGCCTTGTGCTCCTTGGGTGGGACCTGGATGCCCACCAGGATGCGGCCGTAGTCGGCGCCCTGGTTGCGGTAGTGAAAGAGGCTGATGTTCCAGCCCGGGCGCATCAGGCTGAGGAACTTCATCAAGGCCCCTGGACGTTCCGGAAACACGAAGCGCAGCAGGCGTTCGTCCTGGGACAGCGCCGAGTGTCCGCCTACCATGTGGCGGATGTGTTCCTGCGCCAGGTCGTCGCGCGTCAGGTCCAGCGCCGCGAAGCCCTGCTTGACGAAGCGCGCCGCGATCTTGCCGCTCTCGCCCTTGCCGTGCGTGGTCAGGCCCAGAAAGATGTGGGCCTTGCGCTCGTCGCTCATGCGGTAATTGAACTCGGTCACATTGCGCGGTCCGCCGGGCAGGCTGCCGATCAGTTCCAGAAAGCGCTTGAAGCTGCCGCGCTCTTCGGGGATGCTGACTGCGAACAGGGCTTCGCGCTCTTCACCCACTTCGGCCCGTTCGGCCACAAAGCGCAGGCGGTCGAAGTTCATGTTGGCGCCGCACAAAATGGCGGCGTAGGTCTGGCCCCGGGTCTTGTGGGTGGCCACGTACTGCTTGATCGCGGCCACGGCCAGTGCGCCGGCGGGCTCGACGATCGAGCGGGTGTCCACAAAGATGTCCTTGATGGCGGCGCAAACCGAATCGGTGTCCACCGTCATCCAGTCGTCCACCAGGCCACGCGCCACGCGGAAGGTTTCTTCGCCCACCAGCTTGACGGCGGTGCCGTCCGAGAACAGGCCCACATCGTCCAGGGTGATGCGCTGATTGGCCTGCACCGACTGGATCATGGCTTGCGAATCGTTCATCTGCACTCCGATCACCTTGACTTCGGGGCGCACCGCCTTGATGCAGTTGGCCACGCCGCTGATCAGGCCGCCGCCGCCGATCGCCACGAACACGGCATCCAGCGGCCCCTGGTGCTGGCGCAGCATCTCCAGGGCGATGGTGCCTTGTCCGGCGATCACGTCGGGATCGTCAAAAGGGTGGACAAAGGTCAGGCCCTGCTTCTTCTGCAAGACCAGGGAATGGCTGTAGGCGTCCGAATAACTGTCGCCGTGCAGCACCACCTCGCCGCCCAGGGCTTTGACGGCCTCGATCTTGACCTGCGGCGTGGTGGTGGGCATCACGATCACGGCCCGTGTGCCCAGCTTGCTGGCCCCCAGTGCCACGCCCTGGGCGTGGTTGCCGGCCGAGGCGCAGATCACGCCCTTTTTCAGTTGCTCGGGCGTGAGGTGCGCCATCTTGTTGTAGGCCCCGCGCAGCTTGAAGCTGAACACCGGCTGCTGGTCCTCGCGCTTGAGCAGCACCTTGTTGTGCAGGCGGCGGCTGAGGTTGCGGGCCAGTTCGAGGGGGCTTTCCTGGGCCACGTCGTAAACGCGGGCATTCAGGATTTTCTTGAGGTAGTCGGCGGGCTGAAGGGGGGCGGGCATGTCGCCAATGATACTGGGGCAAAAAAATGCCCCGAACCTTGCGGATCGGGGCAAATCCACCTTTTCGGAGGGTGGAGGAGACAAGCGGTCGTGCAAAAAAGCACGGTTGTGCGAATTGTATCCCGGTTTTTGTTGCAGTGCAGCGTGGGCCTGCCTTCACGGTGCAAAAAGCGCCGACAACCCGGGTGGTCAAAGCCGTTTACGATTCAGCCTCTTTCACCCGTCAGGCAAGAGGATCTCCCACATGGAATGCACCGTCAGCTGGACCGGCCCCGCCGGCACCCGTTCAGGCATGGGCTTTTTGGCCGAAACCGGCAGCGGGCACGTGATCGCCATGGACGGCGCCCCCGATGCCGCCAAACCCGAAAACGGGGGCCAGAACCTGGCCCCACGGCCCATGGAAACCGTGCTGGCCGGCACGGGCGGCTGCACTGCCTACGATGTGGTGCTGATCCTCAAGCGCGGCCGCCACGATGTGCGGGGCTGCTCGGTCAAGCTGACCAGCGAGCGCGCCGAGACCGACCCCAAGGTCTTCACCCAAATCCACATGCATTTCACCGTCACCGGCAAGGGCGTGCCCGCCGCCGCGGTCGAGCGCGCCATTGCCATGAGCCACGAGAAATACTGCTCGGCCAGCATCATGCTGGGCAAAACGGCTCAGATCACCACCAGTTTCGAGCTCGTCGAAGTGGCCTGATTTTCCGTTCGGGCCGGGCGGGTCCCAGTCCGGGCCAGGTCTTCACACCCGGTGCGCCACCGTGGTCATGACTTTGGCTGCCGCCTTCATGAGGCCCCGAAGCGGCGCGGGCAGGGCCACGGCCCCGGCGCGTTCGGCCATGCGGGCGTGCTGGACCTCGTCGTCTTTCATCTGCGCCACGATGGCGCGTGAGGCCGTGTCGTTCTCGGGCAGGCGCTGCATGTGCTCATGCAGGTGGGCTTCCACCTGGTGCTCGGTCTCGACCACAAAACCCAGGCTCAGCCGGTCGCCGCCCAGCCTGCCCGCGGCATAGCCGATGGCAAAGGCCCCCGCATACCAGACCGGGTTGAGCAGCGAGGGCCGGTCGTTGAGTTCGCGCAGGCGTTGCAGCGTCCAGGCCAAGTGGTCGGTTTCTTCGCGGCTGGCCTCGGCCAGCTTGTCGCGCAGTGGCGCGTCGCGGCAGGCCAGCATCTGGCCGGTATACAAGGCTTGGGCGCACACCTCGCCCACATGGTTCACCCGCATCAGCGCCGCCGCCTCGCGGCGTTCGGCCTCGCTCAGGGGTGCGCCAGCCTCCAGGGCGGCGGGTGTGGGGCGGCTGGCGCGCGGTTCGGCCAGCAGAGTGCGCAAGGCGCTGTCGGCCGCCAGAATCAGGGCATCGGGGTTCATGTTTGCAGTGTACGGCCGCCCCATGCCAGCCCCGGTAGTGGGAAAAGTGGGCATCGCGGATGAATGGACATCGCTCGCATTCATCTTCTTTTTAGAAAACGAGGCCAAGTCCTTGGTGAAATTGAGAAAACTGGAAAATCCTAGGGATTGCCCTGAGTGTGCCGCCGGCGAAATCGGGTTTTGTTGCATGCATGCAACGGAAAGACCATTTATCTCACTGAATTCTTGGAAATTGCCCGTTCGTCTGGTGCAATACGTCCAACTTCCGCAAATGGAGGTTGGCTCAGGGTCTCGAAAGGCAATTCCGCCTCTCTGATTCGGGCCCTTGTTAAAACCTTGGAGAAACTCGCAATGAAAAAGTCTCTGATTGCTCTGGCTGCCCTGGCTGCCACCGCTTCCTTCGCTCAGTCCACCGCCACCATTTCTGGTTCTATCAACGTCGGTATCCTCGATACCGGTAAGTCTGGTGATGTGGCTGCTGTGTCTTCCTTGGGTGGTGGCGCCAACGCCATCAACATTGCCACTGTGGAAGATCTGGGTGGTGGCCTCCGCGGCGGCTTCTCTGGCCAAATCCGTTTCAATGCCGCTACGGGTGACCGCAATTCTTCTGGCACGGGCAACGCCCTGTTCCATGAGGCAAACGCCTATATCGCTGGTGGTTTCGGCACTGCACGCATTGGTAAGATCGCTGAAGCTTCCAACTGTGCCTTTGACGCTTGGGGTTGCACCGGCGGCGCTGCATTCGGCGGCGGTACCGGCGTCAGCACCCTGGCTGGTGCTCTGGCCGTTGCCAACGCTGTCAGCTACACCACCCCCACCATGAACGGTTTCAGCGCCAGCGTGATGAGCTCAGTTTCTGCTGCTTCTCGCGTGAATGAGCGTCGCTCTTTCACCTTGAACTACGCTCAAGGTCCTCTTGCAGTGCAATATTTGCAGACCGACAACACGGCCAACACCGCTGCTGATGCTTTGACCCCCACCGCCGCAGTCCTGTCTGGTAGCAACACCAACATCTTTACCGCGTTGCCGATCACTGCCGTTAGCAACAACGGTGGCATCAAGGACGAGAAGGCCAAGCAAACCTCTATTGCCGCCAGCTACAATTTTGGTGTGGCCAAGCTGAATGTGCTCAACGTTCGTGAAGAGAACTCCAGCGGCGCTAACACCAAGAATGTTGAGGCCATCAATGCCAGCGTTCCCATGGGTGCTTACACCTTCTTGGCAGGCTATGCCAAGGACAAGAAAGAAGCTGCCGCTAACAAGGACACCAAAATTGCCCTGGGCGTGAACTACGCTCTGAGCAAGCGCTCCACCCTGGGCGCTGACGTGTTCAAGGCCGAGCAAGGCGACAACACTGGCACTGGCTTCGTGGTTCGCATGCGCCACACTTTCTAATCCCTTGCTGTCGTAAGACAGTTTGAGATTGAGAAATCAAACCCCACCGTGGCAATACGGTGGGGTTTTTTTATGGAATGCGTCAGCCCTCGAGTACCCACCTGAAGTGGTCCTCCCGTATTTGGATAGGCCTTTGTCCAGCACGCCAGTATTCGCCGTTGGTTTCGCGCACCACCCAACGGCCGATCTGCGGCGACACCCACAGGGTATCGCGGCGGGTGTAGTTCAGGCGGCTGCTGTCCTCGTGTTCGAGCCGAATGAAGCGCTCCACGCGTGCCGTGTCGTGCCACTGCCCTGCGGTCTCAATGCGTTCGCAGCCGGTCACCCTTGCATGTACCTCGATCCAAAGGCTGTAGCTTGCACCCAAAGGGCGGTAGCGTGTGCTGGCCTGCACACGCTTGCCGGGCTGTAACGGGTCGGGCCAGAGGGGTAAGGGTTGCAGGTAGACCACCGTCCTGTCCCATGCGGGGTCTTGCAGGATCTGTCCCCATCGGCTCTGCAGTTCCTCGGGTAACTCACCATGCCTTGACGAACGTCGGCGGACTAAGATGCCGGGCGAAATGGAAGCCACAGTCTCTTGCACGGTGTCGACCAGCTCGCCGTTGTACATGTTCAAGACCCGGTAAGTCCACGACTGACCCACGCCCGGATCACGCCAGGCAGGCAGCTGCGCCTGAGCACCCATCGCTTGGCGCGGCAGTGGCTGCAGGGGCTGAATACTGCAAGCGGCCAGCGGCAAGGCCGCCAAGCCAAGTACGGTTCGTCGTTGCATGCGATGCTCCTGTTTCAGTTCGTATCGTGAGACCCCACGATTCCGGCGGTTTGGGCTGGCGTGATAGTCTCAGACGAAATTATTTATTCATGCGTTTTTTTACTTGCGTTCTGATGTCTTTGCTGGTGGCTGGCTTGCCCGCTTGCTCCATCATCGCCCCTATGCAACAGCAAGCGATGCCAGAGCATCTTCCCCTGAACTACAGCGCCAAAGACATCATGCGCTGGCAGACCATGCAGCTGCCGGGCAAACTGCGCACGGCCTTTCGCCTGACCCAGAGCGAGCAGCGCCCGGCGGTCGTGACCGAATCGGCCGGCTCTATCAGCATGCTGCGCCAGAAGTTGCGCATCGATCCCGCGCAACTGGGTGCGCTGCATTTCGAATGGCGGGTGGACAACCTGATCGAAGGCGCCGACATGACCCAGCGCGAGAGCGAAGATTCTGCTGTGCGGGTGGTGCTGGCCTTTGACGGTGACCGCAGCCTTTTTTCGCCGCGCAACGCCATGCTCAGCGAACTCAGCCGCACCATGACGGGCGAGCCCATGCCCTATGCGGTGCTGATGTACGTCTGGAGCAATGAACTGCCGGTGGGCATGGTGATCACCAACCCCCGCACCGACCGCATCCGCAAAATCGTGGTCGAGTCGGGGCCGCAACGACTGCGCCAGTGGCTGCAGTACCAGCGCGATGTCCGGGCCGATTTCGAACAGGCTTTTGGCGAGGCGCCAGGCGCCTTGCAGTCCATCGGCATCATGACCGACACCGACAACACCCGGGGCCGCACCCAAGCGGCCTACGGTCCTATCCGTCTGGAGCGCGGCACGGACCGCCGCTGAAGGTGTCGGCCTTCCGATTCGTTTTTTTATCCAGGAGACCCTCCATGTTCCAACGTCGTCAGATCCTTCAAGTGCTGGGCGCTTCTGCCCTGGCCGCCCAGGCGCCGCAGCTGCTGGCCCAGAACTTTCCCAGCAAGCCCATCCGCATCGTTGTGCCTTTTGGTGCGGGTGGTGTGGCCGATCTGACCGTGCGTGCAGTCGGCCAAAAGCTGTCGGAGAACCTGGGTCAAGCGGTCGTGATCGACAACCGCCCCGGCGCGGGCGGCGTGGTGGCCGGTGAGCTGGTGGCCAAGGCCGAGCCCGACGGCCACACCCTGCTGCTGATGTCCAACGGCACGGCCGTGAGTGCGGGCCTGTTTCGCTCGCTGCCCTTCAACACCCGCACCGACTTTGCCCCGATCTCCCTGCTGGGGCAATTCGACATGGCCGTGGTGGTGCCGGAAAACTCCCCGCACAAGACGCTGGCCGACCTGATCGCTTTTGGCCGCGCCAATCCGGGCAAGCTCAACATCGGCACCATCAACATCGGCAGCACCCAAAACCTGGCGGCCGAATTGCTGCGCACGCAGGCCAACCTGATCGCCCAGCTCATCCCCTACAACGGCACCCCGGCGGTGATCAACGCCCTGCGTGGCGGACAGATCGACATGGCGGTCGAAATCCTCGGCCCGCTCAAGCCGCAGATCAGCGCCAAAGCCGTGCGCCTGCTGGGTGTGATGGGCGAGCAGCGCCCCAAAGACATGCCCGAAGTGCCCACCCTGCGCGAGCTGCCGGGCCTGAGCAACTTCAATGTGTCGTCTTGGAACGCACTGGCCGCGCCCGGCAAGACCCCCAAGCCCATCATCGACCGCCTGAGCGCCGAAGTGGCCAAGGTGCTGGCTCAGCCCGATATGGTGCAGCGACTGGCCAGCTTCAATGTGCAGGCCAAAGCCAGCACACCGGCCCATCTGGCACAACTGCTCGACCGCGATATCGCGCGCTGGACCGAGGTGATTCAGCGCGCAGGCATTCCTCAGCAGTGATAGCCCGCTGACTGGTCAGCGTGGCGCCATAGGTTACGCCAGCGCCAACTGGCCCGCAACCGTGCGGGCTTTTTTGCGCTTGTAGGGGCATGCCACACGACAGCCGTCGTGTTCTAGCGAACCTTCTGCACAACGCTGTTCAGGAATAAAAAACCCACCGTGTTGCTACGGTGGGTTTTATTTCTGAGTCTCAGGCTGTATTACAACAGCTTGGGATTAGAAGGAGTGGTTCACACCGAAGGCGTACTGACTTTCTTTCCACTTGTCCCCTTGGGTTTGGACAGTGTCACCCTTGAGGTTTTGCTGGCCGTAAATTGCGTAGAGTCGCGTACGCTTGCTGAGCGAGTAGGTGGCACCAATCTGCATGGCGGTGTTTTCGAACTTCTGACCGTCAGCAGCTGGGCCAAAAGTACGTGTGCCCGTACCATAGGAGGCGAAAGCATTAAGAGCACCAGTCACAGGCGCTTGGACACCGATCTGAGTGCCCTTGTTTTTATAGGCTTGAACGCCAGTAGCGCCGGTTGAGCTCTTGCTATTGATGTGCTGCAAAGACAGTGTTGCAGAGCCCAGCTTGTAGGTCATACCCACGTAGTCGTTATTGTTCTCACGAGCAGACACACCGTTGCTCGAAGCTTTTTGTTCATGCATCGCTGCAGACAGGGTCAGAGCACCCGTTGCATAACCAACCCTGAGGCCTGTGTCATCGGTTTTGGCGCCAACAGACCCTGCAACACCAGATTCCACCAGTTTTGCATTGTTCTGGCCAATCTGTAATTCAGCTTGGAAGCCGTTGAACGATGGTGTGATGTAGTTGATGGCGCTGTTGATGGTGGTTTCGCGCGAGAGACGACCGTACCCGAGATCAGCCGCGAGGGCGGGATTAACTAGCGAGACGCTCAAGGGTGACCACATGAGTTGGCCAACTACATTGTTGGCGCCACCAGCCAGTTGCGGAACAACTGCCTTAAGAAGAGGCGTGTCTTGACGACCCAGCAGAACGGTACCGAAACCACCTTCCAAGCCCACGAATGTGGGGCGGCTACCAAATGTGTTGGCGCCTGCGTTGCCAGCCGTCAGGCTGCTCTCGATCTGGAAACGGGCCTTGAGGCCACCACCCAGGTCTTCAACGCCTCGGAAACCAATGCGTTGTGTAGCCAAGCCACTTTGGTTGCCCGTTGTTGTGAGGGTTGCCTTATCTGAGGAGCCGGTTTCAGAAAATTTGCCAGTTAGGCTGGAATAGCCTTGATCGATGATGCCGTAGATGGTCACGGAAGACTGGGCGAAAGAAGTGGCGGCTGTCAATGTAGCCAGAGCATATACATTGAATTTGTTAAATTAATCCATTAATACTTACAATTGATGGTTTTATGGACTACAGTGAGGCCATGGCGCTTGTTCAGATTTCTGCTCCCTTGGTCACACCGCTGTCGCACTTTCTGGCCGATCCCCAGTCCGTGGTGCAGGCCGGTGGGGTGTCGGCCGTGGCGGTGTTGCATGACAACCAGCCGTGTTTCTATGTGCTCAGCCCGCAGGGCTGGTTGGCTTTGCAGGGCGGGGTGGGCGATGGTCCAACTTCGGGCCCACTACGGCCTGCCGCGCAGCCCGATGCTGCTGCGCTGCCCGATGCCGCCAATGCGGCCCTGAGGGCATCCTCGGGGCATGACCGTTTTGTTTGGCTGGCCGATCATTTGCTCCAGTCTGAGACCCAGCGCATGGCGCGCGGCGACCTCAGCCGTGCGGCGGTGGGTATTCTGCGCAACCGACTGCAGGCGCATGTGATGCCGTACTTTCGGGACATCGCCCCTTCGCAAACCGACACAGGCGTGCTGGAGGGCTTTGTGCAGCGCCTCACGCAGGCAGGCTTGTCGACCACCACCATGTCGCAGTACCTGGTGGTGGTGCGCAAGCTGTTGCGGCTGGCGGTCAGGCAAAAGCTGCTGCGGGAGGTGCCCGAGATGCCCCAGGTGCGGGTGATTCACCGGCCACGGGCGATGCTGACGCTGGCCGAATACCGTGCGGTCGTGGCAGCGGCGAATCGGCTGGTGCGCCAGTCCCTGCCGGCCCCACAGATCAAGCTGCAGGGCCGGCAGCGCGCGCGTTTCTGGGTCCAGCCGCGCCACCTGACGCTGCCGCGCGACATGGCCTGGGCGATCCGCTTCATGGTCAACAGCTTCGTTCGCCCGGGAGATTTGCGCCAGCTCAAGCACAAGCATGTGCAGGTCTGTCGCGGTGACCAGCTCTACCTGCGCTTGACCCTGCCCGAGACCAAGCGGCACGACACCCCCATGGTGACTTTGCGGCCAGCGGTGCAGGTGTACGAGGCGGCGCTGGCGCAGGCCCGCGCCGAGGGCTTGGGTGGCTCCGAGGACTATGTTTTTTTACCGCAGGAAAAAGACCGCAACTACGCGCTGGCGGTGCTGGGCTTCTGGTTCAAGTGGGTCTTGCGTGAGGCGGGCGTGGCCACAGAAGACACCTGGGGCAGGCCGCGCACCCTCTATTGCCTGCGCCACACGGCCATCATGTTCCGCTTGCTCTACGGCCAGGGCATTGACATGCTCACCCTGGCGCGCAATGCGCGCACCTCGGTGCAGATGATCGAGCGCTTTTACGCCTCGGCGCTCGATGGCGAGATGAACGTGGCCATGCTGCAAAGCCGCAGGGCGGCCCGCTGACGGGCACTGCGCCCAGCTGGAAGCGTCAGCCTGACTTGAGCTTGCGCCACAGCGGCGGGCCGATCAGCAGCAACGCGGCGATGGCCAGCAGCGAGGCCGACAGGGGCCGGGTGACGAAGGTGCTCCATTCGCCCATGCTGATGGTCAGGGCCTGGCGCATCGACTGTTCGGCCATGGGGGCGAGGATCAGACCGACGATCAGCGGTGCGGCCGGAAAGTCAAAACGCCGCATGGCATAGCCGATCAGGCCAAACACATACAGCAGGCCGACGTTGAAGACCGAGTTGCCCGCGCCGTAGACCCCGGCGGTGGAGATGACGATGATGCCGGCATACAGCCAGGGCGGCGGGATCTTGAGCAGTTTGACCCACAGACCCACCAGCGGCAGGTTGAGCACCAGCAGGATGACGTTGCCGATGTAGAGGCTGGCGATCAGGGTCCACACCAGACTGCTTTGCGAGGCGAACAGCTGGGGGCCGGTCTGGATGCCATAGCCCTCGAAGGCCGAGAGCATGATGGCGGCCGTGGCCGAGGTCGGGATGCCCAGGGTCAGCAGGGGCATGAGCACACCCGCTGCCGCGGCGTTGTTGGCGGCCTCTGGACCGGCCACGCCCTCGATGGCGCCCTGGCCGAATTCTTCGGGGTGCTTGCTGAGTTTTTTCTCGGTGTAGTAAGACAGCAGCGTGGGCAGTTCGGCGCCGCCCGCAGGCATGGCGCCAATCGGAAAGCCGTAGAACGCGCCACGGAACCAGGCTTTCCACGAGCGGGCCCAGTCGCTTTTGCTCATCCACAGGCTGCCCGAGAGTTTCATCACCTCGCCACCCTTGGATTCGCGGCCCTGCCAGGCCAGGTACAGCGCTTCGCCTACGGCGAAGATGCCGACGGCGGCCACGGTCACCTCAATGCCGTCCAGCAAAGAAGCTTGACCGAATGTGAAGCGCGGTTGCCCGGTCTGCAGGTCGATCCCGACCAAGCCCAGCAGCGCACCCACGGCCAGTGCGATGAGGCCGCGCAGCATGGAGTTGCCCAGCACGGCGGACACCGCCACCACCGACAGCACCATCAGGCTGAAGTATTCGGCCGGCCCGAAGGCCAGGGCCGCCTCCACCACCATGGGCGCAAAGAAGGTCAGGGCCAGGGTGCCGATGGTGCCGGCCACAAAACTGCCGATGGCGGCCGTGGCCAGCGCCTGGCCGGCACGACCCCGCCGGGCCATCTTGTTGCCCTCCAGAGCGGTCATCATGGACGACGCCTCGCCGGGCGTCTTGATCAGGATGGAGGTGGTGGAGCCGCCATAAGCCGCGCCGTAGTAGATGCCCGCGAACATCACGAACATGCTGGTGGCCGGCACATGGTAGGTCAGGGGCAGCAGCAGGGCGATGGTGAGTGCCGGGCCGATGCCGGGCAGTACGCCGACCAGGGTGCCCACAAAGCAGCCCACGAAACCCCACATCAGGGTCATGGGTTGCAGGGCGTTGGCAAAGCCTGCCAGCAGGGCATCGATTGAAGACATCAGCGACTCCGGTGGCTCAGATCAGCCAGGGCAGGCCCGGGCCAAGCCCCACACCCAGCACGTGGGCAAAGACCCCCCAGAACACGGTGGCGATCAGGCCGCAGAGGGTGAAGGACTGGAGGTTGAGCGGGGCGTCGAAAGCACGCGCCACACCCATGCCGCACAGGGTGGCCGGCAGGATGAAGCCCAGCGGCACCACCAGGCCCATGAAGGCCAGCCCGCCGCCGAGAAGAAAGAGCAGGCGCCGGTTGGCGCCCGGCAAGGGGCTTTGGTCTTCCTGCAGGCTTTCATCGGCCTGGCCGCCGCGCCAGGCGCTGATGCCGTACAGCAGCGCCAGCACCGCCAGCCCGGCCACGACGGCGGCCGGCACCAGCGTGGCCCCGACCGTCATCTGCATGAGCGACTGCGGGATCACGCTGACCTGCCAGGCGGCCACGCCACACAGGGCGGCGAGCAAGAAGGCGATGCGCAGCGGCGTCATGCCAGGCCCAGTTCCTTCATCAGCACTTCTTTGTCTGCAATGTCCTTGGCGATGTCACGCTCAAAAGGACGCTCGGTCATGAAGGCATCGGTCCACTTGCGGGTCTCCAACTCCTGCTTCCAGGCGGGCGACTGGCTGACTTTGGTCATGAAGTCGATCAGGGCTTCGCGCTGTTTGTCGTTGATGCCCGGGGCGGCAAACACGCCGCGCCAGTTCGACTCGGTCACGTTCACGCCCAGTTCGGGCAGGGTGGGCACGTTCACGCCAGGAATGCGGCGCTTGCCGGAGACGGCCAGCGGGATCATCTTGCCGGCCTTGATCTGCTCTTCGAATTCGGAGTAGCCCGAGATGCCGGCGACCACCTGGTTGCCCAGGATGGCGGCATTGGCGGGGCCGCCCCCAGCGAAGGCCACATAGGCGGCATCGCGCGGGTTCTTGCCCAGGGCCTTGATGACCATGCCCAGGATCAGGTGGTCGGTGCCGCCCGCGCTGCCCCCCGCCACCGAGACGGCCTTGGGGTTGGCCTTGAGGGCCGCTTCGAGTTCTTTCCAGGTCTTGATCTTGCCGGCCGCAGGCACCACGATGACGCCGGCCTCTTCGGTCAGGCGCGCGATCGGGGTCACGTCCTTGATGGTGATCGGGCTCTTGTTCGCAATACCGGCGCCGATCATCACCGAACCGGCGACCATGAGGCTGTTGGCCTGGCCCTTGCGCTGGTTGACGAAGCGGGGCAGGCCGACCATGCCGCCAGCACCACCGACGTTCTCGAAGGCCATGTTGCCCACCAGACCGGCGGCTTTGGCCGCGCGCTCGATGGCGCGGGCGGTGCCGTCCCAGCCGCCGCCCGGGGCCGCGGGCACGAACATGTTGATCGTGTCAAACAGGGGCTTGCCCTGGGCCCAGGCGGGCAGCACCAGGCCGGCGCCGGCGGCGGCACCCAGGCCGAGGAAGTCGCGTTTGCTGAGGTTCATGGAAGGTCTCCTGTGTGAAAATGAAAGTGGACGGGCCAGGCCATCACAACCATTCTCGGTTCCATCCTGGCTCTGCGGCTTTCAATTTCCTGTCAATCCTGCCCCGTGAATACCCTCAAGCCCCGCCTCCTGCTGGTGGAGGACACGCCGGACATCGCCCTGTGGCTGGCCACCGCCCTGCGCCAATCGGGCCTGGAGGTGGTGCACGTCGGCGATGGGCTGGCGGCGCTGGCAGCACTGGCGCCCGGCCATGGTTTTGATGTGGTCGTGCTCGATTTGCAGCTGCCCGGCAAGGACGGCCTGCAGGTGCTGCAGACCCTGCGTGCCCAGGGGGACGGGGTGCCGGTGCTGGTGCTGACCGCCCGCGCCGCGGTGGCCGACCGGGTGCTGGGCCTGCAGTTGGGGGCCGACGATTACCTTGCCAAGCCCTTTGACCTGGGGGAACTCGAAGCCCGCCTGCAGGCCTTGCTGCGGCGTCCGGGCCGCATGAAGTCGGTGGCGTTGCGTCTGGGGGCGCTCGAGCTCTTGCCCGACTCCGGTGAGGTGCTTTGGCAAGGCCAGCCCCTGGCCCTGACGCCGCGGGAGGTGGCGGCCCTGCGCGGTCTGCTCGCTTCACCGCAGCGGCCGGTGGCCAAGGACAAGCTGCACGCGCAGGTCTTTGGCGAGGAGTTGGTCGAACTGGAGGCGGTGGAGGTGCTGATCCACCGGCTGCGACGCAAGCTCGAGCAGCGGACGGGCGAGTCCGGCGTGCGTGTCGTCACCTTGCGGGGCATGGGTTACATGCTGGCTGCGGCGGGATCGCATGGCTGAAACCCCTGGCCATTCCTTGCGTTGGCGGCTACTGGCCTTGCTGCTGCTGCCCTTGCTGCTGCTGGTGGCCGGGCAGGCCTGGTTTGGCTACGAGCGGGCGGTGCATGCGGCCAACGACGCCTACGACCGCTCGCTCTACCTGACCGCCCGCACCTTGGCCGAGGACCTCAAGTGGCGCGACGGGCAGCTGCAGCTGCACATGCGTCCGGGCACCGGCTACCTGTTTGAAAACCACACCGGCTCGCGCCTGTTCTACCAGGTCACTGGCAACGACGGCGCCCATTTGCTGGGTGCCACCGATCTGCCGCGCCTGCCGGGCCAGCCCGCCCAGGTGCATTTTTTTGCGCTGGTTGATTTTGCCGATGCCCAGTATCGGGGCACGCCGGTGCGGCTGGCCCGGCTGGCCCATGTCTTGCACCAGGCCGACCGCGAGGACCGGGTGGTGCATGTGACCGTGGTGGAGACCCGCGAGACCCGCGATGACCTGATCGAGACCATCCTGCGCGAGACCTTGGGCAGCCAGGCCTTGCTGCTGGTGGCGGTGGCCTTGCTGGTGTTGCTGGCGGTGCGGCTGGTGGTGCAGCCTCTGCAGCGCCTGCGTCAGATCATCGAAGGCAAGGACGATGACGATCTTCAGCCGCTCTCGGGCGGCGGCTGGCCGCAAGAGCTGCAGCCGCTGGTGGCGGCGATCAACGGCTACATGCAGCGGCTGGGCCGCCTGATCGGAATCCGCAAGCGCTTTCTGGACAACGCCGCGCACCAGTTGCGCACGCCGCTCACTGCCCTCAAGACCCAGCTGGGCCTGCTCGAACGCCAGCACGGAGCGGTGGCCGATCCGGTGTTGCAGGCGGCCTTGCGCACCACCGACGATGCGGTACGTCTGACGGCCCAGCTGCTGGCGCTCACCCGCGCCGAACACGGACCCGACATGGAGCGCATGAGCCGGGTGGATCTGCTGCCCCTGCTCAGGCAGGTGACCGAAGACCACTCCTGGCGTGCCCACGAACGCGGGGACGATCTGGGTTTCGAAGCCCTGACCGGCAGCCTGTGGGTGCAGGGCAATGCGGTGCTGCTGCAGGAGGCGGTGTCCAACCTCATCGACAACGCCATGCACCACGGGGGACCGGGCGTGCGCATCACCGTGCGGGTGAATGCGCAGGGGGTCGAGGTGGAAGACAACGGCCCGGGCATCGCAGCGGCGCATCAGGCCCATGTCTTCGAACGGTTCTACCGCGCCTGCCCACCGGGGGTCAGCGGCAGTGGGCTGGGCTTGGCCATCGTGCAGGAAATCGCGCGCCAGCATGGCGCGCAGGTGGTGCTGCGCAGCCCGGTGCAAGACGGCAGGGGCACCTCGCTGGCTCTGCGCTGGCCTCAGGTGTAGCGCTTGTTGCGCAGGTTGTTCTTCATTTCGCGCAGCAGGGGCTGCAGCTTTTCGCCAATCCGCAGGGCCACGGTGGTGGCCAGGATGTCGATGATCAGCAGGTGCAGCAGGCGCGAGACCATGGGGCTGTATTTGTCGTAGCCTTCGGGGTGGTCGGCCGTGAGGTGGATGTGGCCGCTGCCGGCCAGGGGCGAGCCGCTGGCGGTGATGACGATGGTGGTGGCGCCGCGCTTTTCGGCGATGTCGCAGGCATCGATCAGTACGCGGATGCGGCCCGAGTTGGAGATGATGACCGCGCAATCGCCAGGCTGCAGCATGGAGGCGCTCATGACCTGCATGTGGCCATCGCTGTAGGCGATGGTGTGCAGCCCCAGACGGAAGAACTTGTGCTGCGCGTCCTGCGCCACGATGCCCGAATTGCCCACCCCGTAGAACTCGATGCGGCGACCACTTCGGTGGGTGTCGGCCAGGGCCTGGGCGGCGTGTTCGAGTGCAAACGAGCTGGCGTCGTTGCGGTACTTGAGGAAGGCGGCGACCGTGTTGTCGATGACCTTGACGGCCACATCGCTGGTTTTGTCATCGGGGTCCACGCTGCGGTGGATGAAGGGCACGCCCTCACTCACGCTGCCGGCGAGCTTGAGCTTGAAGTCCGACAGGCCGTCGTAACCCATGCTGCGGCAAAAGCGCACCACGGTGGGCTTGCTCACATGGGCCCGGTCGGCCAGTTCGGTCACCGGCAGGTTGGCAAAGGCACGCGGGTCGGCGAGCACCAGCTTGCCCACGCGTTGCTCGGCGGGCGCCAGCGAGGACAGGGAGGCTTTGATGCGGTCGAGCATGGGGGATCTCCAGAGGGGTGGGTCGCGGGCGCGGTCTCTGACCGCTGCCGCCGTCAGGGGTTCAGCATTCCTCGCTCCAGCAGAAGCCGTCCCGCGCGATCATGGCGCTCGAGGCGCTCGGTCCCCAGGTGCCGGCGTGGTAGGGCCGCGGCCCGGCGGGGTCGGCGGACCAGTGCTGCAGGATGGGTTCGACCCAGCGCCAGGCCTCTTCCTGCTCGTCGCTGCGCACGAACAGGTTCAGGCGGCCATCGAGCACATCCAGCAGCAGGCGCTCGTAGGCGCCCACGCGTTCGCTGCCAAAGCGTTTGTCAAAGTCCAGGTCCAGGTGCACCGGCGCCAGGGTCTGTCCGGCACCGCCTGGCCCGCGCTTGCTCTGGCCGGTGGCAAACAGGTGCAGCTCCAGCCCATCCTTGGGCTGCAGGTGGATCACCAGCTTGTTGGCCTGGCCCAGCGGTGCATGAAAAATCTGGTGCGGGGTGGGGCGGAAGTTGACCTCGATGTGGGCTTCGCGCGCGGCCATGCGTTTGCCGGTGCGGATGTAAAACGGCACGCCGGCCCAGCGCCAGTTGTCGATTTCGGTGCGCAGTGCGACAAAGGTTTCGGTGCTGCTGTCGGGGTTCACCCCGCCCTCGTCGCGGTAGCCGGGCACCGCCTGCCCATCCACCGTGCCGGTGCTGTACTGGCCGCGCACCACATGCTGGCCCAGGGTCTCGGGCGTCCAGCGCCGCAGGGCGCGCAGCACCTTGAGTTTTTCGTCGCGGATGGCGTCGGCATGGGCGTTGATGGGGGGTTCCATGGCGATGGCGCACAGCAGCTGCAGGGCGTGGTTTTGCACCATGTCGCGCAGCGCGCCGGTGCCTTCGTAGAAACCGCCGCGCTTTTCCACGCCCAGTTCTTCGGCGATGGTGATCTGGATGTTGGCGATGTGCTCGCGCCGCCACAGCGGCTCAAACAGTGTGTTGCCAAAGCGCAGCGCGAACAGGTTTTGCACCGCCGGCTTGCCCAGGTAGTGGTCGATCCGGAAGACCTGCTGTTCACGAAACACCCGACCCACCACCGCATTGATGGCGCGGTTGGACGCCAGATCGTGCCCGAGGGGTTTTTCCAGCACGATGCGCGTCTTGGGTGTGTTGAGGCCGGCCGCAGCCAGTTGCTCGCAGATGGTGGTGAACAGGGTCGGCGCGGTCGAGAGGTACATGACCACCGTGTCGGTCTCGCGTTCGGCCAGCCGGGCCTGCAAGGCGGCATAGTCTGCGGGCCGGGACAGGTCCATGCGCACATAGCACAGCAGCTCGGCAAAGCGGGCGAATTCTTCCGGGTTGGGGCGTTTGTCGCCTTCGACCCGCTCGAACTTGGCCTGGATGCTCTGGCGGTATTGCGCGTCGCTGAGGGCATCGCGCCCCACGCCAATGATGCGTCCGCCCTCGGGCAGGGTGCCGTGGCGGAAGGCCTGGAGCAGGGCCGGCATCAGTTTGCGCCAGACCAGATCGCCGGTGCCACCGAAGAAAACGAGGTCAAAAGCCATGGTGGACGGGGTGGGGTGAGTTACATGAAAATCTTTTTGTAATGTAACTTTGTTTCAAAGATAATTCAAGCCATACACCGTCCATCCGCTCGCGCCGAGCCTGCCGAAGCGCGTGCACACCACCATGAACCAGCTCGCCGCCCTCAAGCAATACACCACCGTGGTCGCCGACACCGGCGACTTTCTGCAACTGGCCCAGTTCCGCCCGCAGGACGCGACCACCAACCCTTCGCTGATCCTGAAGGCGGTGCAAAAGCCCGAGTACGCGCCCCTGCTGGCCCAGGCGGTGGCGGACCACCCGGGCCAGCCGCTGGACGTGGTGATGGACCACCTGCTGGTGCGCTTCGGTCAGGAAATCCTGAAAGTGGTGCCGGGTCGCGTGTCGACCGAAGTCGATGCCCGCCTGAGTTTTGACACGGCCGCCACGGTGGCACGCGCCCGCCGCATCATGGCGCTCTACGAAGCCCAGGGCATCGGCCGCGAGCGGGTGCTCATCAAAATCGCCGCCACCTGGGAGGGCATCCAGGCGGCGGCCGAGCTCGAGCGCGAAGGCATCCATTGCAACCTCACGCTGCTGTTTGCTTTCTGTCAGGCGGTGGCCTGTGGGGCCGCCGGCGTGCGGCTGATCTCGCCCTTTGTCGGCCGCATTTACGACTGGTACAAAAAAGCCGCAGGCCCCAGCTGGGTCGAGGCCGACCACGCCGGCGCCCAGGACCCGGGCGTGCAGTCGGTCACCGCGATCTACAACCACTACAAGAAGCACGCCATCCGCACCGAGGTGATGGGCGCCTCTTTCCGCAACGTCGGCCAGATCCTGGCGCTGGCGGGTTGTGATCTGCTGACCATCAGCCCCGATTTGCTGGCCCAGCTGGCCGCCAGCCAGGCCCCCCTGCAGCCCGCCCTGAGCGCACAGGCCGCGCAGGCCATGGACCTGCCGGTGGTGACCTACGACGAAGCCGCCTTCCGTCTGGCGCTCAACGAAGACGCCATGGCCACCGAAAAACTGGCCGAAGGCATCCGCGCCTTCTGCGCCGATGCGCTCAAGCTCGAAAGCCTGATGCTGCAGGCCCGGCCTTGAAACGCGATGAATCCATCCCAACACCCATCACGATCGGAGCCGCTCCTGCGAGGCCCTATTTGTAGGAGCGGTCTCCGACCGCGATGGAATTCATCCTGAGACCCCATGCGCTGTGACCACACCCCGGCCTGGCAGGCCCTCCAATCCCAGGCGGCCTCTTTCCGCCGCTTCGATCTGCGTGAGGCCTTTG
>JACCDH011430207.1_pt1 | contig 19051 bp, 15 predicted proteins | sample 7442481 | NCBI WGS metagenome assembly JACCDH01 (sample SAMN15323433, study PRJNA562643) | freshwater metagenome | isolation source: river surface water | place: USA:Blue River Watershed | collected 2017-08-15 | reverse complement strand
CTCCAATAGCATAATAGCCCGGAATATTGGTTTGGTTGTACGCATTTACCAAAATTTTGTCTCGGTCAACTGCAATTCCAACTTCTTCTAATCCGATGTTTTCGATATTGGTTTTAATTCCAACCGCCGACAATAAAATATCTGCTTCTAAAACTTCTTCTCCTTTGGCTGTTTTAACGAATGCTTTCACGCCTGCACCAGTAGTGTCAATTCGTTCTACAGAAGAACTGGTCATAATCTTAACACCTGCTTTTTTCATCGAACGTTCCATTTGTTTTGAAATGTCTTCGTCCTCAACAGGAACTATATTAGGCATAAATTCCACAATGGTAACGTCTGTTCCCATAGCATTATAAAAATGCGCAAATTCAACTCCTATTGCTCCAGAACCTACAATAATCATCGATTTTGGTTGCGTTGGCAATGTCATTGCTTGACGATATCCAATCACTTTTACACCGTCTTGTGGCAAGTTTGGCAATTCGCGTGAACGAGCTCCAGTGGCAATGATAATGTGGTCAGCGGTGTATTCAGTAACTTTTCCGTCCTTATCTGTAACATCTAATTTTTTTCCTGGTTTAAGTTTTCCAAAACCATCGATAACGTCGATTTTATTTTTTTTCATCAAGAATTGAACCCCTTTGCTCATTCCGTCTGCAACGGAGCGGCTACGTTGCACAACAGCAGGGAAATCTTTGTCGAAAGAGGAAACTGTCAATCCATAATCGGAAGCGTGTTTTAGATAATCAAAAACCTGAGCTGATTTTAAAAGGGCTTTGGTTGGAATACAACCCCAATTCAAGCAAACTCCACCCAAATTTTCTTTTTCGATTACGGCTACTTTAAAACCCAATTGCGATGCTCTAATGGCAGTTACATAACCACCTGGTCCACTTCCTAAAACTATAATATCGTATTTCATTGTGTTCGTGTTTATTTTATTATGGTAAAAATGCAGTCGCTATCGCTCGTGTCATTTTGTTCGTGTTTATTTATTATTTTTACAAAATGCAGTCGAAAAGCTCGTGTCATTTTGTTCTTGTTTATTTATTATTTGTACAAAATGCAGTCGCAAAAGCTTGTGTCATTTTTTTGTGTTTATTTTTTTAGTTGAATAATGCAGTCGCAAAAGTTATTAATGATTCGAATAGATTTTCTTATTTAGAATCATTTTGCAAAATTAAGGAATTATTTTAAAAAATTGTAAGTAATTGTTATTCGAATTTGCCAATTTTTTTAACTAATGAAACAATTGTAGTTGCAATAATTGCACCTATAAAAGCAAGAAAAATATCTTTTTGAGCATCCCAAATATCACCTTGCGTTCCCAAATAGGCATCGCCTTGTGCTTTGAAAAATACATCGGCAACAGCCCATTCGATTAATTCGTAAAAAGCACTTATGGAAAGTGTGATTTCTATGGGCAAAGTCCAAGCTACCCAAGTCGGGAATTTTAACCATTTCAAAAACATTTCACGCATAGGGTATGCCAATAAAAATCCAAAACTAAAATGGACAATTCTGTCGTAATGATTTCGGGATAAATCGAGCGCATCTTTTAGCCAGTAACCAAAAGGATTTTCGGCATAAGTGTATTTTGAACCGTAAACTTGCAAACACAAATAAATACAAATTAACAAATAACTAAGGTCACTAAATTGGAATTTTTTGTAGTTGAATACCATAAAGCCAAGGAATAAAAATACCAGCGTGTTTTCTAATATCCAATTGGCAGTATCGGTATTTCCGATATAGGAATTTGCCCAATTGAAAAGAAAAAATACAATGAAAATTTGAAGCCAATAGTTCTTTTTTAGAGGAGTTCGATTTTTGGAAATTGCGATTGTAAATACCATATTGAATAAATTAAATTAGTTATTAGTGGAGTCGATTTCTAAAGCAAACTGTGAGTCGTATAGTTTTTTGTAATATCCATTTTCAAATGTCAATAATTCTTGATGTGTTCCTTGCTCGACTATCAATCCTTTGTCCATCACGACAATTTTGTCAGCTTTGAGAATGGTGGCCAGGCGATGTGCAATAACGATAGAAGTTCTACCTTTGGTAATCGTTTCGGTCGCTTTTTGAATCAATTCCTCTGAATAGGTGTCGATTGAAGAAGTGGCTTCGTCCAAAATTAAAATGCTTGGATTACTCACATAAGCCCGCAGAAAAGCAATAAGTTGGCGTTGTCCCGAAGACAGCATAACACCACGTTCCTTGACATCAAAATCATAATTGTCGGGCAAACTTTTAATAAATTTATGTACGCCGATTTTTTTGGCAGCAGCCAAAACCTGCTCCCGAGAAATGTCAGGGTTATTGAGTGTAATGTTATTAAAAATGGTATCAGCGAAAAGAAATACGTCTTGTAAAACAACGGCTATTTGCTTGCGTAATGAACTTAAAGTATAGTTTTCGATGTTGTGTCCGTCAATGCAAATAGTTCCGCTATTGATTTCATAAAAACGGTTTAGCAAATTGATAATAGTCGATTTTCCTGCTCCTGTAGCTCCAACAATGGCAATGGTTTTTCCCGCTTTTACATCTAAATCAATTCCTTTAATCACATATTCTTCGGCGATATAACCAAAATGGACGTTTTTGAATTGAATACTTCCTTTGAATATTGGCGCTTCAATGGTTCCTGTATCTTGAATTTGGTCTTGGGTGTCGAGAATGTCAAAAACACGATTGGCAGCAATCATTCCCAGTTGCATTTCGTTGAATTTATCCGCAATTTGGCGCAACGGATTGAACAACATTCCGATGAACATAGTATAGGAAAACAAATCTCCAAATGTGGTAAAATTATCTCCGTTTAATATTTTGATCCCTCCGTAAAGTACAATAAAACCAAGTGTTAACGAAGAAATAATATCGGCGATGGGGAAGAAGATGGAGTTGTATAAAATGGTTTTTATCCAAGCTTTATTGTGCTTTTGGTTGATGGTTTTGAATTTTTCAAATTCAATATCTTCTCGATGAAATAATTGTACAATTTTCATTCCTGTCACTCGTTCCTGAACGAACGAGTTTAAATTGGCAATTTGTGTTCTTACTTCTTCAAAAGCCACTTGCATTTTCTTTTGAAAAATTCGGGTGAAGAAAACTAAAATTGGCATCGCAACAATGACAATCCAAGTGAGTTTCCAGTTCATATAAAACATAAAAACCAGCACTACAATCATTTTCATCATATCACTTATGATCATAAACAATCCTTGACTAAAAATCCGTGCAATGGCTTCAATATCTGAAACAGAACGAGTTACGAGTTGTCCCACGGGAACATTATCGAAATATTTCATTTTGAAACTCAAAATATGTTTGAACATTTTATTTCGAATGTCTTTTACAATATCCTGTCCTAGCCAGTTAGCCCAAAAAACGAAGAAAAATTGGGAGAATACTTCCAACAACAAAACAAATCCCATTAAACTGACATACAATAAAAGTCCAAATTGGTCGTGAGTTTTTATGTATCCATCGACTGTATGCTTCAATAAATAGGGTCTCAAAGCTGCAAAAACCGATAAAGAAATAGCAAAAATAATTACCCCATTAAATCTTAATTTATAGGGCTTGGTATATTGTAATATTCTTTTAAATAATCGGGTATCGAATGCTTTTGCTTTCATTGTCATTGTGAGGTACGAAACAATTTTATTTTAAAATTGCGAAGATATTATTTCAGTTTTTAATATTATTGTAAATTTTCAATCAGCTAACTGCTTTAATATCAATGTCAATATCAATTTGTTGTAATCCAGAATTCTATTTTTCCATCTTCCACTTCCCACTTTCTCACAAATAATCATAATCAATTTTTGTCAAGTATAATCCGTGTGCAGGAACTGAAAATCCGGCATTATCACGGCTTTTACTTATAATAATTTCGTTGAAATCTTCTATGGTAATTTTGTGCAAACCTACATAAACTAATGTTCCCACGATAGCACGAACCATATTTCTTAAAAAACGGTTGGCAGAAATGGTAAATATAAGATTATTATTTTCTTGTGTCCAATAGGCTTCAAAAATAGTACAATTGAATGTATTTACATCGGTATTTACTTTAGAAAAACATTGAAAATCAGTATAATTCAATAATAATTTTGAAGCTTCATTCATTAAATCTAAATCCAAATTTTGATGGTAATACCAACTTTGGTCTTGCAAAAATACATCTTTAAAAGTGTGAATATGATATTCGTAGGTTCTTTTGGTAGCGTCAAAACGAGCGTGAGCGTCTTCGTGAACGGGAATTATATCATATATCACAATGTCTTTGGGTAAATAAGAATTGAGTTTGTGTATTAAATTTTGACTATCAAGTGGAGTTTCAAAATCAAAATGGGCATACATTTCTTTGGCGTGAACGCCAGTGTCGGTTCGTCCTGCACCCATTAAATTAATTTCTGAATTCAAAACTATTGATAAGGCTTTGTTCAGAGTTTCTTGCACAGATTCAGCATTGGGTTGGCACTGCCATCCGTGATAATGAGTTCCGTTGTATGCCAGTTTTATAAAATACCTCAAAAAAAAGTGTTCAATATTCAGTGTTCAAAATTCAGCAAATAATGTTGAAATTGTGTTCAGTGAAAGAGTTAATAGCCGCAAATTTACAAAGATTTAAGTTGATTACATCTTTAAAGTTTTCCTAAAACTAAAATTTAAAAAGCTTAAGTTTCTGCCTATGCTTCGGGATTAAATAATAACTTTGCGGCTTTGAATTTTTGCAATAAAAGAAACTTCACGACCTGGTGTCTTTGCGGTGAAAAAATATGAAAAAAATCCTTCTACTTTCTGATACTCATAGTCATATTGATGACACGATTTTGAAATATGTAGCTCAAGCTGACGAAGTTTGGCACGCTGGAGATATTGGCGATTTGATTGTGACAGACAACATAAAAAAACTCAAACCATTACGGGCTGTTTACGGTAATATTGACGATGATAAAGCTAAAATGGAATTCCCATTATACAATCGATTTATGTGTGAAGGTGTCGATGTTTGGATTACTCATATTGGGGGGTATCCCGGAAAATACAATCCAAATATTAAATGCGAAATCACAGTAAACCCACCAAATTTGTTTATTTGTGGTCATTCCCATATTTTAAAAGTGATGTTCGATAAGAAACACAATCTTTTGCATATGAATCCAGGAGCTGCAGGTAAAAGCGGTTTCCATCAAGTGAGGACGATGTTGCGTTTTGTGATTGATGTTGATAAAATAAAAGATTTGGAAATTATTGAAATAGGGAAGAGGTGAAGTGTTCAGTGATCAGTTTTTTTAGTGGTCAGTTTTCAGTCTCAGTTTTCAGCTAGCTGTTTTATATAAAATACAATTACTATTTTTTATCCAGTTTCGGCTCCCAGTCATTACGAGGAACGAAGTAATCCTTCGGAGAGTACCGATAGCTATCGGAAGGGGTGAGGAACAAAAAAAACCCGAACTTTCATCCGGGTTTCCTTCGCACTAATAAACTAAGTTTATAGGATTATCTCAATCTATCCACAGATTTTACAAGATCTTCGTCCTTTTTGATGGCCTTATTAGCTAAAACTAATAACACGATAGCAACAATTGGCAGAAACATCCCAATACCTTTCTCAGAAACCGCGGGAGTTTCTCCAGATACATTTAGCGAACGATATACAAACAAGCCTAATAAAATTAAATTTAAAATTATGTTCAATCTGCCCATAACAAATTGATTTTGTCTTTTTTTATACGAAACGATACTCACCAAGGTCAGTGTTGTACTTAATCCAAATAGTGCAACATACACCTGATTTTGTATAAATACATATTCTTTGCCATCAGCCATAGTCCAAAGTGGAATGAAGAATGGTAAAACTCCAGCAACAATAAAGGCTAGAAGTAAATAAATAGTTTGAATTCTTTGTAACATTATAGCAATTTCTTGCACAAAAATATATTTTCTTTTTAATAAATACTATTGTAGGTTAAAATTTATTCGTAATATTGCATAATAAAACCCTAAGTACTTCATTCTTCGGTCAATTCAAAATCAAATTTTTACTACACACTTTTATCGTATTCCCAAATTATTTAAACTCACAGAACATTTATGTTTGACATTTCTGCATTAAAAGAAATGAAGCTTTCTGAGCTTCAAGAAATAGCTAAAGAGGCTAAAACAATAAAATTTAACGGGGTGAAAAAAGAGGTATTAATTACCCAAATATTAGCGCTTCAAGCATCTAGTTTAGATTCTGCTACATATTATAAGTCGGAACCTAAAGCAGAAGCAGAGAAGCCAAAAAGAGCTAGAATTATTGCTCCAAAAAAAGTAGCAATTCAAAAAAACACTACTAATTCGCTTTTTGCTGAACAAGAAATAGCAGTTGAAACGAGCATTCCAGAAGTTAATAACGGGAATTTAACTGAAACAATAGCTCCTGAAAAAAAATTGGATAAGGTGATTAAATTTAATAAATCAGCTTACGAAAAGAAAATGGCTTTACAAAAACAAAAAGAAGATGCAAAATTAGCCAGCGGAGAAAATAAATCTACTGAGACAAAAGAATTAAATTCAGATAATGAAGCTGTTGGAATTATTGAAAAAACAGAAAATGTTGAAGTTGAAGTTCCTACAAAAAAAATAAATCCCAACCAATTAAATAAGCAAAACCAAAACCTAAATCCAATTCAAAACGGAAATGGAAATGGCAACGGTAATTTAAACTCCAATTTCAAAAACAAGAAAAACAACTTTAGGGATTCTGATTTTGAATTTGACGGAATCATAGAAAGTGAAGGCGTTTTAGAAATGATGCCTGATGGTTATGGTTTCCTTCGTTCTTCGGATTATAATTATTTGGCTTCTCCAGATGATATTTATTTATCAACTTCTCAAATCAGATTGTTTGGACTCAAAACAGGTGATACGGTAAAAGGAGTGGTTCGTCCACCAAAAGAGGGTGAAAAATTCTTTCCATTAGTTCGCGTTTTAAAAATAAACGGACACGATCCACAAGTGGTTCGTGACCGAGTATCTTTCGAACATTTGACACCAGTTTTTCCTACAGAAAAATTCAAATTGGCCGAAAGACAAAGTACAATTTCTACTCGAATTATAGATTTATTTTCTCCAATAGGTAAAGGTCAACGTGGTATGATTGTGGCGCAACCTAAAACAGGTAAAACAATGTTGCTAAAAGACATTGCCAACGCTATTGCCGCCAATCATCCTGAAGTATATTTAATTGTTTTATTAATTGATGAACGCCCTGAAGAGGTTACTGATATGATTCGTAGTGTACGAGGAGAAGTAATTGCTTCTACTTTTGACAGAGAACCCCAAGAGCATGTGAAAATTGCTAATATTGTACTTGAAAAATCCAAACGATTGGTAGAATGTGGTCACGATGTGGTGATTCTTTTGGACTCGATTACACGGTTGGCAAGAGCTTATAATACAGTTCAACCTGCATCTGGTAAGGTGTTAAGTGGTGGTGTGGATGCGAATGCGTTACAAAAACCAAAACGATTTTTTGGAGCGGCTAGAAATGTGGAGAATGGCGGATCTTTGAGTATCATTGCCACAGCATTGACTGAAACTGGTTCAAAAATGGATGAAGTTATTTTTGAAGAATTCAAAGGAACTGGTAATATGGAATTGCAATTGGATAGAAAAATTGCCAACAAACGTATTTTTCCTGCGATTGATTTGACTTCTTCAAGTACAAGACGCGATGATTTATTGTTAGATCAAAATGTACTTCAAAGAATGTGGATTATGAGAAAATACCTTTCGGATATGAACCCAGTAGAAGCAATGGATTTCATCAATGATCGTTTCAAGAAAACAAAAAATAATGAAGAGTTTTTGATTTCAATGAATGATTAAGAAGTATTAATACGAATCAAGGGTTAAAATATTAAGTATAAAATGGCTAAAGCAATTTTGCTAAAATATGAACTGCAACCAGCTACTCGAAGTCTTCTTTAAAAAAGTATACATTATTAAAATTAAGAGATTGCTATAGGGTATCCCGACCTCGTAGCCGTTCCAATAGGCAACAAACGATAGCAATTAAAACAAGTCAAAAAACGAAAAAGCAACAAGTTAAACTGTTGCTTTTGTTTTATATACTAGGATATTTATTAGGATTTTGTGAAGTATGAAAACCAGCTCTTCAAAGTGTTCTTTAAAATGGATCGCATTTAAAAGTAGGTTTCAATGGTCTAGAATTCTATACTATTGCAATCATCGAAATTTCGACATTTACATTTTTTGGCAAAGCTGCCACCTGAACCGTTTCACGAGCTGGAGCATTTTTTTCGTCGAAATATGAACCGTAAATCGTGTTTATTGCTCCAAAATCTCCCATATTCATTATAAATATTGTTGATTTTACCACGTTTTCAAAAGTCATTCCAGCCGCTTCGAGTATGGCTTTCATGTTTTCCATTACTTGTTTGGTTTCCTCTTCAATATTGGATGTAACCAGTTCTCCATTTGTTGGATTTATAGCAATTTGTCCTGAAGTATAAAGCGTGTTTCCTTTCAGTACCGCCTGATTATATGGCCCTATTGGCGCTGGTGATTTTTTGGTAAAGATTATTTTTTTCATAATAGCGGATTTTATTTTTTATAATTCAATTGAATAAAAATTATACTGATTAGCATTTTATAAAAGTCCAATAAATAGTACTCAATATATTGTCTATCTGTATTAACTCCCGATTGTTATCAGGATAAAATTTTAAAATGGATTAGACCAATTTAAAATTACAATTAATATTATTTATCGGTTACTTTGACTTCGTTTGTCGTATTTAATATCGCTCAAAATACCTGATTTTATTCCGATAAAGAAACTCCAGTTGGCTTGTTCTCCAAAGGGTTGCCAGTTGAAATCCATTCGCCAACTCAACAAATCTCTTTCAAATCGGAGTTGGGTATACGTAACACCATTTAGTACAAAATCATATCCTGTTGAGACCCCTACTTTCCATTTTGGGGTTAAATCTCCATTGGCAGAAATCATGATTGAATTTCCTGTAACTTTACTTTCTCTATTGTTATTGCTATAGGTTAGTGAATAAGCAAATGTCATATCCCAAGGTATTTTTGATTCAAAAAATTCCGAAACTATATCTGTTCCATCATCTTCGTCTCCAAATTGGCTGTTTCCTCTAATATTATCCACAGTATTTCGACCAAAAAGATCATCATCTCGACCTCCATTTCTTTGGCTTTGTTTGTTTTTGTCCTTATCCTCTTTTTCAGAATCTTTGCTTGAAATAGAATAATTTAAAGTCATATTAGCGCTAGTCATTCTAAATAGACTTCCGCTATTATTTATGTTATAAACATTAATTCTGTTTCCTCCATTGTCTATTGCATAGGGGTCTAGAGTAGCTCCAAAATTCACATTCAATTTGTCTTTAAAAAGTTGTGTTCCCCCACTTACTCTTACAGGAGCCCAGGCAAGTGTCGTTTTACCGTCAGCATTAAGATCATAACTTGTTGAAAAATTTAAATTATTAAGAAGCATAATTTTTTTGGCTTCTACTTTTGTGCTATCAGGATCTGTAATTTTAGCTTCAAAAGTATTACTCAATTCAAAACTAAGGATATTGGAATTTGAATTACTCGGAGCCCCAAAAACGCCACCTTCAAAGCGAGTATAATCTGCTGTCATTTTTCCACTGGCATCTGTTGCATAGGTATCGTAATATTTTTCGAAACTGGGTGTGTAACCATACGAAAGAGAAGGTCTCATCATATGTCTAATTGATTTTATTTTTTTATTTGGTTTGAAATTGAATGTTCCATAAATAGTTGTACCAAGGCTACTCGAAAAATTATAAGTTCTATAAGCATCAAACCCATTGACGGTTTCATTTACAACTTTGCTTTGTTCGTCATCATAAAATCGGTTGATGGTTTTTATAGTCCAAACTTCATTATAATTCACTGATGTTGAAGCACTGAAATATTTGAATATTTTAAAATTGGTACTTAATGGAATGCTATGCTGAACTCCGAATAGTGCATTGTCAAACATTTCTTTAGAAAAGAATAAAGAATCGGTAGTGACAAAGCTGTTTTTGCCACTCATATTGTAGAGTAAATTGATGTTTTTGAAAAACCCTTTTTTCATACCATCTTTGCCTACAAAAGGGTAAATTCTATCTACACTGTATTGCAAATCGGGTAATGTCATATTGATTTCGGAAGTTTGAGTATTTTGAGAATGTGTGGCGCTCAAAGATAAACGTGACCCAACAGATCCATCAAAAGTCTTACTGTATGAAATAGAAGAGCTAAGAGTATTATTTAGGTTAGAGCCAACATTCGATTGATTGATAGACTGTTGAAAGTATTTACTGCTTCCCATATTTACCGAAGCTGAGAAACTAGAATTGGGGCTTCCTTTAGAATCTTTTGAATGTGACCATTGGAGATTGTAAATATTTTGTTTGGAATAATCCGGATAACCTCTCTCGCTATTGATTAAATTTTCAAATCTAAAGTTGACATTTCCTCTATATCTGTATCGTTTGGCATAACTGGATTCAAATCTCATAGCATAACTTCCGTTAGTATAATAATCGCCTAGGATAGTTAAATCATAATTATCACTCAAGGCAAAATAATATCCTCCATTTTGAAGCGAAAACCCTCTATTGTTTGAATCATTATAGCTGGGTAAGAGTATCCCTGAAACACTGGTTTCTTTGCTCATTGGAAAAAAAGCAAAGGGCAAAGCAATGGGAGTAGGTACATCAGCAATCACCATATTAGTTAATCCGGTAACTACTTTTTTGCCGGGAATAATTTTTACTTTACTGGTTTGGAAGTAATATTCAGGTCTGTCAAAATCTTTTGATGTAGTAAAACGGGCTCCTTTTAAAAAATATACCGAATCATTTTCTTTTTTTGTCAAAACAGCTTTGACTTTGAACTCTCCTTGATCAGTTCTTGAATTCCAAATTAAGGCTTTTTTTGATTTGAAATTAAAACGTAATGAATCAGGTTCTACTAAATTTTCGCCTTGTTTGAAGTTTGGAAATTGAGAAAGTTTACCAAGAGAATCTTTTATTCTACCAGCAAGGACTTCGTCTTTTTCATAGTTCAAAATGATAATTCCAGACTTCAATTCGGTTTCTGTATGGTATAATTCTGCTTTATTATATAAGGTAATGAGTTTTTTCTTTTGCTCTATTCGAACATAATCTTTGGCATTATATTTTATTTTGTCCTCAAGAAGAGGTTTAGGTAGAACACTATCTATTTTTATAGTATTACTTAATTTTTTTGTAATTGTATCCGATTCTTTAGTGCTTTTTTCTGAAGAAATTATGCTTTCCTTAGTGTTATTTATGTAAATTGATTTCGCTTTTTTTGAAATATCTTGTGAAAATATTTTACAAGATCCTATTGTTAGGAAAATTGATAATAAAACGATATTAAATAAGTTTGTATTCAAAGGTATTAATGCTATTTTTGTAAAAATAAGGCTTGTTTTTTGATGTGTCAAACTTACATATAATTTGTTTGCAAAAGTAATCAAATATTACATTTATAGCCTTTGTGTTTTAATTAAATTAACTTTTTTAGATGAAATTCAAATATAAAAATTCCATTTTAATAACGATTTTATCCTTGCTTTTTTCTGTTTCATTAGTTTGTCAAAATAGTCCAAAATTTACAATAGTTCTTGACGCTGGTCATGGAGGGAAAGATCCTGGAAATTCTTATCATGGTTATATTGAGAAAAATATTGCACTTAAAACCACATTAAAAGTGGGGGAGATTTTAGAAAAACAAAAAGATATAAAAATAATTTTTACACGCACAACCGACACCTTTGTTGAATTGGCAAATAGACCTAAGATTGCCAATAAAGCAAATGCAAATTTATTTGTATCCATACATTGTAATTCGGTCAAAAACTTTGTTCCTTATGGCACAGAAACTTTTGTAATGGGATTGTCAAGGAGTGATATGAATCTTGAAGTTGCAAAAAATGAAAACTCTGTAATTTTATTGGAAAAAGATTATCATCAAACCTATCAGGGGTTCAACCCCAATAAGCCTGAATCCCTAATTGGATTGACTATGATGCAAGAAGAAAATCTAAATAATAGTATTTCCTTAGCCTCTAAAATCCAAAATAACTTTACAGGAGTATTAAAAAGAAATTCCAGAGGTGTTAAACAACAGCCACTTTGGGTGTTAGACGCAGCCTATATGCCAAGTGTTTTGATTGAATTGGGTTTTTTATCCAATAAAGAGGAGGGTGAATTTTTAAATTCAGAAGAAGGGCAATATAAAATGGCAAAACAAATTGCTGATGCTATTGTAGCATACAAGATAGAATATTTAGGCGAAACCAATGCCAATCATAAAAAGTCTGAACCTAAAGAAATGGCTTCAGTGAGGAAAGAAACGAATTCAAATCTAGTAGTCGTTACATCGGATACAGTTTATAAAGTGCAACTTTTAGCAAGTTCAAAAAAAATACAATTAGATTCTAATCAATTTAAGGGTTTAAATAATATTTCAAGCACATTTGATAATAGACTTTACCGATATGTATATGGAGAAACATCTAACCTAGACGAGGCTAAAAAAATGCAAGTTTTGGCTAGAAAATCGGGTTTTTCAGATGCTTATATTGTTGTTTTGAAAGATGGCAAAAGCACAAAACTAAATTAGAATCAATAATATTTTAATAATTTAAATATAATGAAAATAGTTAGAATAATTTCTAAAGCGCTAACATTCATCGTTTTGTTAACTTGTTTTACTGTTTTTGGTCAAGTCGATGTTTTTAGAGTTACTTTGGATGCTGGTCACGGCGACCACGATTTTGGAGCTGTCTATAGCGGTCGTGTAGAAAAAAATATTAATCTCGCCTTAGTGCTAAAAGTGGGGCAACTATTGGAACAAAACCCAAAAATAGATGTAATTTATACACGAAAAACGGATGTTTTTATTGATTTAATTGAAAGAGCCAATATTGCGAATCGAGCCGATGCTAATATTTTTGTATCTATTCATTGTAATGCTAATAAAAATACGGCAGCCGATGGTACAGAAACTTATGTGATGGGGATGAGTAAGGTGGCTTCGAATCTTGAAGCTGCAAAAAAGGAAAACGCTGTAATCACTTTAGAAAAAGACTATAAACAAAAATATGAAGGATTTGATCCAAATTCTCCCGAAACTATGATAGGAATGACCTTGATGCAGGAAGAATATTTAGAGAATAGTATTTCATTAGCCAGTAAAATTCAAGATGGGTTTGCCGATTTGGGTAAAAAAATTAGGCATGGTGGTGTCAAACAAGCACCATTTATGGTATTACACAAAGCTTATATGCCTAGAGTTCTAATTGAAACTGGGTTTATTTCTAATCCTACTGAAGGAGAATTATTAAATTCAGAAGAAGGTCAAAACGATATTGCTCGAGCCATTGCTAATGCTATCATTAGTTACAAAAGAGAATATTTTAGTGCGGATGCCACTGATAATTTTACAGAAAGACCTTCTCAAAAAGTAAATAACAAACCAGTTGAAGAAACTACAACGAAAGTTGAAAAAAAACCTGAGATAGAAAAACCCACGGGATCCACAATTTTCAAAGTGCAATTATCAGCTAGTAAAAAGAAATTAGAATTGGTTCCTAGTAATTTTAAAGGACTAAGCAACATTACAATAACATCTGAAGGGAAGTTGAACAAATATATGTATGGAGAAACTACTACTTATGATGAGGCTAAAAAATTATTAGAAGAAGCAAAATCTAGAGGTTTTAACTCAGCCTTTTTGATTGCTATGAAAAATGGTGAAATAATTAATATACAAGATGCAATCAAATAATTTTTAACTTCAGATTTAATTTATTTATATTAAATTTGAGCAAAAATCTAAACATTGAAATTAACAAGAGAAATAAAAACAGCTATTCTTGCCCTTAGTACTATCTTACTATTTATTTGGGGATATAGTTTTCTTAAAGGGAAAGACCTTTTAGATAATTACAGAACATTTTATGTGCAATATGACAATGTTGAAGGTTTATCTCCCTCAGCATCAGTCACTATAAATGGTTTGGTGGTCGGAAAAGTAACTAAAATTACTTTAGACAAAAACACAGGAAAATTAATGGTTCAACTGCAACTTAAAACAGATTTTCCAATTTCTAAAACAAGTACAGCAGTCATCTACAAACCAGGTTTTATCGATGGAAAACAAATTGCCATACATCCTAACTTTGCTGATAAATCCGAAAGTGCCGATGGACAAATTCTAGTCGGATTATCTGAATTAGACCTGACAGAAGCCTTGAAACAACAATTGGTTCCGCTTCAAGTTAAATTCGAAAATGTGATGCTCAATGCCAATAATTTATTGACTGGAATAAACAATGTATTGGACAACAAAGGGCAACAAGATTTGAAAACTAGTTTAGCGGAATTGAGCCAAACAATGGAACAATTTCACAAAGCTTCTTCAAGTATCAATACTATTTTAGACGATAACAAAGGACAAATAAACGGTGTTGTAACCAACTTGAATAAAGTTTCGAGTAATTTTTCTAAAATTTCAGACTCTTTAGATAAAGCCGATTTAGGAAAAACAGTCGTAAATCTGCGAAAAACATTAGATAAAGTCGATAAAATGATGGCAAATCTTCAAGAAGGTAAAGGCTCTATGGGCAAACTTATCAATGATGAAGGTTTGTATAATAATTTAGAAAAAACTTCAAAAGAACTAGAATTATTATTAGAAGATGTCAGACTTAATCCAACTCGTTATGTAAATGTATCCGTTTTCGGAAAGAAAAACAAACCTTATGTAGCTCCAGTAAACGATACAGTTTCCAAATAAAAAACGTGTAATTATGGGTTATTTAGATTCTATTTTATTTACAATTCTACTCATTATTGGATTTGGTTATTTTTATATTAATATAAAAAAAATCATCAGAAATATAAATTTGGGTACTCCTATAAATCGCAGTGACAATCCCAAAGCCCGTTGGAAAAATATGGCGATGATTGCTCTAGGACAATCCAAAATGGTTAAAAGGCCAATGGCGGGAATGCTTCACATCATTGTTTATGCAGGATTCATCATCATCAATATCGAATTATTAGAAATTATTATCGATGGATTATTTGGCACCCACAGAATTTTTGCCTTTTTAGGAACTCTCTATAATGTGTTAATCGCTTCTTTCGAAATAGTAGCATTATTAGTTATAGTTGCTGTATTTGCATTTTGGGCAAGAAGAAATATCATTAAACTGAAACGATTCATTCATAAAGATTTAACCGGTTTCCCAAAAAAAGATGCAAATTATATCCTCTATTTTGAACTAGTTTTAATGTCATTATTTCTATTGATGAACGCTTCCGATCTGCATTTGCAAAACATTCCCGGAGGTTTTTCACATTTTATCAAAGCCGGTTCTTTTCCTGTAAGTCAATTCATCGAACCCATATTTAATGGGGTTTCCAACGAATTGGTATTGCTTCTCAACGAATTATTTTGGTGGTTGCACATTATTGGGATTTTGATATTTATGAATTATTTGTACTATTCAAAACACCTTCATATTCTGTTGGCTTTCCCAAACACGTATTTTGCAGATTTGAATCCAAAAGGGCAACTCACCAATTTAGAATCCGTAACCAATGAAGTAAAATTGATGATGGATCCCAACGCCAATCCTTATGCTACCGCACCAGAAAATGCAGTACCGATTAAATTTGGTGCCAGCGATATTCAAGATTTGAATTGGGTGCAGTTATTGAACGCCTACACCTGCACCGAATGTGGTCGTTGTACATCGGCTTGTCCAGCTAATCTAACAGGAAAAAAATTATCGCCTCGTAAAATTATGATGGATACGAGAGATAGGATAGAGGAGGTAGGAAAAAACATTGATGCCAATAAAGGAGTTTTCGTTCCCGATAACAAATCATTACTCAACGATTACATCACACCCGAAGAATTATGGGCGTGTACCTCCTGCAATGCTTGTGTAGAAGAATGTCCTGTAAATATCAGTCCACTTTCGATAATTATCGATTTACGACGATTTTTGGTGATGGAGCAAAGTGCTGCGCCAACTTCATTGAACGCAATGATGACCAATATTGAGAACAATGGAGCACCTTGGCAATACAACCAGCAAGACAGATTGAATTGGAAAAACGAAATATAGTTTAAATGTTTAAAGTTTAATCGGTTAATCGGTTAAACGTTTAAACGATTCACCAATTAAACAAAAAGAAATGCAAGAAGTTATAAAAGTACCCACAATGGCTGAAATGCTTTCTCAAGGCAAACAACCTGAAGTTTTGTTTTGGGTAGGTTGTGCAGGAAGTTTTGATGACAGAGCCAAAAAAATCACAAAGGCATTTGTCCGAATTTTGAATCGTGCCAATGTTTCCTTTGCCGTTCTTGGAACCGAAGAAAGTTGTTCTGGCGATCCTGCAAAAAGAACCGGAAACGAGTTTTTGTTCCAAATGCAGGCGATGACCAATATTGAAGTTTTGAATGCCTACGAAATAAAAAAAATCGTAACCGCTTGCCCACATTGCTTCAATACGTTGAAAAATGAATACCCAGAATTGGGCGGAAAATATGAGGTTTTGCATCACACTGAATTCCTAAAAAACTTGCTCGACGAAGGAAGATTAACCATCGAAGGAGGTCAGTTCAAAGGAAAAAGAATCACTTTTCACGACCCTTGTTATCTTGGAAGAGCCAATAAGATCTATGAAGCTCCAAGAGATTTAATTCAAAAATTAGATGCTGAATTGGTCGAAATGAAACGTTCTCGTGCCAACGGATTATGCTGTGGAGCGGGAGGGGCACAAATGTTTAAAGATGCAGAATCGGGCAATAAAGAAATTAACATCGAAAGAACCGAAGATGCTCTTGAAACCAAACCCGATATTATTGCAGCAGGCTGTCCTTTTTGTAATACTATGATGACGGACGGAATCAAAAACAAAGAAATAGAAGGCGAAGTAAAAGTAATTGACATCGCCGAATTAATTTCAAATGCAATGGATTTAGCCCCCTAGCCCCCAAAGGGGGAATTAGGAACTGAACTGAATTTTTAATATTAACTAATAAATTGCTCAGAATCTCGGCACCTCCCCTTTGGGGAGGACGGGTGGGGCTTATATCAAATGCTCATACCTTTCGAAAATTTACCTTTAGAATCCAAAATCTGGATTTATCAATCCAACAGAAAATTTTCGGATGCAGAAGTTTCCGAAATAGAAAATGACCTAATTTCCTTTCTTGAAAAATGGGAAGCGCACAGCGTTGGTCTTGAATGTTCCTATCAACTGAAATACAACCGATTTATAATTATTGCCGTCAATCAGGAAGTACAGGCAGCTACTGGTTGTTCTATTGACAAATCTGTTCAGTTTATTCAAAGTTTAGAACAAAAATACAATGTCGATTTGCTGGATAAAATGAATGTAACTTTCAAAAATGGCGAACACATTGCACACAAAACCTTAATCGATTTCAAGAAAATGGCCAAAGAAAAAGCCGTTACTGAAAACACAATCGTCTTCAATAATCTCGTAAACAATATCGAAGAATACAATGAGTCTTGGGAAGTTCCAGCTATGGATAGTTGGCACATTAGGTTTTTCTAGAATAAATTATAGGAAAAAGGGCTAAACCTTTTATTGTATTCAATATTACAATTCTGGAAATACTAATTTATTAAGGTCTTTTCATCAAATTAAAATATGAAAATAGCAATTGTTTGTTATCCAACTTTTGGAGGTAGTGGCGTGGTGGCTACAGAATTAGGACTTGAATTGGCTCGTCGTGGTCACGAAATTCATTTTATTACTTACAGTCAGCCTGTGCGTTTGGCGTTGCTGAATGCCAATGTTCATTATCACGAAGTGAATGTTCCAGAATATCCTTTGTTTCATTTTCAACCTTATGAATTGGCTTTGTCGAGCAAATTGGTAGATATGGTGAAGCTTTATAAAATTGAATTATTGCATGTGCATTATGCCATTCCGCACGCTTATGCGGGTTATATGGCAAAGCAAATGCTCAAAGACGAAGGCATAAATCTCCCCATGATTACGACACTCCACGGTACAGATATTACTTTGGTTGGCAATCATCCTTTTTATAAAACTGCTGTAACTTTCAGCATCAATAAATCTGATTTTGTGACTTCGGTTTCCCAAAGTTTGAAAGTGGATACCCTTAAATTATTCCATATAAAAAACGAAATTCAGGTAATTCCCAATTTTATTGAATTGGATAAAAATACCATCGATCCAAGTATTTCTTGCCGAAGATCGGTTATGGCGACTGAAAATGAGCGAATTATTACACATATCAGTAATTTTAGGAAAGTGAAACGAATTCCTGATGTCATTAAAATATTTTATAAAATTCAACAAGAAATTCCTGCCAAGTTGATGATGGTGGGTGATGGTCCAGAGAAAGAGAAAGCCGAATATTTATGTCAGGAATTAGGTATTCAAGATAAAGTCATTTTCTTTGGAAATAGTAATGAAATAGACAAAATACTAAGTTATACCGATTTATTCTTATTGCCTTCTGAAACCGAAAGTTTTGGTCTTGCCGCTCTCGAAGCAATGGCTTGGGGTGTCCCTGTGATTTCGAGTAATTCTGGAGGTTTACCTGAAGTAAATTTTGATGGAATTTCAGGATATTTGAGTGATACTGGTAACACTGATGAAATGGCCGAAAATGCATTGAAAATTTTGAAAGACAGCGAGACTTTGAATAAATTCAAAGAAAATGCTTTATCAGTCGCAAAGCAATTTGATATAGAAAGAATATTGCCTTTATACGAGGAACTTTATCATAGAGCAATAAATAAATTTTTATGAAACGCCCACGACAATTATCATTGACACACACCAATATGATTATAGACGTTCCATCTTCCAATAAAAAACAAATATTATAAACAGATGAAACACCCACGACAATTATCATTGACACACACCAATATGATTAT